>WNFZ01002795.1_pt1 | contig 16473 bp, 17 predicted proteins | sample 5400081 | NCBI WGS metagenome assembly WNFZ01 (sample SAMN13153365, study PRJNA577476) | soil metagenome | isolation source: 80 cm soil or saprolite under grassland replicate 1 | place: USA:California | collected 2016-06-15 | reverse complement strand
CCCAATTGGGCGCGCAATGCAATTGTCGGGTTGGCGCGCATCGGTGGTCACAGCGTTGGCATTGTGGGACAAGAGCCTGCCATCATGGCCGGCGTGATCGATATCGATGCAGCCGACAAGATGACACGGTTCGTCCGCATGTGCGACTGCTTCAATGTTCCAATTGTTACCTTTGTGGATTCGCCGGGCTTCCTTCCGGGAATTGCACAGGAGCATGGCGGCATCATTCGTCACGGAGCAAAACTTCTTTACGCTTATTCTGAAGCAACAGTTCCCAAGATTTGTATCATCACACGCAAAGCCTATGGCGGCGCATATGTCGTGATGTCTAGTAAATATTTAGGCACCGATGTCACTTATGCATGGCCCTCTGCGGAAATCGCTGTCTTAGGAGCAGAAGGCGCGGCAAATATTTTGTTCAAGAAGCAAATTGACAGCGCGCCAGATCCCGCGGCAGAACGCAAGAAACTTGCAAACGGTTATCGTGCGCAATTCAACAATCCCTATTATGCGGCTGGCACTGGCTATGTGGATGACATCATTGAGCCGCGCGAGTCACGGTCAAAGATCATTGCAGCTCTCTCGGCATTGCGTGATAAATACACACCCGCGCCGCCGCGCAAACATGGGAATATTCCAGTGTAGACGATAGACCATATGAATAATTTATTACTCTCCCTGGAGATCACCGCACTCGGCATGGGACTCGTCTTCGCCGCGATTATTTTGTTGTGGTGGATGATGGCTCTGCTTACAAGTGTTTTAGCAGAGAAAGAATCCGCGTCAGACGCAGCCGAAACCGCTCCCCTTACAGATAGGGATCGCAAAGCGCAAGCGGCAGCAGTTGCCGTTGCGGTCGCGTTAGCAGAACAAGGCGCCTGCTCGACTCATACTCTTCCTATACCGCCGACAGCGATCGTCTCGGCCTGGCAATTGGGTATGCGCACGCGACAACTGTCGGAAAAAGGGACGCCGATTCTCCGCAAGCCGCGCAAGGTAGGATAGGAAATGAAATACACCATCAAAATTGATGACAATACATACGAAGTAGAAATCGAAGATCTCCTAGCACGACCGATCATTGCCTGTGTGGATGGCGAGCGTTTTGAAGTCCATCCTGAAAATGAAGCCAAGACCGAGGCTTCCACGGAAACAAAGAATATTCAATCAAGTGAACTGCCAAAGCCTTCAGCAGGCGAAGCAGGAATTTCCAATGAACTTACTGCTCCCCTCCCGGGGACCATCGTGGAAATGTTTGTAAGACCCGGCGACGATGTTGAAATAGGCAAGATCATACTTATCATCGAAGCGATGAAAATGAAAAACAGCATCCGCTCGACGCGAGCAGGCACAGTGGCTGAGGTTCTCGTGAGTTCCGGGCAAACGGTAACGCATAAACAGCCGCTGGTGAGATTCGTGAAGTGAGTTTTATGTCTTTCCTTGTGTACATCTGTAGCTGCATACAAGTAGACAAGTAAACAGGTAATCTATGGATTTAACTTCTCTCCTACCCGAATTGCTTAAAGGATTCACACATTTTACTCCTGGCAACGGCATCATGATCGCCGCCGCCTTGATATTAATCTACCTGGCGGTGTTCAAAGAAATCGAGCCGGTGCTATTGCTGCCTATCGGGTTTGGTTGTCTGCTTGCCAACATTCCACTTGGCGGTATGACCTCTGTGGAAGGCATGATGGGCGTCCTTTACAAGGCTGGCATAGCGAGCGAATTGTTTCCGTTGCTGATCTTTGTCGGCGTGGGCGCAATGATCGATTTCAGTCCGCTGCTCTCGCAACCCAAGATGGCTTTGCTTGGTGCGGCGGGGCAATTTGGAATCTTTGGCACGTTGATTCTTGCCATCTTAATTGGCTTTCCACTCAACCAGGCAGCATCCATCGGCGTCATCGGCGCAATCGATGGACCGACATCGATCTTCGTGGCGACAAAGCTTGCTCCTGAACTGCTTGCTCCAATTGCGGTGGCTGCTTACTCATACATGAGTCTAATTCCGATCATTCAGCCGCCGCTGATGAAACTGCTGACAACAAAAAAAGAGCGCCTGATTCGCATGGAATATGCACCCAAGCCTGTCTCACAAAAGGCATTGCTCTTCTTCCCGGTGATTCTCACGCTGGTTGTGGGCTTGCTCGTCCCGGAAGCGACGCCACTGATTTCGATGCTCATGCTTGGAAATCTGCTCAAAGTATGCGGCGTGGTAGATCGCTTGAGTAAAGCTGCCCAAAATGAGATTATCAACATTGCAACGTTATTCCTCGGTTTAGCCATCGGCGCGACCATGGAAGCGGGAAGTTTCCTAAGCCTTGCTACGATCAAGATCCTCGCTTTGGGATTGATTGCTTTTGTCCTGGACACTGTGGCTGGGCTTTTATTCGGAAAGCTAATGACAATTTTAAGCGGATACACAATCAATCCATTGATCGGCGCATCGGGCATTTCGGCATTTCCCATGGCGGGACGCATTGCAGCGAAAATGGCAAATGATGAAGACAATGATAATTTCATTCTCATGCATGCCATGGGAGCGAATACCGCCGGTCAATTAGGCAGTGTGATCGCAGGCGGAATCCTATTATCTATCGTTTCGAAATTGATTTAGGGTCTTCGCACAAATAAAATGGCTATCCTAAGTTTAGGATAGCCATTTTTGAATCACTGCAAGTACAGATTACGATTTTGATTCTGCCTGCATCTCGGTAAAATAGTTTTCTTCCACGCTCTTCCAAGTCTCATCATTTAACTTCATATATTTCGTCAGCAATGGATGAACATGACAGATCTCTTCATACATCCGCTGTGCAACGCGTCGGATGGAGAAATGCGCATTCGAGGCAGAACGTAACTGGCAGAAGGCAAACGCCTCGCGCAAATTGAACTGTGCCAGCACACGCCGATTGAATCCGTTGGGGACAACATACTGTGCGAGACTCGGACTCACTGCATACAGCTTCTCGAACATATTCTCAGCAGATTTCATCGCCGCCTCGTATTGAGAACCAAAGCCTGATTCCGTTATCAGACGCGGCGTCGCGTATCTCAGTCGCGTCGTCAATCGTTGGGGAGTCTGCGTCATCATGCGGTGACGTTTGAACTCAGCATATGCACCTTGATCCATAAGGAAATCGAATGTATACGTTGAATATTCCAGCTCGCGCAAAGGCACATCGAATTTATCTAAGCGTCCCAGTAGAGATTTTGCCAGCTCTTCCAATTCCACACCGTGCAAGTTCTTCACGTAATCTAGTGCATCGGTGTAAGCCATATCACCAAAACGATATAAAGTTGCAGCGAGGATTTTATTTTCGCCACCTTGATCACTATCAATTAGGGTGCACCAATCTTCCGATTGACGATTAACGATTGACGATTGACGACTATTGAATTCGTGGACTGTTTCGCTGAGATAAGGAACTGCATTTGCATATTTCACAAGAGTCGGTGTTTCAGCTAACGCGACTTCCTTCACTTTTTCACCGATCTCGTACACTTCCGTCAATTCATGAGATAACATTTTACGAATCATGCTTTCCAGCACGCGGGCATTGGCGGTCATGCCTACATTGGCAAGCGAGGCGGCTGGCAAGAGAAAGCGGCACACATCCACATACTTCGAGCGGATACGGCGATCCCAGGCTTCATCCTTTTCGTTTTCGCGGCGCGGGAAACGCTCGAAGACAAGCGCCCGCACAGGCTCCAATGATTCCGCATATGTCCGAAAGAGGAGCCGAATGGTATCAACATATTCCTCACGCAACTGATGTCCATCCAGTTCTGAGGGAATAAAGAAATCGTCTGATGCCCATTTTTGATAGCGCGTTGATTTTTCAGTATAAGCAGCAAGCCGATTTCCTTCGATGCTCTCAATCGCAAGCCGTGACACATTTTCGAATGCGATATGCAACACCGCATGTTCCGCTACCGAGGCGTGACCATATCCCACCACCCACTTCTCATGGAACTGCGCAGATTTTTCATCACTCAATTCGGCGGCAATATCCCGAAAGGACTCCGGGGATCGGGAAGTTTTCGCAAAAGCAACGGCGATCGTTTCAGGGCTGAGAGAACGCGGGGAAAGCAGGTAAATGTCACGTGTGCGCATGGGGTCTCCTCTGCAAAGTCTGGCAGATTATAAAGTAAAAAATGTCTTGCAATAATTGTATTTTGATTCTTGTTATGCTACACTCTTAGATGTCAACCATTCCAAAACTGAATTCATGGAGAGAAAGCGGTGGGCATTTACACAACAAAATCAAAATGGCAAAAAGCTCTGCAACCCATTATAGATTTCTCCGTGAGGCGACGTATCCATCCAGATGTCTTTACATACGGGGCACTTCTCCTTTCCCTGATCGCTGCTCTAGCGTTCTATTCGGCGAATACGAACAAGAACTGGCTGTGGGTTGCCCTGCCGCTTATATTGATTCGCCTCCTGTTGAATCTCATGGATGGACAGGTAGCGCGCTCGCTCAACCTGGCGGATGACTGGGGAGAAGTAAAGAATGAATTTGGCGATCGAATCGCCGATGCCGTTATTTTCATGGCAATTGGATTAAGCGGATATGCCAAAATACAACTTGCATTCACTGCGCTCACGTTGGTCTTGCTGGTTTCGTATCTTGGTATCTTGGGAAAAGCATCCGGCGGTCCGCGCGTGTACAGAGGTTGGTTCGGCAAAGGAGACCGTATGGTTTCGCTTGCCATCTTTACGCTCTACCCCGCTATCAGTGGAAATTTAGCCAGCTACAACTATTATCTTGCCCTCGCCGCTATTCTAGCGTTCATCACAATCATTCAACGACTCAGGATCATCTATGGAAATCATCATCGCTCACAATCCGCTCGATAACCCGCTCTTCTTTCCGGTCCTCAAAATTACAGGTGTTTTGTTCCTATTTGGTTTTGGCGTGGTTTTATTTTTTGCGCGCAAAGACCTGAAAGCAGGGTTGAAAGGCGAATTGGGGAAACGCTTCATCGGCTGGCTAATCGTCGCTCCCATTTTTTTGATCGGCACATTCGTAAAAGGCATCGTTGCCGCGATTATTCTCTTTGTATTCTTTTACATTGTACTGGCAGAATACATCAGAGTTGTCGGTGTTCAACGACCCTATGTGATTCACCTTTATACGTTTGTACCAATCACCTTTCTTACAGCACAATATTTCCCTGAACTTTACTCCGTTCTGCCAGCTGCCGCGATTCTCACCTTAACGCTTGTTCCTATTTTGAGCCATCACGTGCAGGACTTATACAATCAATTATCTTTTGCAGGGCGCGGATATTTGTATCTGGTGTGGTCGGTAGGACATGTGATCTTAATCCAACACCTGGCAGGGACAGGCGTCATTATGGTCACCGCCATTGGCGTGGCTCTCAGCGATGTGATGCAATACACCATCGGTAAATTGATCGGCAAACACATCATCGCGCCAGAGGTAAATCCGCGTAAAGCATGGGAGGGATTGATCGGCGATCTGCTCGGGGCTGGAATGGCAGTTTATCTTTTGGGCTTTGCACTACCCGTAGAGTTTTCCGTAATCCATAGAATCATTTTGACATTCATTATCGGTCTGGGCGCGGCTTGGGGCGATCTGATCAGTTCCATGCTCAAGCGAGTTGCCGACGTAAAGGATTGGGGGCAGATCATTCCCGGTCATGGTGGTTTGCTAGACCGCGCCAATAGCATGATTGTTGTTTTCCCCCTGGTTTATTATTTTTCCTATCTGCTGCTTGTTGGACTAAGGAGTTTGCCATGAAACCAATGCCGTCATTTGAAGAATTACAGCGACCTCTGCCCACCTTCTCGCCCAAGAATATTTATTACAGTTTTCTGCGATTCGTTATGCGCACGATTGGGAATCTCTCCGATGGAATCCGGATCGGCAACACGTATGGGTACGACTCGGGTGTGATGATCGACTACGTTTACAAAAACAAACCAGGAGGTCGATTCGGCGTCGGCACTTTGATCGATTGGGCATATCTCAATTCGGTCGGCTGGCAAGGCATTCGGCTCAGAAAAGTTCTGTTGACGAGTGCTCTCACGGGAGTCGTACGCGACCATCTGCAGAGGAAACCACACATCCAATTTCTTGACATCGCCTGTGGTGGTGCTGAATACGATATCGACACACTCAAGCAGTTCGACGCGGGCAAAATCGACGTGGAGCTACGTGATTACAAAACGGAGAATATAGAGAAAGCAAAACAGAACGCGAGCGCCAACGGCTTGCATTCGATTCGCTTCAAGCAGGCAAATGCGTTCGATGCGGCGAACTATAGCGATCGCTGGGATATCGTCGTGGCCTCGGGCTTCTGGGAGATCATCGATGACGATGCGCTGATCAAAGGTTGTATCCAAAACATCGCCGCGTGCCTAGACGCGGGTGGTTCCCTGGTCTTCACAATCCAGCCGTATCATCCGCAGCTGGAAATGGCAGCACGCTCATTGATTTCCAACACTGGCAAGCCATGGATCATGCGCCTGCGCAGCCTGGATCTTTATAAACAATGGTTGAATGAAGCTGGATTGGAATATGTTTCGCACACAATGGAGAAACATCAGATCTTTGGCGTGGTGGAAGCCCGGAAAAAGTAGCGCAATCTAACGCAGCAACCAGTGTATTTATGGCGCAAAATGGATCACACAGAATTTGCTGCCTAATGGAAGCTGAAATAAGCTATGAATACCGCGTAGATGATGCACCACATCAAAACATAGCCGCCGACAACTAATTTCGTATGTTTTTCAATAAAGGTCTGAAACCACGTTCCCAACCCGCCTAGAACCAGTACGAAAGGGAAGAAACGTTCTCCGCGAGCTACGATGGTCATGAGCAGAAAATAAAGCAGCGGGAGAGATTGCTCACCCGCCTGCGCAGCGTAGATCTTGTACGGAGTGCCTCTTACGGGACCCGATAAGACAGCAGTAATTCCATGCGTTTGCGTTTGGCTGGCAACATCGTTGACCAATGCAGTGTCAATCAAAGGAATGTGTGTCAGGAAGGAATTCATGCCCGTCGGATTGTTTGCGGCAAGGAGATACATCAGCGCGCCGCCGAGCATTGCACCGATTAACGAACAAAACGCTGCCGAGACTCCACGCCGCCATTTGAAGAGAGCAACGAATCCCATATAAACATCGGGAACAATAAAAAACGCTGTCGCCTCGGCAAAACCCCATAGAAAGGCAATCAAGATAGACCATTTAGATTCAGCGTGATCGGAAAGGCGTTCGTATAAAGAGTTCATAGAAGACCTTCCTGTTATGCTTTTAGAATTTCACGAGTCTGCTCAATATCCTTCCAAATTTGTTCGAGTAATTTCTCCACGGAATCAAATCTCAATTCATCACGTAAACGTGCGATGAATTCTAATTTCACATCTTCCTCATAGATTTCCTGCCGGAAATCGAGCAGGTGCGCCTCTATATTTGGAATCTGCTTATCAGGTGTGAATGTGGGATTAATTCCAATATTCGTGGCTGCCTGATATTTCTGCCCATCGAGATGTGCCCAGCAGGCATAGATCCCGTTGGCAGGAATCATTTTATCTTCATGGGAATAACCGATATTGGCAGTTGGCACATCGATCGTCCGGCCGCGCGCATCGCCATGGATGACCGGTCCATGCAGGCTGTAAGCATGTCCCATCAAGCGCGCCGCTTCAGTGATATTTCCAACTTCGATGAGCTTGCGGATTTCTGTGGAGGAGATCACGCCGCTTTCGTCGCTGACAGCCGACACTACTTCGACAGTGTAACCCAACTCTTCGCCAATTTCCTTTAAGCGGGCTGCGTTTCCTTCGCGATTCTTTCCGACGGTGGAGTCATATCCCAAAACGAGATGACTTATTCCCAGTTGATTCTTAACCTGCTGCATGAAATCGAACGCGCTCGTATTTGCAACATTCTGGTCAAAGGGATTTGTAATTACGATATCCACTCCGAACGATGCGAGCAGTTCTGCACGTTCGTCAGGTAAGGTCAGCAACTTAATCTCACTGCGGCCAAAGAGCTTTGCCGGATGCGGATCAAACGTTAAAACGACCGCAGGCACGCCCTGTTCCTGCGCGCCTGTAGTGAGTCTTTTAATGATCTGCTGGTGACCACGATGAACGCCATCAAAGACGCCGATGGTCAGCCAGGAATTTCTCAAAGCTACTTGCTGAAGGGAACGGTAATGTTGCATATTTATATAAGGCCCTGGTCAAGGGTATAAATGCTCCCAGCGCCGAAATGGCGCTGGAGTATTTGCTGTCCTATATATTTTATCAGCTACTTTGTCGTCAGAGGACGACAAGAGCATTTTTATTCCGAAGTGAAAAATACTTTCTTAGGCTGCCAGGCGGGTTTGCCGTCTTCACCTTCCACAGCTTCCATGAGAGCGACTAATTCACCCTGTGTGCTGACGCCGCGTACACGGCTTCCAAGGCTCACATCTTCTGCAGCTTTGACGCGATGTCCATGGCGGACACCTTCCACGTCATCCGGGCTGAGCTCGAGAGCGGGCCAATCACCCAATGCTTCTGCCGCGGGGATCAAATATTGATACCAGTTCCCGGCGTGGAATGCCTCCTGCAATTTTCGAAGAGGTACCGCATCTCGCAGGGAAAAACGTCCGCTCTTCGTACGGCGCAAACCAACGAGGTACGCGCCGCACCCCAGTTTATCACCTAGATCATTCGCCAAGGAACGGACGTAAGTACCTGAAGAACAATGCACATCAATGACCACTTCGGGCGGTGCCCATTCGAGCACTTCCAGGTGATGGACCGTGATCTTGCGGGGTTCAAGGTCAACCTCCTCGCCCTTGCGCGCCATTTCATAGGCTTTGCGTCCCTGTACCTTGACAGCAGAATACGGCGGCGGAGTTTGCTCGATCTCACCGATAAATGTTTTCAACACTTCTTCAAATTGCTGTTCTGTTACATTGACCGGTTGACTCGTGGGAGTGACCTTTCCCTCTGCATCAAAGGTGTCGGTTCTCCCACCCAATCGGATGATCGCTTGATATCGTTTATCTGAGGCAGAAACATACTCACTTAACCGAACTGCAGGTCCCACCAAAATGACAAGTACTCCTGAAGCACGTGGATCTAATGTACCGGTATGTCCCGCGCGGCGCAAGTTTGTACCATTACGAATCGCCTGCACCACATCATGTGATGTCATCCCGACTGGCTTATCAACAACCAGGACTCCCGAGATAGCGTTTTTTATATCTTGACTATTCACTTTCATTCCTCCTTAGGTTTTCCATTCTAATTATGACACATTTGTCTGAATTTTGGGTTAAAGTCCCAGCTGTTCCCTGGTGGTTTTTAATACCACCGGTTGAACTTCATTCAATGTGCCAGGGATGTCAGCACCTGCTGCTGCGGCGTGACCTCCACCTCCAAATTGTTTTGCGATCGGTGAAACATCGATCCCCTCTTCCAATGCCCGCCATGAAATCTTCACGTGCCTGTCACTTTGTTCAACGAAAATCATCCCTACCTTGTTGCCGTGAATGGATGATATCAAATTGATGAGATCAGCATCATCATTCCCACTATAGCCCGATTGTTTCCTGTCTTCCAGCGTGAGTGTTCCCCAAACGATCCCATTTTCCTGCTCCAGGCTGGAAAGTCCCGCGCCCCAATATCGCGCCGCAGGGAAGCTTTTATGCACTAATGAGCGCATATAGAGATCTGGCATGTTCGCGCCGGTCTCCATCAGCATGGCACATAATCGTAAGGCAGAAGGGTTTGTATTTGATGTGCGGAAACCAAGCGTATCCGTGATAATTCCCGTCAGGAGGGCTTCCGCGATCGGTCTCGTGATTTCGAATCCCCAGGCAGGCAGGTAATTTGCCAGAATGGCAGAGGTAGCAACTTCCGCTGCTTCGATCAAGTTAAGCTTCCCAAAGTTCTCGTTTGTTTTGTGATGGTCGATATTAATATCGGGCTGACCAAAACTTTGAAAGTCTTTTCCTACTCGTTTGAAATCTGCGCAATCGACTGTAATGAATGTATCATGTTCTGCGGCCGGTTCTTTTACGATGAGCTCGCTTCCCTGCAAGTGTCGATAAGAGGCTGGAACACCATCAACAAGAACCATTTGAATCGACTTGCCCGCGTTTAACAACGCTAACCCTAAGCCCAGCAACGAACCTATGGCATCACCATCCGGGCGGACATGAGAGGCAATAATAATATTTTGGGATCTATTTAAACGCTGTTTGATCGCCCCGATTATCTCTTCTGTCATTTCGATAAATTTCCTCTTGTTTACCTATTTGTTTCTGTAAAGATACAGTAGTTTATTGCTTTTTCCTTAATTCCGCAAGGACCTTTTCAATGTGATCTGCATTTTCAGGTGTCATGTCCCAATGAAAACGCAGTTGTGGGAAGGCGCGCAGTTCCACTCGTGAGGCTAGATTCCGCCTGATAAAACCGGAAGCAGACTCCAGCCCCGCGAGAACATCGGCCGAGCGGGAAACACCCTCCACGGCGGAAACGAAGATATCCGCGTATGCTAATTCCCGATCCACTTTCACATCTGTGACATAGATTTGTTTTAGGCGTGGATCGTTGATCTCTCGAATCAACATCTCCGAGAGTTCCTGGCGGATTCGATCCGAAATGCGTTGTAAGCGAGTTCCAGACGGCATACTTATATTACGACTTTCGATAGACAATGTTCCAGATCTTGTTATTCGGATTTCTCGACCACATAACAAATCAGTTGATCGCCAGTTTGAATATCACTAAAGTTCTTGAAACCGACACCGCATTCATAGCCCTGCTTCACTTCCTTCACATCATCCTTTTCATGGCGCAGGGAGCCCATATCACCCTCATAGACGAGGTCTGTGCCGCGATACAAGCGTACTTTGGAGTTACGTCGCAATTCGCCATCGATGACTTTGCAGCCGGCGACCTTGCCAAACTTTGACGCCGAAAATACAGCAAGCACCTGAGCACGCCCGATAATTTTTTCCTTGGTCTTCGGTTCGAGCATACCGTTGAGGGCTTTTTCGATATCTTCGGTCATTCGGTAGATAATCTCGTACAGCCGAATATCCACGCCCTCTTTTTCCGCCACGCGGCGAGCAGAGACATCCGCTTGCACATTGAAGCCGATAATGATCGCGTTGGACGCCGCTGCCAACATAACATCGTTCTCACCGATATTACCAGTTTCCGAGTAAAGAACTTTGACGCCAATTTCACCTTCGCCAAGTTTATTCAACTCGGTAACGATGGGATCGAGAGAGCCTTGTACATCGGCTTTGACGATCAGGTTCAATTCCTTGGCTTCACCCGCCTGGACATTGGCAAACAAATCTTCCAAAGAAACTTTCTTCCTGGATTGTGCCCGGGTTTTCGCAACTTCGATGCGTTCATTGACAATGCTACGCGCTTCACGCTCGGCGCTAACAACCTCGAACAGATCGCCCGCTGAAGGAACGTCATTCAAGCCGAGCACAGATACTGGCATGGATGGACCAGCTTTCTTCACAGGTTTACCGTGGAAATCGGAAAGTGCACGTAATTTGCCGTAGGCAGTTCCTGCCACAACGACATCGCCCGATTCGAGAGTTCCGTTCTGAACAAGCAGAGTCGCGACGACACCCTTGGATTTATCCAATTCTGCTTCAATCACGGTTCCAATCACTTTGCCATTGGGGTTGGCTTTTATCTCTATATTATCGGCGACCAGCAAAATACCTTCGAGTAAATCATCAATTCCCTGCTTTTGTTTGGCAGAAACCGGAATGACCATCGTGTTACCACCCCAATCGTCAGGGATAAGTTCCTGGTCAGCTAATTGTTGTTTCACATGTTCAGGATTTGCGTTGGACTTATCGATCTTATTCAATGCGACCATGATCGGAACGCGCGCGGCTTTTGCATGTGCAATCGCCTCACGTGTCTGCGGCATGACGCCATCGTCTGCGGCGACCACAAGAACAACAATATCCGCACCCTGTGCCCCGCGTGCGCGCATCTGCGTGAATGCAGCGTGACCGGGTGTATCCAAAAAGGTAATTTGTCTGCCTTTTTTCTCCACCTGGTAAGCGCCAATATGCTGTGTAATACCACCTGCCTCCCCAGCGGCGACATCCGTCTGACGGATGGCATCGAGCAGGCTGGTCTTGCCATGGTCCACGTGACCGAGAATTGTCACAACCGGAGCACGATTTTTTAATGCGGCTGTATCTTCCCCAGCGATCATGCGCCGCCAGAGAGGCACTTCGCCTGTTTCAACTACCGCATCTTCGATGACTTCCGGAATTGCTTCAAATCCATATTCGCCGACCACAATCGCGGCCGTGTCAAAATCCACAGTCTGATTAATGGTCGCCATCACGCCATTTGACATCAATTTTTTGATCAAATCAATGGGGCTTTTTTGTATCTTCTGCGCCAGATCGCGTATCACGATGCTGGTAGGTAATTCAAGTTTATTTCCGTTTGCACTCATGGGCTATCTCCATTTATCAATCTTCAATGAACGAGGCGTGTAAAAGCACATCATTCATCCGGCAAGCCCAGTGAGTGATTCAATCAAATCACATGCTGGTTACTCGCCGGTCCCCACGACCTCTGCTTCTGCATCAGCAGGCAGAGCAGCCATGTACTCTTCAAGTCGTGTGCGATCATCTACCGTTAAAGTTGTTTTCAACGCGTGCGCCAGTGCGCCTTTCAAAGCGCGTTCCCAGCATTCCCGTCGGTCGTGCAGGTAGGCTCCCCGTCCAGCTAATTTACCGGTCGGGTCCACCTGCACTCCTTCGGCTGTGCGCACAAGGCGGATCATCTTGCGTTTGGGCAGAATTTCACGGCAGCCCACACAAGTCCGCTGAGGCACATGTTTCACACGTTGAACAGGATTCTTAGGCACCTTCATCTCAAGTCATTGCCCCGTCTGCGTTCGGCGGGGTTGCAAGAACAATGACAATACAACTATACTACCAATCACCGCCGAGCTCATCGTCGCCGCGTTTGTGCTTCTTGCGACCGACTACCTCGCCGCGTTCCTCGTCAAATTCCAACTCGACGCTCTTCTTCTTGCCCTTCTTACCTTTCTTCTTATCGCCAGACTCATCTTCGTCAACGGCGCCCGTTTGGAAGATTTCAGGTTTCATGGCGAAAAGTTCATCCAGCGAGACACCGTCTTTGTGCTCATCATCTTCTTCTGGCTCGCCGGCTTTGGCTTTCGGCTCTTTCTTCGCCGGGGCAGGTTTCTCACCTGCAGGAATTTCTTCCACTTTGCCTGCCTCAGGTGCGGCTGCTATAGGTGCAGCTTCCACTACTTCCGCAACTGGCGCAGTAGTTGGTTCAGGCTGAGGCTCGGGTTCCACTGCCGGAGCCGCTTCCGCTGTGGGTTCTACAGGGGCGGGCTCAGGGAATTTCAGCGCGGCAAGTGTTTCTTCGATATTCGTAATTGCCTTGGGTCCAATGCCGGGCAACCCAAGCACTCGGTTGGGATCCATCTTCATGGACATCATCAACGCGCCGACATTATCGATGCCTGCTTCCACAAGAATATTGAATACATGCTCTTTAAGTCCAATATCTTCCAGGGGCATACCAAATGCAGCTGTGGGGACTTCGGAAAGAGCACTGGCGGTTTTCTCTTCCACAGCGCGGGTTGCATCTTCCTTCATTTGGATGGTGCGGCGTTCGATGCGGTCCACAAACTGACCCAACACTGTGTATTCTTCCGGTGTGATCGGTCGATTCTCTGCTTTCTTGGCAAGGATATCTTCCACAGTCGGCATCGATTCCATAACCTGTGGGAGCAACGCGCTCAAGCCAGAATCGCTACGCAACTTCTGAGCGGCATCGGCAGCGGCTTCTGCAAGCGACTTGATGTCAATACGCCAGCCAGTTAGCTTCGCCGCAAGACGAGCATTCTGTCCATCGCGACCGATGGCAAGGCTCAATTGATCTTCACCGACAACGACGGTTGCCGTGCGGCTTCCATCCACTTCCGCAAGATACACGCCGCTGACACGCGCCGGGCTAATGGCTTTCGAAATATAAATAACAGGATCTTGGTCCCATTGAATAATATCGATCTTTTCATCGTGCAATTCTTTGACAATTGCCTGAATGCGCACGCCTTTAATCCCAACACATGCGCCGACCGGATCCACGCCTGCCTGCGTTGCCATCACAGCGACCTTGGCACGCGCGCCGGGCTCACGCGCGATCGCACGTATTTCCACCACGCCGTGATAAATCTCAGGAACCTCATTCTCCAGCAGGCGGCGCAGGAAGTTCCGATGGGCACGCGAGAGCACGATCTGAGGTCCGCGCGAACCATCTTTTACTTCCAACACAACGGCCCGCACACGGTCATGGAGTTTGAAACGCTCACCGGGGATGCGCTGATTGCTGGGCAAAACGCCTTCAGCCTTCATATCCAGACCGAGCGTTGTGGATTGAGCATTTGTCGCCTGAACGATACCGCTGACGATCTCGCCAACCTGGCGCTCAAAATACGACATCTGATTGGAACGCTCTGCTTCACGAATACGCTGCTGAATCACCTGGCGCGCCGTCTGCGCGGCAACGCGGCCGAAATCCGCAGGTGTTGTTTCCACAACCACCATATCGCCGAGCTGCGCTTCTTGGTTTACCTTGCGCGCTTCATCTAACAGGACTTCGGTTTTAGGTTCCTGAACGTCTTCTACAACTTCTTTTTCAGCAAAGACCATTACTTTGCCGGTCTCAGGGTCAATTTTGGCTTCAACATGCTGTGCCGTGGACGCGTTGACAGCCCGCCGATAAGCCGAAACCATCGCAGACTCGATTGCTCCAAGGATAATGTCCTTGGAAAGTTGTTTTTCTTCCAGCACTTCGTTGAAAGCCAGGGCGAACTCGTTCTTTGGCATGCTAACTGCTCCGTTTACTCGTACCGCGTGTCGGATTGACAATTGAACTTTGAATGATTTTACAAGCTTAGATCACCCTTCAAGTTCCGTTTTTCGTGCGGCACTGCGTCTTACAAGCAGAAAAGTGGGGGTTGCCCACTTCTCGGTGCGTTCGGTGATCAATTCGTACAGAATTATTTTAGCATAGCCGATTAAATCGTGCAAGTATAATAACCGGCATGTCACAAAGAAACCTCGACAAAGCCGCCCTACGAGGCGAACCTTCTTACGTCTGGCGTGCCGGACAACAACGTCGCCTGGATGTGATCCTACGCGCCGCGGGAGATCGCGTCAAAGGGCGCATTTTTGACGATGGATGCGGTGTGGGGATGTACGTGGAGCACCTCTCCTCCTTTGGTGGCGAGGTCATTGGCTTGGAATATGACTTTGAGCGCGCCGAAGAAGCACATGCCAACTCGCCATATATTTTCAATGCTGCTGGCGAATTTGTTCCGCTTCTTTCCGGGACCTTTGACTTAATCCTCAGCCACGAAGTAATCGAGCACGTACAGGATGATCGCCTCGCAATTTGTGAGATGGTCCGTCTACTCAAGTCTGGCGGACGGATTACCTTATTCTGCCCAAACCGCGGTTATCCTTTTGAGACACACGGAATCTACTGGCGAGGGGAATATCATTTTGGCAACAAATTATTTGTGAATTATTTGCCACGCATGTTGCGAGATAAACTTGCTCATCATGTACGCGTATATTCAAGAAAAGATCTGCAGAAACTTTTCGAAGGTTTGCCTGTTAAATTCGTTGAACGCACGATTATCTTCGGCGCCTACGATAATATCATTGCGAGATTTGGTCCTTTTGGCAAACTCTTGCGCGGTGTTTTGCAATTTTTGGAAAAAACACCGTTGAAAATATTTGGCTTATCGCATTTTTGGGTGATAGAGAAACTATGAGCCTTGCGAAGGTTTGAAACCTTCGCAAGGTTGTAATCTTAGAGGTAATTATGCTGGCAATCAATACAAAGCTTGATTTGATTAGCGCGTTAAAAAATTCGAATCAACGCGCGGAAGATTGGTTTCGTGAAATCCCAGCCAGCAATTTCTTCCTCAGACAAGGCGACGTGTGGTCATCATCAGACAATGTAGATCATCTCATCAAAGCAGTAAAGCCAATAACGAAGGCATTGAAATTACCAAGATTTACACTTCATGTGATGTTCGGCAAACCGGAAAAATCTTCGATGAGTTACGAAGAGCTTTGTCAAATTTATCGCGACGCACTGGCAAACGGAGCACAGGCGTCGGGACGTTTTCTTCCCGATCAGGAAACTCCCAAAGATGCGCAAGAGAAAAAGAAAGAACTCCTGGAGCAATGGTCCAAAGCAAGTGCAGAACTTGTCTCGGTTGTTGAAACATTCGACGAAAGCGAATTAGACCAATATCTTCTTCCCCATCCTATCCTGGGTAATTTGACACTTCGAGAAATGCTGTTCTTTACGATCTATCACAATCTGCGCCATGCAAGCCAATCTGGCGATTAAGAAGAAACGGGATGAGCACTCATTCCGTTTTCA
>WNFZ01004622.1_pt1 | contig 16484 bp, 18 predicted proteins | sample 5400081 | NCBI WGS metagenome assembly WNFZ01 (sample SAMN13153365, study PRJNA577476) | soil metagenome | isolation source: 80 cm soil or saprolite under grassland replicate 1 | place: USA:California | collected 2016-06-15 | reverse complement strand
CTTCGCCGTCTTATCGCTCGAAACGGAAGCGAGCATCTGACCGTCGGGTGAGAAAGCTACTCCCCAAACGATGCCCGTGTGCCCATCCAATATGCCGAGGGATTGCCCGCCCGCCACATCCCATAAGCGGATGGCAAAATCTTCCTCGTTGCCTCCCGCTGTAGCGAGCACTGTGCTATCCGGCGTGAATGCCAGGCTGCGCGGTAATTCGCCTCCATCAACGCTCATGAAAATCTCGAGCATCGAAAGCGTATCGCTTCTGATCGGTATTAAGGTGGGAGTTTCGGATGGCAAAATAATTGGCGGGGTTGGTGTAAATGTCAGCGGAGCAGATGGGATTTCGGTGTTGGTTGGTTGAGGGGTGGGTGTCGTTAGAAGTTCCACTGAAAAACTACAGGCATCCAACACGAGTGAGCCAAGTAGAAAAAAAATAACAAACAGGATCCATTTGTGTTGTTTCATTGCATTCTCTCTTTTCGCTTTGGTGGACAGGATGAGATTTTAAAATTTATTATCCCCGCATGGGAACCATCGTAGGTGGGTCAGGCTGGGAATGATTATAAAACGTTGGTTTTGGGTTTCCAGTTCCAACAGGGAACTCTGCAAAAATTACAGAGTGCCGCATAATTATCTAAACTCATGATTTGAATTTCAACCTACAAAAGCATTTGAAAAGTTTAGTTATTTATGATACAAGCGGTAAGAAATCTTGACAACGTTTTTGGTTCTCATATGCACGCCCCTTGTTCAAGAAGATGCTATTGATTTTTCAATAATCCCCTCTGCGCGGCGACTGCAATTGCAGATGCGCGCGAGTCGACGCCTAATTTTTCATAGATGCTCGCCAGATGTGCTTTCACTGTCCGTTCGGAAATACCCAGGTTGGAGGCAATTTCCTTGCTGCGTTCGCCGCGCGCAACCGACGACAACACTTCCAACTCACGTTCGGTGAGATTGACAGGTTCATTTCCCTTCGACTCCGCAGCCGATTTTTGTGTTCGCGCGAGCACACGTTCCATGATCTCGGGTTTGAGTAACGTCTCTCCGCGGGCAGCCGCGCGGATGGTATTGAATAACGTGGAGCGGTCTGTATCTTTGAGCAGATACCCGCGTGCCCCAGCTTGCAGACCGCGAAACATCAGATCATCTTCGTTGAACGTGGTCAGAATGACGACAGCAATCTCTGGCTGTTCTGCCCTCAGTTTTTCAATGGCGGTCAATCCGTCCATGTTGGGCATACGGAGATCCATTAATACCACATCGGGTTTCAGTTTTTTACAGAGGCTTAACGCTTCACTACCATCGGAAGCCTCGCCTGCAAGTTCAAAATCACTTTCTGTTTCGAGAATCAGGCGCAGTCCCTGACGGATAATGAGGTGGTCATCGGCGATCAAGATCTTAATCATAGCGGTACTTCCAATTTCAGTGTTGCGCTCTTGCCCGTTTCGCTCTGGATTTCAAAAATGCCATTTACCAGGCGCAGACGTTCACGCATTCCCAGTATGCCATAATGACCAGATGGAATGGATGACGTATCAAAACCTATACCGTCATCCTGTATCGTGATTGACAAACGTTTGTCTTTACACCCGATGTTTACCTCCACATTCTGCGCCTGGGCATGATGAGCAATATTCGTGAGGGACTCTGCGATGATGCGGATCAATGTCTCTTTAAGGGAATCAGATATATGTGGCGTTTGATCCGAGTGGAAATGGACGGGGATGCCGGTGGCATTCGTGAAGCGGGAAATCTCAAGGCGCACAGCAGAGTCCAGATCTCCCAAAGAAGATTGGCGAAGATCATCGATGGCGCGACGCGCGTCCGCAAGAGTGAAACGGGCTTGTTCCATGGCATTGCTAATAATAGTGCGAGCCCTATCGTTGCGTTGATTGGCAAGGTGCGCATCTGTGGCCTCAAGTTGGAGGATGAGTCCTGCCAGCCCTTGCGAGAGGGTATCGTGCAGTTCACGTGCCATGCGCTGTCGTTCATTGGCGATTGTAAGGTCTTCCACGCGGGCAGAATATTCGGTTAATTGCTTGTTGGCAATTTCAAGCTCAGAGGCTAATGCCTGTGCCTTTTCGCGCGCCTCGGTCTGGCGCAAATACATCGTTACATACAAGCCAATAAAAATGACGGTGGGAATGATGGTTAGCAGCCAATACAGGGCATTCTCAAGATTCGTAAAGATCACAAAATTGGTCAGTGATAAAGCCAGATAATAAGAGGTTGAAAAGGCGCTCCAACGGTTCAAACCGAGAAAACCAATGGTTTCTCCGATGAGCGCCATATAGAGCCCGAATACCATGCCCGTGTTCTGCGAGATGTGGGTAATGACAAATGCCAGCAATCCCTGTCCAAGGATGTAGATTATTTTTCGGCTTGACGTTTGAATAATGGGGACAACCATCCAATGTAAGGCAATATGGATCACCATCAGCGCTGTGAACAGGATTGCGGTGCCAGGTCGGTGCAGGGCTGTATTCTGGGCAAAGGAGAGGATGGTAATGCCAATCAAAACCAATGTCATGAAGATAAAGAAGATGCGATAGTCCTGGTCAATATTGAAACGTGTTTTGGTTTGCATAGTATTCACATTCTATCTGATTCTCAGATGCGCCACCATTGGTCGAGCGGACAGTGTACGAAAGGACAATATCCATTTTCCCAAAGGCACAATTGTTGCCAGTTTGAATGCGCCCTATACTGATAGCAACGAAGGAGAATGGAATGAATAAGAACCTGCTCAAAACGATTTACAACGTCATTGCAGCCTTAGCTATTGCCAATTTACAAAAGGAATCATTATGAAAGCAATCGAAGTTCAGAATCTAAAAAAATCCTTTGGCGATTTTCACGCTGTACAAGATGCATCATTCGAAGCAGAAGCAGGGGAAGTGTTAAGCCTGCTTGGTCCCAATGGCGCGGGGAAGAGCACGACCATTTCCATACTTTCGGGATTGCTCGCGCCCACAAGTGGGGATGCCTGCATCATGGGACACTCTGTGATCCGTGAACCCGAAGCCGCAAAGAAGAGCCTCGGCGTCGTGCCACAGGATATCGCGTTATATCCTGATCTTTCAGCGCGTGAGAACCTCGTCTTCTGGGGCAAGATGTATGGCTTGCGCGGCGCGGCGTTGAATTCACGCGTTGACCAAGTGCTTGAAATCATCGGGTTGACAGATCGACAGAAGGATCACGTTGGCAAGTTCTCTGGCGGCATGAAGCGACGCGTCAACATCGGCGCGGCGTTGCTGCACAAACCGGATGTCATCATCATGGATGAACCAACTGTTGGCATTGACCCGCAGTCGCGCCGTCATATTTTGGATAACGTCAAAGAGTTGAATCAAAAGGGAATGACCGTCCTTTACACAACGCATTATATGGAAGAAGCTGCGGAACTTTCGCATCATATTGCCATCATGGATAAGGGCAAGGTCATCGCCTATGGCACACACGATGAACTAATTAAGATGGTCGGTGAGCAAACGCGCATTGATCTCACACTCAACGTTGATGCTGAGAAAATTCTGGATATGTGGCGGATAACACAAGGCGTTGCGCGAATCGATTCCACATCTGGTAAAGTCACCGCGCTCGTGGACGATTCCAACCTGGTGTTACCGCGTCTCTTTGAAACCGCATCCAAAGCGAATGTGCGTATCACGTCCATTGACATTCAGGAGCCGAATCTGGAGACTGTATTTTTACATTTGACGGGAAGAGCGTTGCGAGATTAGTAGACAAGGAAACATGTAAACAGGTACACACGCGTTTCCTTGTGTACCTGTTTACCTATCTACTTCTCACGGAGAAAATATGAAAATCTTAGATATTGCCTTCAAGGATCTGACGCGTTCCTTCCGCAGCGCGTTCGCGATTGGGATGATGGTCATCGCGCCGTTGATGCTCACGGGATTGATCTACTTCGCATTCGGCGGCATGTCTGGCGGGGATGTGAGTATGACCGCCATCAAAGTGGGCCTGGTCAATGCAGATCGATTACCTGCGGATGCGGTGCTCGAAGCGCCGATTGGTGAGGACATCCGTTCGATGTTCTTTGACGACAGCGTCAAATCATGGATTACCGCATCCGATTACACAGATAAAGCCTCTGCCCGCGCGGCTGTGAATAAACAGGAAATCGGCGTCGCAGTCATCATCCCACAAAACTTTACAGAACGATATTTGAGTGGCGAGAAAGATACGCCCGTGTTGATCCTCAGCGATCCAACTCTGTCAATTGGTCCGGCGGTGGTGGAGGATATGGTCACGATGATGGTGGATGGCGTGGCGGGTGGCGGCATTGCGCTTCAAACGATCATGGAGCGTCAACAAGCAAACGGCGTCGAACCTGACCCAGCACAAATCCCATCCTGGATTGAGCGTTACGGGAACTGGTACGCCGACTTCCAACGAAATTTATTTCATCATCCCGATAAAGCGACGTTCGTCGTTGCTGCACCTTCAGCAGGCGAAGCAGCGACAGCAGACCCCATCCGAAAGATGATGGGCTTGACGATGGCAGGGCAGATGATCTTCTTTGCGTTCTTTACGGGCGCGTATTCGATGATGTCGATCCTACATGAAGATGAAGAAGGAACTCTGGCGCGTTTATTCACCACACCGACCGACCGTACATCGATTCTTACGGGCAAATTTGTTGCTGTCTTCATCACGGTTATTCTGCAAGGGTTGGTATTGATGGCGGCGGGTCATTACGCCTTCGGGATCAATTGGGGCGAACCCGTAGGCAGTGCACTTGCGTTGACGGGACAAGTCATCGCGGCAACAGGCTTGGGTGTGTTGCTTATTGCCTTTGTGAAGAACACGCGTCAGGGCGGACCTGTGCTCGGTGGCGGGTTAACGGCGCTGGGCATGCTCGGTGGTTTGTTCACTGCGAATATACCGAATGCGATGCCTGCTGCAATGAATATGATTGCCAATTTCACACCTCAAGGCTGGGTACTCAAATCCTGGCGCATGGTGATGGACGGTCAATCCGCTGGCGATTTGCTGCTCCCGTTTGTAGTGTTGACGGTGATGGGAATCATCATGTTTGCGGTTGGATCGATGATGTTTAGGAAACGCTTTGCTTAGTCTGCTAGTCTTCTAGTCACTGGTCTCCTTGTCATTTTCAGACAGGATTGACTAGCAGATGAGGAGACAAGCCGACCAGGAGACTATTATGAGAATTTTGGATTTAGCTCTCAAAGATCTTTCACAGATGTTCCGTGATAAACGATCCTTGTTATTTCTTGTTGTGATGCCGATCGTGTTCACGTTCTTTATGGGATTTGCCTATCGAAACGCTGGCGTCGATAAGAATGCAGATAATCGCATTCCGCTGGCAGTTGTCAACCCGGAGCCAGATGCTGTGCTAAACAAGATGCTCGTTGGAAGATTAGATTTATCGGATGATATCCGCATCGAGCCCATGAGCGAAGCGGATGCAATGAATGCGCTGTATAAAGGCGATGTGGCTGGCGTGCTGGTCATCCCACAGGGATTTAGCGATCAAGCGTCGGCTGGGGAAGCATCACAACTGAAATTGATCGCGGATTCAACATCCGCACAAGGGCAATCTCTGTACCAGTTGTTAGGAGTTCCAATATCGCAGTTGATGAGCGCCGTCGAAGCCGCGCGCCTCACTGCCGACGTGGAAGGGAATCCCGCTGAATACGCGCCCGCCTTTGAACTCGCCTGGAGCAAATGGGATGTCAACTCGCGGCTGCCGCTCGTCAAAGTGGAAGTGGCTGTTGCAAATAAAGAAGCAGATTGGACAGGTGGCAATCCATATAACCAATCATCACCAGGGATTTTGGTGCAGTTCGCTATTTTCGGGCTGGTTACATCCGGACAGATTTTGGTGCAGGAACGTAAGACTCGCACGTTGCAACGTTTGATCACAACTTCTATGCGTCCCTGGCAAATCGTCGCGGGACACATGCTTGCGATGTTCACGATCACTTTTTTACAAACCCTCATGTTGGTTGTGTTCGGACAGTTCGTGTTGAAAGTCGATTACCTGCGTGAACCGCTCGGTGTTTTATTGGTGTCAGTGACTTTAGGATTGTGGATTGCGGCGATGGGATTGCTGATCGGCGTAGTTGCGAAAGAAGAACAGCAAGTGATTCTCTATGCGATGATCGCCATGTTCCTATTCTCCGCAATGGGCGGGACATGGTTTCCACTGGAAACGACAGGTGGCGCGTTCGCGGCGATTGGCAGGGCGATGCCGTCTGCCTGGGCTATGAACGGATTACAAAATATCCTGATACGCGGCTTGGGTTTGGAATCCGTGTGGTTGCCTGCATTGATCTTATTTGCTTATGCTCTTGGTTTCTTTGGGCTGGCAGTCTGGCGGTTTAGAAAGATGGATGCATAAGTCTGTCCATATGGATAGTGAAAACCCCTCTTGTGCTTGAGGCATTGTCAATCAAAAAAACGTATACTGTGTATAGAAATCAAAAGGAGGTTTCTTATGAACGTAAATAAATCAGGTCTCTTCTGGGGCATTCTGTTGATCGGCGGAGGCGCGCTGGCGCTTGCGGATCAACTTGGCTACATTGAAAACCTTTCGCCCACGCTGTGGATTTTTGTCTTTGCTGCCATCAGCCTTTTAGGGTTTATCAGCTACCTCACAAGTGGATTTAAGCAATGGGGCTGGCTTTTCCCTGCGGGCATCTTCGCCGGTTTGGCAGTGACCGTCAGCCTTGCCACCAATCATGTGAATAGCGCCGCTGTCGGTTCACCACTGTTCTTCGGCTTACTCCTGCCGTTTGTTGTCGCGTACTTTACGGACCGTTCTCGTAACTGGTGGGCATTGATCCCTGGTGCGGTGATGCTCTTCCTGGCAATGACAACCCTGCTGGTTGACAATGTTGGTGGCGAGTGGGTTGGCTCGTTGTTCCTCTTCCTGATCGGGCTGAGTTTCCTCATCGTCTATTTGAATAATCGCACGCGAACCTGGGCTCTGCTTGTGGCGTATATCATGGGTGTATTGAGTATCGCACCCGCGATGTCTTCCGGGGGTGGCGACACCGCAGCGTATTTTGGCGCAGTCTTTCTGTTTGCGGTCGCGCTGCCCTTTTTTGTCATTTACTTCCGCTCGTTGGATAACTGGTGGGCAATCATCCCTGCCGGTGTGATGACCACCTTGTCGGTGATCACCACGCTTGCGATTGCTGGATGGATCCGTAACGCCAATCAGGGCGGATATGCCAATGCCTTGTTGATGGGCGGATTCGCCGTCACGTTCTCAATCGTTTGGCTGCGACATAACAAACCATGGGCGAGGATCGTTGCCATTGTTCTTGCTGTTGTGGCAGTCGTGTCGATCTTCTTTGTCAGCTACTACGAGATCGTTTGGCCGGTGGTCATTATTCTTGGCGGTATCTATCTTCTTTACACTGCCGTGCGAAGACCAAAGGCTGTGTAACAAACCTGTCCACTTGACTAGTCGGAAACTCTCCCAAAGACGGGGGAGTTTTTGTTTTAGATCCTGTAAGATGGTCATAATATGGAACCAAATCTATATTGTTGCGTAGGTATAGTGATGAAAAACACAAATTTTGACTTGGGACTGGCTCCCTCCATTACCAAAGCCGCCAGCGAACAGACCTATTACACGATTCGTTACCTTGTCGACTCGAAACGCGTCTCGGACGCCTATCGGGCCTACGCCTATTTCCGTTGGGTGGACGACTCCCTAGACGCGGAAACCGGCTCGAGCGCCGAACGAAGTGCTTTTATCGGAAGGCAAAAGTCACTTCTGGAGAAATGTTATCGGGGCGAATCGCTGCGTGACGCCAACATCCAGGAAATAATGCTCCTTGACTTGATCCACAAGGATACCGAAAAGAACAGCGGCTTGCAATGTTATCTCCGCAATATGATGGCGGTGATGGCGTTTGATGCTGAACGCCGCGGCAGAGTGATCTCGCAAATGGAACTGAATGAATATACGCGCCTGCTTGCCAGCGCCGTGACCGAAGCGATGCATTATTTCATCGGTCATTGTTGTTACTCGCCTCATAATGAGAGGCGTTACCTGGCTGTGACCGCTGCACATATTACACACATGTTGCGCGATACGTTTGACGATGTTCAAGCTGGATACTTCAACATTCCGCGTGAAGTGCTGAATGCGAATCACATTACGCCTCACGACGTGGACAGTGACGCATATCGTTCGTGGGTGCAACATAGAGTGCAATTGGCGCGCAAGTATTTCCATGCTGGCAGAGATTATTTGAGTCATGTGCAGAATCCACGTTGCAGACTCGCCGGGTACGCGTATGCTGCGCGTTTTGAATGGTTATTGGATACATTCGAGAGAGAAGGTTATTGTCTTCGCCCTCAATATAAGGAACGAAAAAGTATCGGGACGGGATTGCGCATGATGACGTCTGCCCTCTCTTCGATGATTTTGCATAGCACAGAGTCATCCAGTGAGAAGATATACACAAATCAAGGTTTGGTGAGATAAAGTATGAAATCAAAATCTGTAATTGTTATTGGGGCAGGGATCGGCGGTCTCGTCGCCGCGACCCATCTTGCGCAACATGGAATGAAGGTCACTGTGATTGAGAAGAACTCGCACGCGGGTGGTCGTTGCGACCGCATTAGCCGCGAGGGTCATCACTTTGATACAGGTCCTACATTGCTCGTGATGCCTTTACTCTATGAAGCGGAGTTTCGCGCCTTGGGAACCTCGATGGATGAAATGCTGGACCTTCAACGTGTCGACCCAACCTATCAGCTAGTCTTTGACGATGGCAGTCAACTGGCGCTCACTTCCGATATGAAATCCATGCAGGAACAGCTCGAACGTTTCGAAGCGGGAAGTTTTCAGGGTCTCATGCGTTACATGACGGAAGGTCATCGTCATTACACACTGGGCATCGAACGACTCGTCTACCGTGATTTTCGCGAAGCCTCTGATTTCTTCCAACTCAAGAACATTCCGCTGATCTATCAGCTCAAACCGTTCGCAAATCATTATCGTAACATGTCGGCTTACTTTGACGACCCTCGTCTCAAAACTGCGTTTACATTCCAGGACGTGTATATGGGCTTGAGTCCATTTGAAGCGCCTGCTACGTTCTCGATGATGCCGTATACCGAACTGGCTCATGGCGTTTGGTATCCACGTGGAGGCATGTATAGCGTGGTCGAATCATTGATGGAACTGGCGCGGGGTGCCGGTGTGGAATTCTTGTTCGATACATCGGTCGAACGCGTGGATGTAAACTCGACCCATGCCCGCGGAGTGGTTTTATCCGATGGGCAGCGGCTCGAAGCAGATGCAGTGCTTGCCAACGCCGATCTTCCGTATACCTATAAAGATTTATTACCCGACAAAGGTATTGCCGAATCCATGTCTCGCAAACGTTTCTCCTGTTCCGTGATCAGTTTCTTTTGGGGATTGGATAAGAAATACGAAACTCTCGGACCGCATACACTCTTCCTTGCACACGATTACCGCGAGAATTTCAAGAGCATCATTGACGACCTGGGTTTGCCCGACAATCCCAGTTTATATATCCATGCGCCAGCGCGGCTCGATCCGTCGATGTCTCCGCTGGGAGAGGATACTATCATCGCAATCGTCCCCGTGGGTCACATGAGCGAGAATGGCGAACAGGATTGGGCAAAGATTCGCGATGAAGCGCGCCAGCATGTGTTTCGACGTTTGGCGACTTTAGGTATCACTGATCTCGAGTCACATATCAAGTTCGAGACCAATTTCACGCCGTTCTCCTGGCGCAAGCGTTACAACCTGATGAAAGGTTCCACGCACGGACTTTGTCATAACATTGCTCAATTGGGATATTTCCGACCACGCAATAAACACCCACGTTACGACAATTTGTATTTCACCGGCGCGAGTACGCATCCCGGCACGGGCATGCCAACGGCAATGATTTCCGGTCGATTGTCTGCTCAAAGAATCATGGATGACTTGCAAATTCAAAACTGAATCACCTGTCCAGTGGATCAGGGAATGGTAATCAGCATGAATTCAAATGACGAAATTCGTTCGCTCCTACAAACCTTCCAGGATGGTTATACGCGTCGCGATGTAAATCAGGTTGATTCTTTCATGGAATTATTTGTCGCTGAGGCAGAAGTCATCGGCACGAATGGCGTCAGACCCAGCGTGGATGAATGGTATATGGATCGTCTTTCTGCTCGTGAATTAGTCGAGGGAGATTGGCAAGGTTGGGGCGATCTACGTCTTGATTTGGATGCGATGTCTATCCACAGCCGTGGAGATGTTGGCTGGGTTGCTGCCTCGGCTACCGTTACGCAGCTCATTGGCGATGAGAACTACTCGTCCTATTTGGAATTTGTCAAAAAGTATATTGATCGACCAGACCTCAGCGCGGAACAAAAATTACTCAATATCCTGCGCGGTGGGACCAACACAGTGTATGAACTGCGCCGTGGTGAGAAGTTTGTGTGGGTATTGCGTTTCACTGCTGTCCTCGTGCGTGAAGAAAACGGTTGGAAGTTTGCGCAAATCAACTTTTCCTTTCCGACCATTTACTTCCCGGATGTGCGATTGATGGAACAAGGCTGAGGATAAGAAATGATGTTAAACGGAAACAATTCACGGCTTGAGACGAAGCGTCTCATTCTCCGCCCGATGTTGGAAACAGATCTTGACGCCCTGCTTCTCATCTTCACCGATGTCAAAGTGATGGCGGCGTTCAATCATCCTCCATTTACCCGCGAACAAATGCAAGGATGGTTGCAGAGAAATCTGAATCATCAAAACGAATTTGGCTATGGATTGTTTTCCATCATTCTCAAAGAGACTGGCGAGCTGATCGGCGATTGTGGTTTGGAACAGATGGAAGATCAAGGCGCGGCTGAACTTGGCTATGATTTTCGCAGCGACTTTTGGAATCAGGGATATGCCACGGAAGCTGCCGTTGCCGTGCGTGACTATGCCTTTGATGTTTTGGAACTACCGCGGTTGATCAGCTTGATCCGCGTGGGTAACCTGGCATCCAAACGCGTTGCTGAAAAGGTTGGCATGACTCTTGCTGAAGAGTTCACGCGTTATGAGATTCGATATTGGAAATATGCGATCAAACGCCCATAGCAATTTCATTTCTTAACAGTTCCACCTGATCCTACTGTGTCCATCCCGACACACTATCCGAGTGGATAGTGGAAACTCTCCCAGCGATGGGGGAGTTTTTTGTCCGCTCCAAGTACGATAAAGGCTGGAAGGAAATATGACATGAAAAAATTCCTAAAGTTGGTTGGCGCTCTTTTCACAGTAGCGATCATCGGCATAGTCGTGATTGTTCTTCTCATGCCGTGGATGGACAGTTGGGGCGCAACTCCCGATGAGATCAGCGCCTCGCTCACAGGCGATGAGTTGGTCCTATCTCCGCGCATTACCTACACCCGAACGATTTCCATTAAAGCCGCGTCCGAAGAGATCTATCCATGGATCGTCCAACTCGGAGCAGAAAAAGGTGGCATGTATAGCTACAGTTGGTTCGAGACAAACATTTTGCAGTGTGAATTGATCAACGCAGACCGCATCCATGAAGAATGGCAAAATCTGAAAGTGGGTGAACCTATGAAGATGTGCCCGGGGACATCGGGTCGGCCTCCGTATGAAATTGCCATTTTGGAACCCAACCATGCCATCGTCATGGGGCATAAAGACAAAGGATCATGGATCGAAGTCTGGCAATTCAACCTCGTCCCACAGAACGATGGAACGACGCGGCTGGTGATCCGTTCACGCAATAATGCACAGGGCTGGTTCTGGGACCTGATCCGTCCCGGCGAATTCATCATGTCTCGCGGTATGCTGCTAGGGATCAAGCAACGCGCCGAAGGAATGACAGGAAAACAGGATTTGATTGGAGTTACAAAATGAATCGCAAACAACTCGCGGTTTTCCTTATCCTGCTCGTTGTGTATGCATTCTGTGCATTTGTAACGTATGCATTTTCACCGATCAACGGTTTCGGTCGGATGGTTCACCCTCAATTTTCGCTGCCCATCTTTGCATCCTTAAGCGCCTCCACGGACGCACCGTCGCATTATGGTTTTCCACGTCATGTGGGGATTATTCTAAAGGTAGCCATCGACTTAGCCTCACTAGCCACTCGGACAGTGAAGACTCCCCCAGCGACGGGTGAACCTTTTGTTCAATAAACGTATCATCAAGAAAGGAATCAATCCAAAAGCCAGGAACAGAAAGGTCACCTTCATGAACAGTTCAATTGTATCCAGTCAATCAACATCTCCTTGGAGAAACCTGCAACAAGTGATGCGGCAGCATGCCTTGTTTTCCTACTTTCTCCTGGCGTATGTGATCTCGTGGATTATGTTTATACCGTATGTGCTCGCAGAATGGGGCATTTTACAGGGAAATTACACTATCTTCTATATATTCCATACCTTTGGACCAGCACTGGCGGCCATTGTGATGACCGCCATCATCGCAGGGCAGACAGGCCTGCATGAATTGCGTCAACGCGTCAGGCAGTGGCGCGCGCCAGGGAATTGGTATCTCTTCATGCTCGCGGGCATTCCAGCGTTAATCCTGCTTGGAATTATTGTCCAGCCAGGCGATTTTCCTAGGAATCTTGTGGAGCTGCTGGCATCTTCCGGACTTTTTGACGGCGTCCAAAGGCGGAGGGCTCGGCACCGGCTTCGCTACCTTCCTCACGAACTTTCCCGTTTTTATGCTGGCAGTTTTGGCACTGTCAATTATGCTGACGTGGATTTTCAATCACACCGGGGGAAGTATTTTCACTGCGATCCTGGCGCATGCCAGCGTGAATATTGTGGAAGTACTTTTGATCCCACGCTATCTCACAATGGATGAGAGCAGTTTGCATCGGGCTCTCCTTATAGGCTTCGGGGTGCCAGCACTGTTGATCCTCATTCTGACGCGCGGTCAGCTTGGCTACCAACCAGGTCAGAAACAGCCTTTGAGTTCAGAGATGCTTGAGACGTAACCATCCATTTCAATGAGAAAACTCCCCCAGCGCTGGGGGGAGTTCTTATGTTATTGGTTCAACTTTCCTTTACCATTTGAAGCAACGCTTCCCGCTCGGGAGCGATATCCTCATTCAACCGTGCTGCCGCGATAATGGGTAACCAGCGATTCAGTTCATGCTTTGTATCGGGAAAGAGCGCACGATCGCAATTCAAGTATATATGATGAAATAACTTGATCGCTGTGCGAAGAAATGGACTCACTTGTTTGCCTGCGCTGTGAACTCCAATATTAAGGATCATGCTGGTGCGCGCCACATCCGACCATGGGTTGCCTATTCTTGCTGTCATCCAGTCAATGACTATCGGACCACCTTTTGTGATAATCACATTTCCCGGATGATAGTCACCATGACACAATTGTTTCCCATCGGGAAGAGTATCGAGCAAGTTTAGAGCTTTATTGCGCAAATCCTCTGTAAGTTGCGATGTTTTGTTAATAGCATACCGCAATCCATCTTTGTAAGATGGCAATCCTGAGATGGACTGCTTGTTGATCTTTACATGAAGATCAGCCAATGACCGGGCATGTTTTAACAGTATCCAGGGACGCGCATTCATATCTTGCAGCATGGAAATCCCCTCGAGGCGCTCATAGATCAATCCGCGCCGTCCGTTCACTTCGATGATTTCGCCTGCCGCTGGGGATGGGATTTCTGCCTCATAAACTGCCCGCGCAACCCGCGCTTCATCTTCTACCCAGTGTGGCGGACACCAATCGCGGTATAGCTTCAAAACGTGGCTATCATCCCACAAGAAAATTTCTGCTGTGCGTCCGTGGGCAATTGGTGTGGAAAGTGTAGTTGTCGTCTGCATCTGTATGAACCTATAACGCTCCGAAACCTTCCTCTTCCAACCATACCAGACATTGTTCCATCCGCTCAAATCGGACTCGTGCGATCTGCTGCGCACTTGGAATTGTGAAACGTCCTTGAATTTGATCGCTGCGTGAAAGGATTCGCCTGTAGCAGACCTCCACATTCCTGGGTCCACGTGCGAATTCGCGTGCCATACCGATCATGCCAAGGAACTCTAACATGTCAGCTTCGCGCAGCAGTAGCGCTTCGTTGGATTGCACAGAACGCTGATCGCGATAGTCATGCAGTTCGATGGCTTCGAGCAGAATGCCTTTTTGTGCCGGCGTTAAATCAAGATGCGGCAGGATCTCCTCTTCGACAACCTGCCGTGATCGGCGGGCGTGTTCGACATCTTTTTGGATATAACGCGGAAATGCACCCCAGTCGTGCAAATAGGCGGCAAACTCCATGACGCGAAAATCGTAAGGAGTATCCGGGCTGATCTGATCGATGAGCACCAGCAATCGTTCCGCATGAGCAACAGCCCAATCTTCGCCAACATCCAACGTCATTTGGATAATGTCATCGAGCGTCCAGCGAGTGGTTTCCATTTGTCGACTCCTGTTGATGGATCAATGCGCGATAGCGAGCTTCAGCGCGCCTCCAACCGATGAAAAAAATTAGTGCAAAAACGCCTAGAAAAACAGCTCCGACAGTGTCTTGCAAATGAATCGGTTGGTAATTACCGGGAATTACCAAAACCGCTTTTTCTCCTTGCACCGTGTGCAATTCTATACGGCTTATCTTTCAAAAGACATGGTAATTTAGACCAATCTGATTAATCCATTTATCCACGAGTGCCTGACCTTGAGGTGTCTTCCAATCTTTTTCGAGATCGGCATGACACTTGGGTCCGAGCCCGCGCCGCTCATGGTGGCAAAAGCGACATTCCAGTGGCTGATAACGTGTTCCATAAAGTTCACAGCGATCATTCTTCAGAAAAGTACAGCCATTTTTCGCGGATTGATTTGTGGCAAATGATTTTTCACATCCTTTGAAAGCAGGAGAAAGCACACCAAACGTAAGTTCGGGTGCAACCTCCAGCATCATGTGATTGCCATACCCAGCCTCAAGCGCGTGAGCCACTTGCTCAACGGTCCACCAGCCGGGACGCGCACAGTAGCGTACGCAAATCTCACAGGCGCACGACTCGGAAGCTGGATACTTCTCAAGAAGCGTCCTTTTACTTCTTGCCTTTCTTCTTGTCATGTTGATCGCTTTCATCCAAAAAGGCTAAGCGTTCGAGATTGACAGCATTGCTGGATGCGTTGCTGTTTAGTATTTCTCCTCTCATTTTATTTGAGGGTGGCGTTAATCAGGATGCCAATCCCTGCCAGGATTAGGATGACGGGACCAAAAAGAGTCCAACTGATATTGAACAGGAACATCGCGGTGATCATAAGCAGGATCAGCCCGACAAACAATGATCCTCGCGCCGGCGCAGTTAGCTGATTGCCTGCGTTTTGATACATGCGCCAGGCAGTACTCAATGCGCCAATCGCAGGGATAAGAATAAAGAGTGCCCACCAATTGTCCAATGGGATATTTACTCCGATATTGCGTAGGAGAAATATTGCACCTAACAGGATCAGAATTAATCCCGTGATCCATGTGCCTCCGTGAGATGGGTCAGCAAGGCGCTCGGCGCGGCGTTGCCTTCGAGCTTCGTGGCGGTCGAGGGGCTCTGGATTTTCATTGATTGACGGTTGATCGTTCATATGATCCTTCCTTTTGAATGGTTTTTATCTATTTTATTTCTTGTTGTCTATCTTTCTTTTTATGCATACTCCCAACAACATTATATTCCCAGCCTTATAAGTGCCATCACACCCCATACAGCACCGAACAGCAACACTGCAAACATCACGACCAATGCCCATTGACCGAGCTGCGCGAAATAGCCAGGACTGTTGATTTCACTATAGATCGCCATACCCAATGCGACCAGGAGAGTTTTGCCGCCCCAGGGCTTTAAACGGAGCGTGGCAATGCCGCTAACCAGTAATGCAAGTGCAAGCAATAGCTCTGCTAGCATGTGAAAACCAATCGCCCAGGGGGTCGTTTGAAGCTCAGGCACTGAGCGGGTAGCAATAAAGAATATCCATTGCAAAATGATCAATACGCCTACGATAATCCCATACCAGGAAGGAAATTTCATACTACTCTCCGAATATTTTGAAATATGGTTGATTTTAAAGTCCGATGACAAAAACTCCCCCAACCAGTGGAGGAGTTTTTACTAGCCGAGAGGCTAGTATGTCCGAGTGGACAGGATATACATTTTGATTTTCCTAAAATAAAAGCTGAGCAGTTTTGCTTCCAGCTTTGTCATTTTTTATTCCTCTAGATGATTCACGCCGCCTACACCGCTGACCTGTTTCGTCACAGATGGTGAGCCATAATAGCTGACGGACCCTGCACCCGAAATCGAAACAGACAAATCCTTTTCCGCCCTGACGGTTGCCCCGCCTGCGCCGCTGATGCTCACGCTGGCGCTGTTGCCTTTTAACTGTTTGCCGTTGAAGTCGCCGAAGCCGCTGATGTTCAGACTCAAATCGTCGGCTGTGCCAGAAGCAGACATAC
>WNFZ01002791.1_pt1 | contig 16493 bp, 17 predicted proteins | sample 5400081 | NCBI WGS metagenome assembly WNFZ01 (sample SAMN13153365, study PRJNA577476) | soil metagenome | isolation source: 80 cm soil or saprolite under grassland replicate 1 | place: USA:California | collected 2016-06-15 | reverse complement strand
GCATCTGCCCGAGGCGAACCCCGACCGCTGGGTGTCACTTGCAGGTTGGGGGGGTGGGTCGTGGGGGCTCACCTGGTCATCCCCCACCGCTGCGCTCATGCCTCGGCCACCCAGCCAGAGGCAGAAGGGCTGGACTTACGTGGCCTTCGTGGCCACCCCGCCGTCGGGATGGATGAGGCGCCGCTGCCGATCTACCCGAGCGCCGGATCCGAAGAAAACGCGACGCAGGTTCCTATCCAATTCCCTCTCCCCCGTGGGGGAGAGGGTCAGGGTGAGGGGAAGCGCAGCAGCAGCACCACCATGTTCCCGGCGCCGGGCAACCGGATGCGCTTCGCCATCGACGGCCTTGGCGGGGCGGCGCTCGAGGTCACGCGGTAGCGCCGCCGGCGGCCCCGCCGCGCGGCTGACGCGATGTGGCGCTCCGGTGCCGCATCTGGCCCCCGACTCATCGCCGGCGCTTTTGACAACGACGGCGCGCCGGCGTACCGTTGTCAACCAACCGACTGGTCGCGCGGGACGGGCCGGATCTCGCGTTCCTTCGACATGCTCGCCGTCTTCACGGAGCACGGCGTGCTCACGGAGGTGGGCCATGGCGCACGGCACCTGCAAGGTCCTCGAGACCGTCGACGACGTGCGGTGTCAGCAGGGGCGCCCGCTGCTCGCGCCGCGTTGAGGAGGCAGATCATGACCGGGTACAGAGTCATCTCGGCCGATTCGCACATCGTCGAGCCCCCCGACCTGTACGAGAGCCGGATCGAACCGAAGTTCCGCGCTCGCGCTCCCCGCATGGAGCGGCATCGCACACGCGTCGGCCGGGAGTACGACGCCTGGTACTTCGAGGGGGCGCGGGTCGGGACCGTCGGTTCGGTCATCCAGGCGGGCAAGCGGTTCGAGGATCCCGCGTCGATCGACTTCCTCGGCGTGTGGGAGGACGTCAGAAAGGCGGCGTACGACCCCCACGCCATGCTCGACGAGCTGGAGATGGACGGTGTCTGGGGCGCGTGCCTGCAGCCGAGCCAGGGCCTGTTCTGGTATCGCCTCCCGGACAGCGAGCTGCTGTCCGCTCTGTGCCGGGCGTACAACGCGTGGATCGCGGACTTCTGCCAGGCCGCGCCCGACCGGTTCAAGGGGATCGGCATGCTGAACGTGGACGACGTCGATGAGGCGTGCCAGGAGCTGGAGCACTGCGCCGAGCTGGGGCTGGCGGGCGCCTTCATCCCGGTCTACCCGCTGGCCGACCGGCCCTACCGCCACCCCATCTACGACCGCCTCTGGTGGACGGCCCAGGATCTCGAGCTGCCGATGTTGCTGCACGTCGCGACCACGCGGGGCGGGATTCCCGGATCCGAGTTCACCATCGACATCAACCAGCTCACCGCCGCCGGGCTGGCGAACAGCGACTACTGGGTCCGCTACTCCCTGACCGCGATGATCTTCGCGGGCGTCTTCGATCGCTATCCGCGCTTGAAGGTCGGGTCGGTCGAGCACGAGACCGCCTGGGTCCCCCACTGGCTCCGGCAGATGGACTTCACGTACCGGGAGCGGCCCACGCTCGCCCGTGCCTGGAAATCGCGGCACGGCATGCTACCCAGCGAGTACTGGCAGCACAACATGTTTGTGGAGTTCATGGAGGACGACTGCGGGGTCCGCCTGCGCGACGTCATCGGGGTGGACAACATGCTGTGGGGCAACGACTTCCCGCACGCCGAGTCGACCTGGCCGAAGTCGCAGGAGTTCCTGGATCGCATCTTCGCCGGCGCGCCCGAGGAAGATCGCCGCAAGATCACCTCGGATAACGCGGCGAAGCTGTTCGGCTTCAGCTAGGACACTCGGGGGCCGTGAGCGAGCCCGCGTTCGTCGCGGTGGGCAAGGCGTCCGACCTCGCGCCGGGCCGGATGACGTGGGTGGCGGTCGAGCGCGAACGGGTGCTGCTGGTGAACGTCGCCGGCGTCTTCTATGCGCTCAGCGACGCCTGCGGCCATCAGCGGGCGCCGCTGTCCCGGGGCCGGCTCCAGGGTCACGTGGTGGAGTGCCCCTGGCACTTCGCCCGGTTCGACGTGCGGACCGGTCGGCTGCTGAGCGGCCCGGTCGCGGAGGACGTTCCCATCCACGAGGTGCGCGTCGACGGCGACATCGTCTACGTGAGGCGGTCGGCCGCCCCGGGAAGGACCTGAGGCGAGTTCCCGCGCAACGCATCAGCTCGTCTCCGTCATGGCGATCGACCCGCGCGCCTCGAGGACGGAGCGTTCGAGAACGATCTCGACCAGGTGATCGACGCGTTGCACGGCGGCAGGCGCGCCGACCCGCAACAACCCGCGCTGGTCGCGGGCGACCCGGAGATGGCGACGCGGGCGGAGCGGCTCGAACGGGGCGTGCCGATCCCGGACGACTTGATGGCGCAGCTGCGCGGGGTCGTGGACCGGGCGGGCGTGCCGTTCGCTCTCACGTCCTGAACGCGTCGCCGCGCTCGATCCACGCCGGAACTGCGTGGCTACTGTCGCCGCTCCGCGCCCGGCGTCGGTCCCGAGCGCGTGGTCGCTCATCCCACGGTGACGGGGGCGATCTCCCTGAGCCGCGGCATGACTTCCTTCGAGAACAGCTTGATCCCCTTCTCGGCCTCCGCATGCGTCATGAAGCCCGTCCGCCCGACCAGCACCACGTGGCCGAAGCCGCCGACCTTGTCGTGGAAGTCCATGATCTGCCGGTAGACCGTGTCGGGATTGCCGACGAACAGGATGCCTCGCTCCATCGCCTGCTCCGCCGTCATGCCGATGAGCGTCGCGGCGTTCTGGCTGGCCGACGCGATCGGCTTCTCGGTGTTCGCCGGGCGCGCGGGCTTGTCGCCGGCCGGCCCGGCGACGTCGGCGCTCGGCGCGGGCGCGGTGCGGTAGACCTGCGGCGCGAATTGCGGCGGCACGCTGCCGGGAAGGAACCTCGCGTACTGAGGCGCCGACTTGAGGCTCGTGTTGAGGAACCACAGGAGCTTGCTGCCGATCCGGACGCCCTCCTCGTGGGTGTCGCCGACATAGACGAAGGCCGCGTACGCGAAGTGGTCGGTGGTGACCTCGGGGAGCCCCGCCTCCGCCCGCGCCGAGCGATACGCGGCCCAGGCGCGCTTCGTGCCCTCCGCGCCGCGCAGGACCAGCACGTTGATCATGCCGCGCCGGCCGACCTCGCTCGCCGTCTCCGGATCGCCCGTCGCCGCCCACAGCCGCGGATGCGGCTGTTGCCACGGTCGCGGCCAGATGTTGACGTGCCGGTGCGTGTAGTGCTTGCCCTCCCAGCTGAACGGCCCCGCCTGATGCGTCAGCGCCTTCCTGATGAGATCGATCGCCTCCCAGTAGCGTTCGACGTTGTTGATCGGGTTCGCGTTGTTCGACGCCATCTCGGTACCGCCCGACTTGACGAAGCCGATCTCCAGGCGCCCGCGGGAGATGACGTCCGCCGTGGCGTACTCTTCCGCCACCCGCACCGGATCGTGCCGCAGCGAGACCAGCGTCCCCATGCTCAGGATGCGGACGTTCCGCGTCTGGCGGGCCAGGATGCCGAGGATCAACGGGTTGGCCCCGAAGAGGGAGTTGATCCCGGCATGGTGCTCGATGGCGACGACGTTCAGCCCGTGGTCGTCGCACAGCATGAACTCGTCCAGCACCTCCTCGAACAGGTCGGCGGCGACCCTCGGATCGCAGTACTTGTTCGGCAGGCTGGCGCGGACGGAATCCGCGCGGTCGAGGACCTCTTGCGGAACGAAGGGATAGGGGTTCTCGCACTGATACCAGGCGTCCATGGCCCTCTTCCTTCCTCCTCGAAGCTGATCCGATCCGGTCGTTATCGGTCCAGGAAGGCGGCGACGCGATCGACGAAGGCCTCGGGCTGCTCGATCTCCGGATGGTGGCCGGCCTCCGCGATGAGCTCGAAGCGCGCGCCCGGGATCAACGCGCTGTAGGCCCGCCCGTAAGACGGCGTCACGATCCCGTCGCTGGCGCCCCAGAGCACGAGCGTGGGAACGGTGATCCGGCGGAGCCAGCGCTTCAGCAGGCGGTCGTGCATGTAGGGATGCCAGCCGTAGAGGCACAGCGCGTCCCAGTTCCGGGCGCGGACGACCAGCTCGTCGTCCGACATCGTGTTGAAGTCCGGCGCCCACGTCTCGGGATCGTGCCAGCTCCGCCGCTGCACGTCCGGCGGCGACGTGTTGAAGACATCCAGGATGTCGGGTGTCTCGCGATCGCTGATCTTGATACCGAGGGCGTCGACCAGCACGAGCCGGTCGATGCGGTGACAGCACGTCACCGCGATCTCCGCCGCGAGCCAACCGCCGAAGGACAATCCCACGAGCGTCACCTTCTCGTGGGGCAACGCCTCGAGCACGTCCAGATAGAGCCGCACGAGATCGTACACCGTCTCGAAATCCGCCGGGCGCGGCGAGTGGCCGAAGCCCGGGTGCGAGGGAGCGAGAATCTCGGCGCGCCTGCCGAGCAGATCGAGAAAGCGCGCCCGTGGATCGACGTTCTGCGGGCCGTGCAGGAGCAGCACCGGCCGGCCCGCGCCCCGGCGCACCAGCTCCAGCTCGATGCCCCCGGCCGACAGCCGCTCGGCGACAACGGGTGCGGTTGCGCTCATGGCACCCTCTCGTCGATCCACCCCCGGAGTGTACCTCATGGTCGTACGCCGCCGCACGATGCCGGCATCTGGGCGGCCAGTCGCGACGGGAGTAGGATCAGGGCGTGAGGTCCGCGGTCTACGTCGAGACGAGCATCGTCAGCTGCCCGGCGGCTCGACCCAGTTGGGGCCTTCTCGTGGCCGCCCGCCCGCCGTTGACGCGTGCCTGGCGGCGTGATCGGCGGCCAATGTGCGACCTCCAGGTCTTGCCGGTCGTGGTGAACGAGGTGGGGGCCGGCGATCCGAGGATGAGTGCATGGACAGCGCCCTGACCGCCCTGCTGGACGAGCTGGCGCGCTTCGGCGACGACAACGACGCGCGGGAGACCGAGCGCGCCCGGCGCATGCTCAACATCACGCCGGAGACGGGGCGCCTGCTCTGGATCCTGGTGCGCTCGGCGCGGGCGACCCGCATCCTCGAGGTCGGAACCTCGAACGGCTACTCGACGATCTGGCTGGCCGACGCGGCCCGGGCGACGGGCGGACGGGTGACGACGCTGGAGCTGAACCCGGCCAAGGTCAAGCTGGCCCGCGAGAACCTCGCCCGGGCGGGGCTCGCCGACCGCGTCGAGGTCCTCGAGGGGCGCGCCGTGGACTCGCTCGGCACGCTGCCCGGGCCGTTGGATTTCGTCTTCCTCGACGCCGACCGCGGGAACTACCTCACCTACCTGGAGCTGGTGGTCCCGAGGCTCGTCCCGGGCGGCCTCCTCGTGGCCGACAACGTCAGCTCACATGCGCAGGAGCTCCACGACTACCTGGCGCGCGTGAAGTCGCACCCGGCGCTGTTCTCCGTCACGGTGCCGGTGGGCAAAGGCGAGGAGATCTCGTTCAAGCTCGGGTGACGGACGCGCCAGCAGGTCGGGGTCGGGCACGTCGGACCATCGGCCGCTCGTGGCGCGAGCGGATCGCCGGCGCGTCCGCCTCCTGGCGCCTCGCGGCAACAGGGGCGGCGACCACGTAGATCAACGGCTCGTCGGTGCCGTCGTCCCGCGCGACCCGCCGAAAGCGGCGCGGGCGGAGCCGCATCGAGGCGAGTCGCCGTTCGAACGGCAGGTCGCGCCCAACCGACCAGAGGGCGAGGAAACCGCCCGGGCGGAGTGAGGCAAGCAGGCGGGCGAGGCCACGGCGCCCGTACAGCGCCTGATTGCGTCTCTGCACCATCCAGGCCGGACCGTTGTCGACGTCGAGGACAATGGCGTCCCAGGCGGCGCGCCGGCGGAGCAGGGTGGTGACGTCGCCGACGTGAAGGCGCACGCGCGGGTCGTCGAGCGGGTGACCCGAGAGGCGCGCGAAGCGCGTCCGGTTCCACCGCACGACGGAGCGCAGCAGTTCCGCCACGACGACCCGGGCGCCCTCGGGCAACCCGTCGAGCAATGCGCGCAGCGTGAACCCCATGCCCAGGCCGCCGACGAGGATCCGTGGCCGCGGGATGTGGCGCAGCCGTCGGGCGGCGAGGTGGCCGAGCGCGCGCTCGGAGCCGGTGTCCTCGGTGCCCATGAGCACCTGCCCGCACGACGTGATGAGGTAGTGGCGGCCGCGCTGATGCAGGGTGACGGGGCAGTCCGCCGTCACGGTCCGCGCCACCGCGCGGTAGCCGGAGGGCTGCGCATCCACAGCGTCCACGAGGGTCATTGTAGGGCCGCGCCCCACCCGCCGGCATCGCACGATCGAGCTACCTCGACGGTGTCGAGCCGTCGTGGCGCCGTCGGGAAGCCGCGGGGAGCGAGCCGCGGCGCTCCCGGAAGAGACGAGCTACCAGAAACATGCCACTCTCGGTAGCCTGAACGCGTCACTGTTCGGACAGGCGAACAAGGCGTTACCCTGGACCATGCCGAGCGAAGCGAGCGCGATCGGCGAGGCATCCCGGATGGTCCGTGGTGGTCGTTGCCGAGTGACGGGTGCACTGCCGTGAAGGAGCCAGCGATGCTGGATTTTGGCGAGAAGGGTGATGACGAGGCGCGGCTCGCGGCCGCCGTCATGCGGGATCTCGTTCGGCGGTCGGCACGGCCCGAGGCCGATGAGGACGTGTCCGGCTGGGCACAGCTCGGCTTCGAGATCCTCAGGACCGGCTTGTCGGTCTTTTGGCAGGGCGACATCAAGTACACGGGCCCGACGTCCCAGATCGGCGTGCTGATGCCGAACAAGCCGGACCTCGACTTTCAATGGATACGGAAGAGCAAGCAGATCATCAATTTCCAGATGGCCACCGTCGTCGGGATCGAAACGGTCAACGTCCAGTTCCGGTGCAACATCTCGCACAATGGACCCGAGGTCCTCGCGTCATTCGGCTTCGACGCCGGAGGAAAGCGGGCGCGCCTCGGCCGCGACGCGGAGATCACGGTCAACGAGCCATTGCCGCTCCAGACCGTGCCGACATCGGGCGAATGGCAGGCAATCGGCGTCAGGCGCTATCCGGTGATCGAGATCCCGATCGAATTCAGGGTCGACGATATCTGGCCCAACCCGAATCACGAGGAGACGTTCAGCCTCGTCTTGAGCGGCATGTATGGGTTCGGCGCGCCCGGAATAGCGTCGATCATCCGCCGCATCGTGAAGAAGACCTGAGGACAGCAAGGGGCAGGCGCGCCCGGCGATCGCTCGGCGCGCGGCCTCCGGCAGCTGGGGTCAGGGCCGCGGACGGAGAGGCCGGTGCGCGGGGGATCCACGCCCGGCCGTCGCCGTCGCGGCGGCGCTCGTCAGCGACGTTCCCCCGCCGCCTCGCGGTCCTTGGTTGCTTGGATCAGGTGTGTGCAGCGGTATACCATCGCCGCTCGACTGTCCACGCCGAGCTTCGCGAAGATCCGGCGCAAATGGGTGGACACGGTCCACTCGCTGATCTTGAGGTGGTCGGCGATCTGCTTGTTGACTCGTCCCTCCGCCACCAGCATCACCACCTGAAGCTCGCGTCGCGTCAGGACATCCAGAGGCTTGCTGGACCGGGGCTCCGCCTGGTGCGTCGGCGCGCACAGCTCCAGGGGGACGATGAGGTAGCGCCCCGCCCCGACGCTGAGCTCGCCGACGCTCCGGGCACCCAACGCGCTGCCGTCGCCGACCCGGGCACGGACCGGGCGCGACCGGGCTTCCGTGGCCGGGACAATCCCGTAGGGCCGCCCTTCGATCTCGATTCTCGCCACGGGCACGCCTGCGCTGCCGTCGGCGTCGCGCCCGGCCCCGCGCGCTCGCTGCGGCTCGCCTCTCCCGCCCACCATGGGCTCCCACCTTTCCGCGAGGCTTCCGCTGGACCTTTGCGGGCCTTGCGTCAAGCGGCGGCGGCGACGAACTTCGCCCAGGCCGTCTCTGGCGTCGCCGCCCGGAACGTCTCCATGTCGTGCACACCGCGGACGACGAAGCCCGCTCGCGCCAGCACGCTGCAGATCTGCGGCAGGGAATACCAGCGCTGAACGTGCACTTCCCTCGTCCGGTACCAGCGACCCGATCTCGACCGCAGCCAGTACAGCATCTCGACCCGGCTGCGCCGCTGTCGCGCGTTCCAGGTGACCGCCCACCTCGTCAGCACTCCCGGGGCCTTCAGCACGTGGACCTCGGCCTCCCGCGCCCGGCTGTGTCGCGGCGCGAGAATCATATCGAAGAGGAAGTGGCCGCCCCCGGTCAGATGGGCGCGACACCTCGCGAACACCTGGCTCAGCGTCCGCGCCGACAAGACGTAGTTGAGCGTATCGAAGTTGCACGTCATCAGATCGACGCGCTCCGGTAACTGGAGATGCGCCAGATCCCCCCGCACCAGCCGCACCCCGGACCCCTCGGTCTTCACCGCGGCGATGCGGAGCATGGCGGGCGCGTGATCGACGCCGTACACGACGGGGACCCGGCGGCTGAGGTATCTCACGAAGGTTCCGGTGCCGCATCCGAGGTCCGCGACCGAACGGAACGAGATCCCGTAGTGCCGGACGATCCGCTCGAAGCTCCGGCGGATGGTCGGAAACCACGCGTCGCCCACGAGACGGTCGTACACGCGCGCGAAGCCGTGGTAGACGCTCCTGCGGCTGGCCGGCCCGGCGTTCGGCATGGGAGTCCCTCGCCCTGTCCGGTGACCGGCCTGAGGGGAGCTGTCGCCGCCGACGCCCACTCGCCTGGCCCTCCCCGTGTCGCCGTCAGGGCAAGCGAGTCATGGCGCCGCCGGTCCCCGCCGGTTCGCGCAGGTTGTCCAGCACTTCTCCCGTCACCCTGATCCCGCTGTTGAGCATTCCCGGCGGAGCCAGGACCGTCCCGCGGACGCAGCCGTACGACCGCCCTTGCTCGTCGACGACGCCGGACGTGTGGACCCCGATGATCACGCGTCGACCAGCCGCGCGACTCCGATACCAGATCGGACTGCCGCTGTGACCGGGACACGTGTCCACCGTGTAGAACAGACGGCGAGGTGTCACCCGCTTGAGGCGCTCCGTGTGCCGCCACAGGGTGCCGATCGGGCGGTCGCCCGGATAGCCGGCGATCGTGATGAGCTTCACGTGCCTCACCCTGTCCAGCTCCGGCCTCGACAGCGCGCGCACGTCCATGAACTGCGTGATGCCGTCGAAGGCGCGGGGTAAGAGGATGATCCCGTAGTCGAAGTCGCCGCGCGCCGCCGGGCTGCTCAGGTAGGCCGTCGGCACCCAATAGCGCGTCGACACCTGGCTTCCGAACGGCATCGTGTCGCGATCGGCTCGTCCGGGAACGACCCGGATCCTGACCGGCGCCCGTGTCAGGCGGTGATTGAACAGGCAGTGGGCAGCGGTGAGGACAACGCGCGGAGCAATGAGGGCGCCGCTGCACCCTCGCCAGGCGCCGTCACCGAAGTCGCGGCCGACGTCGCAGAGCGTGCTGCAGGGAAATCCCGTCGTGTTGATCTCGTGGACACGCGTGTCCCGCGGGCCGACGATGGAATAATCCAGCTCTTCGGTGATGTCATCGAGCAGGTCGAGCTCCGATGCCATCGTGGCCTCTCATTCGTCGGGCCTGCTCGCGATCTCGGGGTCGGCGCCGGCGGGTCCGGTCTCGGTCGCCGAGCCCTCGGCCGGCGCCGTCGACGGCGCCGGCGACTCCGGCGTGTAGAACCCGTCAGGATCGGCTTCGGTGACCAGCGTCCAGATGATGGCGAGGAGCTCGTCGGGGTTGTGGCGCCGGCTGAGCCAGTCCGCCGTCCGCGTGACGAACTCCTCCTCTTCCGGGTCGAGCAATCGCTCCTCCTCGAACGGCACCCGGTCGTCCACCGCGGGGCTCGTGGCGACGGCGGCGCGAGTCTTGCGGCGAGCCGCGGCCGGCGATCGTGGCGGCGGCGCCGATTCGTCGGTCACATCACGTCCCGAGGTCGCACGCGCCGGCGGCGGCCCCGATGGGGTCGGAGCCCCCGACGTCGGGGGCGCTTGCCGGCCGGCCTGGCCCGGCGGGGCCGCCGTCGCCTCGTGGGCAGGGGATCTGCCAAGGGTCTTCACCACGTCCAGCACCAGCAGATCGAGCGCGCGCGACGCGTCGTCGTCACGGTATCTCATGCGATTCTTTCTCATGGGAACCTCCATCCGAGCCGGAGGGGCCGGATCGCCTGACCCTCGGGATCGCTCGCGGGCGAGTGCCGCGTCATCTCGCGGCCGAGCCAGGACGCGCCAGGGCGAGGGCCGGCACGGGTCGAGGGCCGACCAGGGTGCGATAGGGGCGCGCCCTCGCCAGTCGACGGAGCCCGAACATCACCGCGAGGTTCGCGGTCGGCTCCAGAATCGGCTCGAGCTGCCGGGCCGGCGCGGACAGAAGAGAGACGACGCCGGGGCCGTGCCCGCTGATGGTGCTGTCGCCGTGGACGACGACGCCGACCGTGAGCGCCCCGCCTCGATACGCCCGGCCGAAACGGGAATCCGAATGGACGATTGCCACACAGTCACCGAAGCGAAGACGGTCGAGCCCGAACCGTCGACGGATGTGCGGATCGAAGAGCTGGATGTCGTAATCGCCGCGAACCGACTCGCTTCGTCCCACGCCGGATCCCATGATCGAAGCGGGGATCAGGTGGGTCACCGGAACCTGTAACCGAGGCGGCTGTGATCGCAGGCCCCAGCGCCGGATGAGCCGCGGCGAGCAGCTCGTGACGACGACCTCCGGATGGTCGAGCAATCGGAGGCCCAGCCCGCACGAGTACACCTGGACCTGGTCGCCGATCTGGAGCCGGCGCAGGACGGCGGTCGGGAAATCGACGAGAAGATGATCGACTCCCCCATGCTTGCCGGTCACGATGCCCACCCGGCCGCGGCACGGGCCGGAGATGACGCGCGCGACGTTGCCGACGCACGCGTAGGTGAGGAGGGCCAGGTTCGGGCCGTTCCGCTGTCCTACGACCTCGCGGCCGTTGTTGTGCAGCGCCACGCCAGGCTCGATGTGGTCAGCCGCCAGGCCCACGCACCGGTCGCCGACTCGCTGGTTGACGGCGATGCCTCCCGACCCCGGCAGGATCCGCGGCACCCCGTCGTGTCCGATCCGGTAGGGCGAGGCCCGGCCCACCGGGTGAGCGATCTGCCCCGACACCGTCACCATGACGAGATCACGACCGTTGAAGCGGACGGCGCCGGCCTCACGCATGGCTCACCTGGCTCGTTCATCCGGTGGACGGCCTCAGCTCGTGTCCAGCGGGTACCAGAAGCTGCGAGCGTTCCGCCACCAGTCGAGCGGCTCGGCCTCCGGCTCTTCCGGCGTGGGAAGCGCGCCGTACAGCTCGTCGGCGGGCCGTCCCCCGGAGGGCATGACGATGGCCCTGGGCGCCACGACGTGGAGCACCGCGAGATTGAGCCCGGTCCACAGGAGTTCGCCCGCGCCGGTCCTGCCGATGAGGGAGACCAGGCTGTCCCGCTCCATGTCCGCCTTCCCGGTCCTGTCGACGCGGGCGCACGCTATGCGCCACTCCTTCAGGTGCGCGCACAGCAACGGCTCCCCGGCCCCCTCGGGCAGACACGTCAGCACGAATGGCCGATACGGCACCAGAGTCGCGGCCAGCGCCACCGCGTCCCGGAAGCAATCCACGAGGACATTGTCCTGGTCGCGCGCGCGGACGCGGACTCGCGCATCGAGGGAGCTGGCCAGCATCTCGAACCGTGACACGACCTGGGGGTCGGCGTCCGGCGGCAGGAGAGACTCGTCGAGGGCGTCCCCGATCCAGTAGATCCTCAGCCCGGTCAGATCGTGGGCCGTCCGAGCCGCCTCCCACTGGCTCAGGGTGTCGCGCAGGGGCTCGGCGTCCACCGGTGCGGCCGGCCACGCGGCGCCGCCCTCCGGCGCGACGGCAAGCAGTCGCTCGGGCTGCGCCAGGTAGAACTGCGTATTGTCCAGGATCTGCCAGAGCTCGCGGACGAGCCACAGATCGAACTCCGTGGAGAGCCGCTGCGCCAGCAGCAGGCCCAACGGGGAGAGCGCCAGGTGGGTGTCGAGCACACATGCCCGCCGCTTCGTGTACACCGCGACCGAGAACGACGACGGCAACGGTCCGGGCAGCGCGGACATCCCTACGCCACCGTGGCCACCGTGCGCGAGGCGCCGAACAGATCACGGATGGTGGCGGTCACGCCCCGATACCCGCGCCCTTCCGGGACCATCCGGTAGGCGGCGATCCAGGTGTCGGCGTGCGGGCCGAAGGGGCGCGCTTCGGACTGGAACAGGATCGGATCGGTGCCGGTCTTGAACTCGCTGTCGGCGACCCACAGCAGGACCCGCCGGCCGCTCTCCGCCATCTTGGCCCGTTGCGACAGGTCGCCCATCCCGCCCAGGTAGCGGTTCGAGACGATCTCGACCACATCCCACTTCGTGTTGGCGTCGAAGGCCTTCTTGATGTCGGGCGAGTCGAGGAGCTGCAGGGTGGTCTTCAGATAGTGCCCGACCTCGTGCGTCAGCGCCAGGATGTTGCCGTAGCTCGCGCGATCCAGCGCGTACCGGAGATCGAGTCCGATGCGCTGGACGGTCGCGACGCTGCCGAACGGCCGCTGCTCGATGAGCTGCCCGCCCCGGATGACCTCGCCGATGAGCAGGTCTCTGAAGTACTGGCTCAGCGAAGTCATGAAGCCCACGAGCTGGCGGTGGAAGTTGGTGTTCACGACCGCGCCGGCGGGCGCCGGCGCCGTGCCGTAGTTGAACGTCCTCCGGTAGGCGATCATCCGGTCCCGCAGCGAGTACCGGAGCGGCCGCCACTTCTCGAGCAGGTACAGGCCCCGCGCGCCCGGCCCGCGCTGGATGCGCATGCGGCCGAGCTGGAACAGCCGGCGCAGCACGTTCACGACCTCGAACACCTTCATGCGCTCGTGCTGGTAGATGTAGTACAGCTCGGCGGCCGCGTGAAGCTGACTGACGACGACCGCCTCGTCGAAGTCGGGCCTGATGAACGGGTACGACAGCTCCTGGAAGGGCGGCGCGCCCTTCCCCCCGAACCCGATGAGGTCGAGGAAGCCGTCGCGCCCGTCGCCCGCCGCCGCCTTCAACAGATCCTCGAATCGCTGCTCGAACAGCTTCTCGTACCGCTCCCGTTGCTCGGGCGGCAGCTCGCCGAGCTGCTCTCGCAGGAACTTCTGCCAGAGGCGCGTTATCGCTTCGTAGTTCTCAAAGGCCATGGTTCCACCTCGACGTTCGCGTGCCGTTCAGGTCGCGCGCGGGCTGGCCTTCCTCACGCACCGGTCCGCCCTGTCTTGCCGTCCGGAAACGTCACGGCAATCGCCTTGAAGGCCGGGATGACGCCTTCGAGAGCCCGCTTCGTCTCCGCCGGAGCCTTCGCAGCGATCCCCTCCAACCTCTTGATGGCGTCTTCGAGAGCCTGCCTCATGTTCGAGGGCGGAACGACCTCGACCCTCGCGGTGACGGTCACGGCTCTCGGCAGCTTCGTGGGCCATCGCGGTGCCGCCATGCTCTAGTCCCCCTCTGATCGGCGCAGGTGGGTGATGCCGGCGAGGCTCGTCTCGACGTGCGGCGGGATCGTGACCTCGATCGGCGGGCAGGTCGCGGCGGCGTCGTCGATCTTCTTCTTCGCCTCGTTCAAGATCGTGACGACGGGACCGCCGTCCAGCCTGATGCACGAGGGTGCCATCGTCTGGAGCATCGTCAGCCACGTGCTCTCCGCCGCCTCCTGGACACACAGCTCCTGCATCATGATCGCGAGCATGTGTTCGAGCTTCTTCAGGCTCTGGGGCACTCGGTCGTCGGGAATGTCGTCGGCGGCGTCCATGATGCCCTGGCTGACGAGAACGTCGCTCAGGAAGTCGTACACTCCGTCCGGGGCCCTGTTGAGCTTGAACACGCCATCCCGGAGCTCGAGGGTCTGGCTGAACGTGATGCCGGGGGGCACGCCTGTGAACGCCAGGTCCGCGCCGGCACTGCCCGGAGGGATGTCCTTGATGACCCCCGCGGGCACGTCACTGAAGTCAAGGGGCGTGAACCGGTGATCCCACAAGTGATCCCTGAGGGTCTGGAGAATGTGCGGGATGTCCGAGGTCAATTTGCTCGTGCATGCGTTGTGCGCGCCCGCCGTAAGAACGGCATTGATCACGTAGCCGTAAGCGGCGGCCCGCTGCTCGGGTTCACCGAACTCGTCGACGCCCAGCGCATACAGGTCGATGGCGCGATCCACATCCCAGAGGACCTTGTCGAGGATGATCTGGCATCGGACGCGATCCTCGCCGCAGTCACAGCCCAAGTAGCAGTCGAGCTGCTCGGCAAGATTTCCGCGCGAGATGATGAGTTGCAGCAAGCGACTCGTCGCCCGATCCGGTCCGCCGACGCCGTAGAGTCCGTAGAACACGATCGGCGGTCGCGAGATGGCCAGCAGCCGATAGCCGCTGTTCGAGTTCTCGAAGGCATCCAGGAACAGGTGAAGAGCGCTCAGGAAGCCCGCGAGCGGCGGGGACTCCGGATCGACGAGGTGCTTGCCGAACACGATCAGCCGCTTGAAGCTCTGCAGGGTCAGCCTCGCCGTGGAGCCCAGCGCCCGGAGACCGTCGGCGGTCCCGTTGGTCGCGAGCTGGATCAGGTCGTCCATGAGACGAGCGATGTTGTTCTCCTGGAAGAGCCCCCGGAGGTCCGACTGGCCGTTCACCTCGAGGTTCCGGAGGAACTGCCGATACGCGACCAGCCCGCGCGGCCAGGCGTTCGGCTCGAACGCTTCCTGCGCCGACCCGACGAGGTTGCGCAGCGCGTAGATGACGGCGTCGCGACGGGTCTGGAGCTCGCTGACCGGCGCCTGAAGGAGGAAGCGACCGCTGCCGAACCCGATGTTGGCCAGCGCGTCCCCCATCAGGACAAGGAGCAGCCCCGCGACCTCGTCCAGGCTCTGCGCCAGCTTGCGGTACGCCAGGCTGAGCGTCGGCGTCATGGCCCCGACGTAGCGCGCGATCCGGGCGAAGTCTCCCAGCAGGCGCCGGGTGCCGAAGGCCCGATCGCGCTGATACGGGTCGAGCGCGAACCGGGCGGCCGCGATGCCGTCCACGATGGCGTGTCGAATCGTCGCGGCCCAGCCGTTGAGCTCGGGCACGATGTCCTTCACCAGGGCGTTGGTGGCGAGCGACACGAGGTCCCGCTCCACGTCGCTGGTCGCCTGTTCGAGCTCGGCGCCGGACGACGTGGGCGGTTGAGGCATGGGCGGCGCGGCGGGCCCGATGAGGAACGGGAGCCCCGCCGCTTCGCGGTCCATGGCCTCCCGATCGCTCCGGTAGAGCTGGCCCAGCGCCGCCGCGATCTCCACGGGGTTCGTGGGGTCACTGACCCGCAACTTGCGCCGGATCAGGCTGTCCAGCGCCATGGCATCGGGGGATCGATCCCTCAGGAGGCCCGCGGACTCCCTGCGCTCGTACTTCTGGAGCTGTTGCTCGTCCATGTCATCTCCCTCGTCATGCCGCGGCGCGCAACGGCGCTGCGCCCGGGCCCGCCGCCTGGCGGCCGGCGATTGTGGCCAGATGTCGGATCACCCGCCGCGAGAGCGCCGGCAGCGAGACGCCCTTCTCGATGGCGTAGCGACAGGCGCTGACGAGGAACCGGGGCGGAACGTTGGCCGGAATCGTGCCCCGCGCGAGCGCGGCCGCGGCCTGCTTGATGACCGCCTCGTCCCGCGCCGAGAATGGGATCACGTCGACGAGCGCCCGCTGCGCCAGGTTCCGTCTCGTCTGGAACGCCATCTCGTCCACCACCTGGGGAATGGTCCTGCTCGAGGTCGAGAGCAAACGGGGCGGGAGACGGTGGCCTCGATCGGGATTGTACAGACGCGCCCACACGGTCTTGACCCGTGCCGCGTCCGCATCGAAGCCCATTCGCCGCAGCATCTCCGCCAGGATCAAGATGCGGAAGTAGCCCGTGGGGTGCGCGCCGCCCGGCCGATACGTCAGCGTGCGCGGCCCCGGGTGCGCCAGGAACTCCATCATGCCCCACACGGAGGCCGGCCCTCCGAGCAGCGCCGCCGCCAGATCGGCGAAGATCTCCTTGTGCCACCGCCGATACACGGTGGTCACCAGCGGATCACCAATCGCCTGCAACAGCCGTGTGCTGACGGCCTCCTGATTCTCGTGCCAGAGGCCGAGGTCGGCCTGGAGGTTGTGGGCGACCTCGTGGAGGAACACGGCTTGCCACGGGTTGTCGCGATCCCACGGAATGCGGATCACGGGAAACGGATTCGCCTCGCCCAGGAGGCGGCTCAACGCGACCCCCCGCCGCATGGTGGCGGGCGAGTAGCCATGCTCCATGTAGCAGATGGGCTTGAGCAGGGGTCCCCTGAACACCTGCGGGGCCGCGCTCCGGATCACCGCATAGCAGTCGGCGGCGATCGCATCGTGGCTGGCCAGCGCGGGCGCGAACACCGACCCGCGCTGACTGAACACCTCGAAGAACATC
>WNFZ01006158.1_pt1 | contig 16494 bp, 20 predicted proteins | sample 5400081 | NCBI WGS metagenome assembly WNFZ01 (sample SAMN13153365, study PRJNA577476) | soil metagenome | isolation source: 80 cm soil or saprolite under grassland replicate 1 | place: USA:California | collected 2016-06-15 | reverse complement strand
CACCTTGTCATAGGTACACAAGTGCACGCAGGACAACCGGTCGGTTCGATCGACCAATGCGCGGCTTTCGCGCCTCTAAGCGGCTGGCTGCGCGGCCTCGCCCACGACGGCGCCGAGGTCGAGCTCGGCGCGAAGATCGTTGAGATCGATGCGAGCATCACGTCTGAGGCCGTGTATCGAATCGGCGAGCGGCCGCAGCGCGTCGCGGCCGGTGTGCTGGTGGCGCTCGACCGACATCGCTGACTGCCCGGGCATCTGCTGCAGCAGTGCGGGGCAGGGTAGCGATCGGTTTGATACGATCGGCGAATTCGTCCCGCGGTTGCCTCGCGACAAGCATGCCCGAGCTCGAAACGTCGCTGCAAAGCCTGTCATCGCTCACGCCGGTCGCGCTCGGCCTGGTCGCGCTGGCCGGGCTCCTAGTCGGAGTCGCTCCAAGTTCATTCCCGTTGCTCTCTGTGGCCGCCGGTTTGGCAGCCGGGCAACCCGAATCCGAAAACCAGCGGATCGCAGGACTGTGGCTTTCCGTAGGCTTCGCATTAGGTATCGCAACCGTCGATGCGCTCATTGGCGCGTTGTTCGGCCTGGCTGGCTTCGCGGTCATGCGGGTGCTGGCGAGCTTACTCGCGCTTGCGTATGCGTTCTTGGGCGCGCTGTTGCTTATTATCGGTCTCGCACTGCTGCATCTCGTCCATGTAACGGTTCCAGTGTTTGCTCCGTCGATTAGGCCAGCGCGCACATTCTTCAAGAGTTACCTGCTCGCGCTTCCGTTCGGCTTGTCGACGTGTCCCGCATGCACGCCGTTGCTCCTACCTGTAGTTCTTGCGGCGGCAACAACGGCCGATCCAATCATGGGCGCGACGCTGATGTTCATGTTCGGCGTTGCACGGGGCGTTCCGATCGTGGTAACGGGTAGCGTCGCGGGTCGGTTGTTTCACCTGCGACACACGCGCGAGTTCATTCGGTGGGCCGAACGCGTTGGCGGCGCACTCATGTTCGCCACCGCGTTCTACTTCCTCTACCAAGCCGCTGTCTATGCGGGTTGGCTCTCGGCGTAGGACGTCGTTGTTGCAAAGTGATGTAGCCGAACTGCAGGTAGTGTCACGATTGCGGCTCGAGGGTCGAGCTTCGTACCATGCTGAGCAAGCTCCAGCCGAGCCAGACCTGACTGGCTCCCACCGCCAGAGCCGCGATTGCGATAGCCTTTACCGGCAATCCCGTCAGGTACACAACAGGAATCAGCAGGCTTCCAAGAGCAAGCAGAATTCCAGCCCACTTCGGAAAGACCTTGGTCCGAACAATCGACGCGCCGAAGAGCACGTTGCCCAGAACCCAGAACAAGACGCTCACAACGCCGGTGACCAGATGTCCGGTGCTGAAGATCCTCTTGAACAGTCCGGGATCCTCGGCTGCGATCACCGGTACATAGGTGACGTCACTGCTAAAGATCCACGAGGCGAGACTCGTTCCCAGAATCGCGACCACAATGGCGACAACGCCGAGTCCCCCTGCCTTCGACGCCTGCACGATGTACGCGCCAATCCATCCGATCAGTGAGACCGTATATGCAGCCCACAGCAGGCTGTGGGCGGGCACCCAGAGCGGATCGGTACCGAATGTCGCGTCCTCGCCTGCGGGATGAAGGGCGAATCCCGCGATGAGCAAGATGCCTCCAGCGATGCTCGATACCGCGGCCGTTGTAACGAACGCTTTGGGAATCGGATATTGCAACATGGAAAGCCCATTTCTGCTGGCCTAGGCTGTGACGCCGCCGCGAGTTCACGCTAAATGTACGACCAGTGAGCAAGACCGAAATTCACCAAGGAGCAACATGACCGTCAAGCCGCCGAACCTGTATCTCAAGCTGCAGCAAGAACATCCGAAATTCTTCGAGGCCTGGGATGCTGTGGGCACTACGGTGCGAGCAGCAGGTCCGATCGACAAGAAGACCGCTCATCTCGTCCAACTCGCCGCGTCAGCGGCCATTCGTTCGGAAGGCGCCGTCCATAGTCACGTGCGACGAGCCCTTGACGCAGGTGCGACCGCGGCTGAAATCGAGCAGGCGTTGATGTTGACGGCGCCGACGATCGGCTTTCCGAATGTGATTGCGGCGCTTTCGTGGGCCCACGACGTGCTTGAAAGCAGCGGCTAAGCGGCCCTGAGCAAGCGTGTAGCGATGTCCTACCGTCTGGGGCGTATGGTACTCGCGCTGGGAGCGCAAGGACTCCGGTTTTTGGCGGCGGCATCAACGGAGATGAAGATGAGATCGAATCGCGCCTTCGCCGTTCTGTTCGTGCCTTCTCTCGCGATCGGCGTCACCGTCCTTAGCCAGTACGCGCGTGCCGCGGGCGATCCAGCACGTGGCGCGTCGGTGTTTCAGCAATGCTCTGCGTGCCATTCGATCGTGGCAGGTGACCACATGACGGGGCCGAGCCTCGCAAAGATCTGGCTGAAGAAAGCGGGGACCGTTGAGCAGTTCGGTCGCTACTCGGATGCCATGAAACGGTCCGATGTCGTCTGGAATGAGCCGACGCTCGATGCTCGGCTCGTTCATGCGATTGATGAATTGGATGCGCACGCGTTCTCCGCGCCGCAATTCGAGCGTCGGCCCGAGGTAACTCGTCATTGGACGCAAGGCGTCGGGGCGGCCCTGCAGCACCTCCGCCTTGAAGCGCAGCACGCGCGTTGCCGTGCCCGGCCAGATCGATACGCGATCCGGTGCGGCGACGAGCCGGATCGCGACATCGGGCGACACCGCAGCGAATGCTTCCCGCAAACCGGTCGGCACGAGAAGGGCGCTCGCCCCAGCGGCGAGCGCTTGCAACGCCCGGCGTCGACCGAGGAGCGCGTAGCGCGTGTTGCGACAAAACGTTTTCCCGCTCATGGCTTGCGCGCCGACAGATACCGATTGATGGTGGCGATAACTTCCGGACGATCCCACTGCGCCGGTCCGATGTAACGAGCCACCTCGCGGCCTTCTGCATCGATCAGCAATGTCGTGGGCACGCCGATGACACTGAGCTTCGCCAATACCTCCGTCGTGGCATCGACGTAGATCGCGAGCGATCGCACGTCGATCTCGTCGAAGAAGCTCTTGACTGCGGCCTGGCCGCCGCGATCGACTGACAACGCGACCACTTCGAAATTCTCGCTGCCCAGACGTGACTGCAAGCGGTCCAGCGTGGGCATCTCGGTCCGGCACGGCACGCACCATGTCGCCCAGATGTTGAGCAGCACGACCTTCCCGCGGAAATCGGTCAACGCGTGTTTGTTGCCTTGGCCGTCTTCGAATTCGACGTCCGAGATCGGGCTTGGCGACGCATGCGGGACGAATACAAAGGCGCGCTGCGCGAGCGCGGCAGGCCCGACGTCGGCTGTGGGGGCTGTTGGGGACGAGCGCACGGCGAACCACACACCGACGATCGAGGCCGCGAGCACCAGCACGCCCAACGCGACGATGCCGACGCGGTACGGCGGCCACTTGTTGTTGCCGAGCAGGGCGCGCAGCTTGGCTTCGTTCATTGTGAAGAGCCTTGCAACCCACGTATTCGCGGCAGCAGCGTCCGTTGCCACACCGTCGGCGTGATCGGCCCAATGTGTTTGTAGACGATCCGGCCCTCACGGTCGACGACAAAGGTCTCCGGAACTCCGTAGACCCCCCAGTCGATCGCCACGCGGCCGTCGAGATCGGCACCGGTGCGCCTGTACGGATCGCCGAACTCATCCAGCCAGCGCGCCGCGTCCGCAGGCTGGTCCTTGTAATTGAGTCCATGTACGGGAACGATTCCGTCGCGCCGGATCTGCATCAGCAGGGGATGCTCTTCGCGGCAGGCGACGCACCAGGATGCAAACACGTTGACGAGCGACACCTCACCTTTCAGATCGGCGCTCGAAAGACCGAGCGCTCGACCGCGTACCGGCGGCAGCGAGAAAGCGGGCACCGGTTTTCCAATCAACGGCGACGGTATCTCCCGCGGATCGCGCGTCAGGCCGATCGCCAGAAAAACGGCGATGCCGATAAACAGCAGCAGCGGCACGATGAACGCCACGGCACGCCGGCGGGACGCTAGCGGCGCGACGTGCTGCTGGCGAATCTCCCGCAGGTGTGCAGCCATGATCTTCACTGACACTCGGACTTCAGGAAGGCGCCGATCTCTTCCGGACTCGCGAACACGATCTGCGCGCGATCGCCCTGCATTCCCTGGCCGACGAAGACCGGCTCGTTGCGGCGCGGACCGCGACTGCTCGAATCGGTCTTGAAGCGCAAGTTGAACTCCCAGAACTTGAGTGTCCTGCCGGCGGCGGTACTCACCGTGTACGTGTCGTCGCAGTGGCGGATCGTCTTGACGCGCGCGTCTGCGCCCGCTTCCTTGAGGTCCGGCAATCCGCCGCCCATGGCGATCCCGGCTTGGGATGCAACCGCACGTCCCCTGCCTTCGGACACCGCCTTTAGATACGCGATGACATTGCTGCGTGCTTGCGCGTCGGCAATGCCGGGAAAGCGCATTTCGTTGCCGGGAATGAGCGCGGCCGGATTGCGCAGCCACGCGTCGAGCGTTTCCTCGTTCCATGCGATGCCCGAACGTTTGACCGCATCCGAATAGCGGTGGAACTTATCCAGGCTGCCGGCCTTGCGGCCCCAGAGGTTCGCGAGGCTCGGCCCCGTCATGTTCTGCCCGGGTTCAATCGAGTGGCAGGCCATGCAGCTGCGAAATACCAGTGCGCCCTGCACGGGATCGCCGGCGGCGAGCGCGAATTCGGGACTCGCGGCCCACAATAGAACGAAGAAGCGCCGGCTGACGATGCCGAAGAGGCGACTCTTCGCCAACGGATTGCGGTTCGTTTTCATGCGTGTCCTCACGGCACGTTCGTGCTGATACGTGTTCCGGCGCGCGTCGCCTGCTGATCCGATGCTGACGGTTCGCTAAGCAGCAGCTTCAAATCGTGAACCATGGCGTCGACCCAAACATTGGCGCCCATGAAAAGGCGCAGGCGTCCACGAGTGTCGAACACAAAAATTGCACTGGAGTGATCGACCGTGTAGAAGCCGTTCACGTCGGCTTTCTGCGGCTGATAGAAGATCTTGAAGTCCTTGGCGGTCGCGGCGATCGTCGCGTTGTCGGCCGACAGACCGACGAACGTCGGATGGAAAGCGGGCACGTATTGCGCGAGGATCGCGGGCGTATCGCGCGCGGGATCCAGCGTGACGAACAGGCCCTGCACGCGCTGGCCGTCGGCGCCAAGCCGGTCCACTGCCTGTGCCATCTTGGCGAGCGTCGTAGGGCACGCGTCCGGGCAATTCGTGTAGCCGAAGAAGACCATCACGACCTTGCCGCGGTAGTGAGCCAGGCTGCGCGATGTGCCATTGACATCGACCAGATGGAAATCCTTGCCCCAATCGACGCCCGTGATATCGCTTGCCTGGAACTTCGGCTTGTTCTCCGACCATCCGCACGCCGCCAGCGCCGCGACTGCACACAGCGTCGCGACGCGCAGCGCTCTGCGGAATGAAGCGCCGTTCATCGTGGAGACTCCTTTCGCACCGGTAGGTCGACGCGTGTCGATGCCTTCGTTCCGGTGCCATCCACCGTTGTGAATTCCAGTTGGACGATGTCGCCGGGCTTCAGCGGTCGCTTCACTCCAGTGAGCATGAGGTGGACCGCGCCGGGCGCCAACGTGATCGCCTGTCCGGTCGGGATGGCGAGCGTTTCGAGGTGACGCATGCGCATGACGCCGTTCTCGAGCGACATCGCGTGGATCTGCGCCGCATCAGACACGTTTGTGATTACGGTCACGAGGCGCACGGCAGTCGCACTACGTAACGTCATATAAGCCGCCGCGACCGACTGGCCGGGCACGGTGGCGCTGACCCATCCATCGCGCACGTCGAGCGCTGATGCAGCAGCCGCGGGCGAAGCGCAGAGCGGCGATGCCAGCAGCACGAATGCTGCTGCTGCCGATGTCATCATTTTCATCGCTGCGATCCGCATTTTCGTTTGCCGCACTCAGAACGAAGCGAAGACCTTCCGCGCAGACGACGCGTCGAGCTGATACACGGCGATGGCGCCGCTCTTCGCGCCCGGCATGCCGGGCGCACCGACGGGCATCCCGGGAACGGACAGGCCCTTGATGGCCGTGTGAGTGTCCGCATCGAAGGCGAGCGCAACCACCTGCGTTGCGGGCTCCACGGCTGCCACAGCACCCGACACGGTCAAAGACACCCAGGCAAGCACGCCAATGGTGGTGCGAGCGAGGTGTCGTATGTCGTGTTTCACACCGTTTCACCCTGGCTCACGCGATCCATTGGTTTCCATTTCGTTGGGTCTGCATTTGAAGCTCCTTCGTACTGCATCATTGAAGCTTGGTCGGCTATCGCTCGCCGCGTAACGGCCGGTTTCGTCCACCATGCCGCCCGACGCATGCGGCGTTGGCACGTCACATGGCAATCGGCAAATGCCGTCGAGGAACTCGGGTCGCGAGTGACGCAGATCGACAACGAGGATGAGCGACGACTACCGTCCGCGATGACCGCGAGCGGTGGCGGACGACACGATATCGCCTAACTCAGGAAGCGGTGATACTGGATGTAGGCGGGAAGGGCGTGTCCCGCCGGAGCGGCGGGGAAGGGACCGACAACGCCGGCCGGTGCCTCGTGGGCCGACACTGCAGAGATGAAATACACAGGCGGCGCTGCGCCACCGGCCTGTGTATTGATCAGGCTCGCGTCGAACGCACTGGTGGCGCCGACAATCGTGCAATCAACGGCGGGGACAACGGTGCGATCGCAGCATGGCGATGCGTCGTTGGTGGGGTACGACGCCGAATCACCGCCCGCGTACGCGGAGTAGTCGGCGGGCATCGCGGTGCCAACCATCACGGCCCGGCAAAGCTGTCCGGCCCATGCGAGCTGGGTCGCGACCAGCAATACCAGCAAAAGCGCCACGCGGGCGGAGCGGCTGTGGAGTCGAGGCGTCATCTGGGAATAGGGTGCTCCGCCGGCAAACGGGTGGCGAAGCCTACGTGCTCGGGTTCGATTCTACGCCCCAATCCGACCTCGGCAAGATTGGGGCGACTGGACCCCTTGGCCATCAGAGAAGCCCCCGGTCCCATCCCCTCGGCGGCCGGATGAGCAATCACCGGAAGTGGGACGCGCGGCTTTTAAGCACCCCGGCTGCGGACGCGTCGGCGGAATCCCTGTTCGGCCTCGCTGTCTAATGGCGCTCGACCTGTCAGGTGTGTGTGCGTAGTTACTTGGTGTCGCGCCGTCTGTGCGGTCGTGGTTCGGCAGCACGCTGCTAGACTTCTTCGCGTTCGCACTTCTGGCGGGGTCAGGATTCTCGATATGTTCGTGCGATTGCTCCGTAGCCGCATGAGCCGAACCGTGCTGACGGTCGTCGGGCTGTTGGCGACCCAGGTCGGATTTGCCGGCCAGCTTTGCTCCGCGGTTATGGTGGCCGTGGTCCCGGACGGCGTCCGTGGCTATGAAGCGATTCAACTCTCCGCATCAGGTTCCGATGCGCGCCTACCGTGCTGTGACGGTCGCGCGATGCCGGCCGGCCCGTGCGTGACCGCGCTCGGCGGCATGAGCATGGTAGCGCTCGGAATGGGCAGCGCGCCGCTGTTCGATTGCGTCCCGCCCAGCAAGGATCGTTCGACGATCGCGCTCCTCGATGCGTCGTCGTCACTTCCATGCGCCACCGTTTCGGTGGGGCCACCGCTCGCGGCCCACATTCTCTTCGGCCGTTTCCTGAGCTAGCCAAGACGACCGCCTACTGCATGATCCGAGCGCGAACGTTGTTCGCATTCGGTTGACGCTTCGCTCGTGTGGTAGTAGCCGACTGACGATCGCAAGCGACTCGCTGTTTACGGACTTGCGGTGTAGCCGTTGGCCTGCGGCGCTGGCGCAAATGGCAGATGCGCCACACAGACAATGGGATCGCGTGGAACACGTTGAAGCAGCGGAGCTCGTTAATTGCGCGCACCGGAGCAATGGTCGGACGCACTCTCGACTACCTACACCGCCTCGATTCAAGTTGAAGCTCGAAATGTATTGGAGAACGCTATGGAACTCGCACTCGTTGTTGCAATCGTTCGGGGCGATAAGTTAGAGGCCGTCGAGAAGAAGCTGCACATAGCCGGCGTGCGCGGGATTACGGTCATCAAGGCCAGAGGTTTCGGCGAGCACTCTCTTCCGCACGATATCCTGGGGCATCCATTGATGCATGATCAGGCGAAGCTCGAAATCTATGTCGCGCGCGACCAAGTGGACCACGTCGCAGCTGCAATTATTGACGCTGCGCATACCGGCACGTCGGGCGATGGGATCGTGGCGATTCTTCCCGTGCATCGTGTATTCAGCGTTCGCACGCGTTCGGACACGATACCGAACCGCGCCACGGAAGCGCTCGCTGGCGCGAGTGGTCGCTGGGCGCGGCCCACGGAAAATGGCGGGCCGCGCGGATGATCACGCTGACGCGCGCGAACGGGGTCAACGGCAACTCGAACGCAAAAGCACGCAATGGCTTTCTTTGAAACGCTAAGGGGGCTTGCGGTGATGTCTTTGCTTGTAGGCTGCTGCTCGAGCGCGGTGTATGCGCAGACGGCTGTCACGCTCATGCACGTGCACGGCCTTTCGTATAGCCCGGACGGCAAACGTCTGATGATCCCCAGTCATCACGGACTTGCCGTTTACGAGAACGGCCATTGGTCGAAGGCGCCCGGCCCGCAGCACGATTACATGGGCTTCGCGGCGAGCGCAAAGGGTCTTTACAGCAGCGGCCATCCGGCGCCCGAATCGGGGCTTGTGAACCCGTTCGGTCTGATCCGCAGCGGCGATGACGGCAAGACCTGGCAGAAGCTGGGGCTCGAGGGCGAGACGGATTTCCATCTTCTCGCCACCAGCTGGAATGCGCATGCGATCTATGTCTGGAATCCCGCGTCCAGCTCGCGCATCAAGCGGCCCGGGCTGCACTCCACGATGAACGAGGGCTTCGCATGGAAACCCGCGCGCGCAGCCGGGCTTGAGGGCGAGCCGCGTGCACTGGCCGTGCATCCTAACGACGCCACGATCGTCGCCGTAGCAACGTCTAAGGGCGTTTTCGCATCGCGCGATTCCGGAGAGACCTTTCGACGCCTCGCCGCCGGCGAGGGCACGGCAGTGTTTTTCGATCTCGATGGCAAGCGGCTCTGGTTCGGCACGTTCGACGGCCAAGCGCGTCTTGCTCAAGCAGACCTCGGCGGCAACGAGGTCCAGCAGGTCACAATTCCGGTGCTGCAAAGGGACGCAGTCGCGTACGTCGCCCAGAATCCGGTGAACCGTTCCGAATATGCGATCGCGAGCTTCCAGCGGGGTGTCTTCCTGACGAAGGACGCCGGTCGGACCTGGACGCCGATCGCCGAGCGAGGCGAGACTAGATGAGCCGGTGGGTCCCGCCAAGTGGGACGCGGCGCAGCGCATCGACGACCTAGGCGCTTGATGAGTGGCGCGGCATAACGATGAGCGACGCGGCAACGCTTGGCGTACTCACGGCCTTCGCGGCCGGGATGGTGTCATTTCTTTCGCCCTGCGTGCTGCCGCTCGTGCCGGCGTACATGTCGTATGTGACCGGCCAGTCGCTCCAATCACACGGGAAAGCGGACAGTTCGCGGACGAGAGCCGCTTTTCTGAGCCTGAGCTTCGTGCTTGGATTCGCGGCTGTGTTTGTCGCGCTCGGAGCGAGCGCGACCGCTGTGGGACGCCTGCTACTGGAGTACCGCTACGAGGCCGGCATCGTGGGCGGTGCGCTGGTCACGCTCTTCGGGCTCGCCATGCTGATCGGCGTCGAGCGGGTTCCGTTTCTGCGCCGCGATGTGCACTTTCATGTCCACGCGGCGGCCCGCAATCCCGCCTCGGCGCTCCTTCTCGGCGTCGCGTTTGGCTTCGGCTGGACGCCATGCATCGGACCGATCCTGGGTGTAATCCTGACCGCGGCGGCGATGAGCGAATCCGCCTCGGCTGGCGTTCGCCTGCTGGGCGCTTACTCAGCGGGGCTCGGCTTACCTTTCCTGCTTGCGGCGGTATTCCTGCACGAGCTCGCCGGACGGTGGCGGCTCATGCGCAAGCTTGGACGGCCATTGATGGTTGTTGCGGGCGCCATCATGGTGGCGGTGGGCATCGCGATCATGACCGGCAAGCTTACCGCCTTCAGTTATTGGCTGCTCGAGCGCTTCCCGCTCCTCGGCCAAATTGGATGAGCGCCTGCGTAAGATGCAATGCAATAGGCACGTTGACAGAGATAAGGTAGCGACGGCGAAGAATGAATACGCAAACAGCTTTGCCTTGGTGCTTTTCGATAATGGCCGCGCTCGGCTCGCTTGTTTGGAGCGAACTCGTCCTCGCCGCTGACCCGGCGCGCGGCGCCACGGTGTTCCAAGCCTGCGCCGCGTGCCACTCCACTACACCGGGCGAACACATGACGGGCCCCAGCCTTGCGAAAATATGGCAGCGGAAGGCGGGAACGGTCGAAGGCTTCCATCGCTACTCGGAGCCGATGAAGCATGTCGACCTCGTCTGGAGCGAAGCGACGCTCGACCGGTGGCTCGTCGACCCGGACAGACTCATCCCCGGAACGAGCATGACGTTTCAAGGGCTGCGCGAAAGCGCTCCGCCGGCGGGCCAGGTGACGGCGATCAGTCACTGCGGGGACGCTTACACCGTGAAGACGGCGGACGGCAACGTCGAGAAGGTCTGGGAATTCAATCTGCGTTTCAAAACGGATTCGAGTGAGCTCGGCCCGCGCTCAGGAAAGCCCGTGATCGTCGGTGCGGGCATGCAGGGCGACCGTGCGTCGGTGGTGTTTGCAAATCCGAGTGAGGTCAGCAGCTTCATCAAGGAATCTTGTCCATGAGCAATAACGCACTCTCAGCCGCCGGCCGAAGGAGATTGAAATCATGACCGACATGATGAACTCGATGATGGGCGGGTCAGGACTGGTGTGGATTCTCGTGGTCGTCGTGCTCGTGCTCGGGGTGGCGGCGCTAGTCAAATACCTGAAGAAGTAGTAGCGCCGTTCAGCGCGTCGACGAGAGCAACGATGGATGACGCCAAAGAAGTCGTCATCGTTACCGGGAGCAGCGGCTACATTGGATCCGCGTTGATCCAAAAGTTCGCTGAACGATATCGGCTCGTCGGCCTCGATCGGGAGAACCCGCCGCATCCGCCGCCGGTGGCGGAGTGCGTGTGCATCGATCTTGCTTCTGATGCGAGCACCGAGGCCGCGCTGCAGCGGGTACGCACCGCCTATGGTGAACGCATCGCATCGGTGATCCATCTGGCGGCGTATTTCGATCTCACCGGCGAGCCCAGTCCGAAATACGACGAGATCACCGTCCGCGGCACCGAGCGCCTTCTGCGTGCGCTGCAATCCTTCGACGTCGAGCAATTCGTTTTTGCCAGCACGATGCTGGTGCACGCGCCGGGCAAGCCCGGTCAGCGCATCAACGAGGAGTCGCCGCTCGACCCGAAGCTGCCGTATCGCGAATCCAAGATCCGCACCGAGCGGCTGATTCATGACCAGCGGGGACGCATTCCCGCCGTGTTCGTGCGTCCCGCCGGGGTCTATGACGACCTCTGCCGTGCGACCTTTCTCGCCCATCAAATCGCGCGTATTTATGAGCGCCGGCTCATCAGCCATGTTTATCCCGGCGATCTCGCGACTGGGCAGTCGTTCCTCCATCTCGATGATCTGACCGACGCACTGCTGCGAATTGTCGAGCGCCGCAAGGATGTGCCATCCGAAGCGGCGCCGCTGCTCGGTGAGCCAGAGGCACTCGGTTTCGGCGAGCTGCAGCGCTTGCTTGGCCGGCTGATTCATGACGAGGATTGGCAGACGCGGCAGGTTGCGAAGTCGATGGCGCGCACCGGTGCGTGGATCGAAGGCGAAGTGCTCGAGGAGGATCCGTTCGTCAAACCATGGATGGTCGAAAGCTCCGACGACCATTACGAGCTCGATATCTCCCGCGCGCGCGACCTTCTCGGCTGGAAGCCCAAGCACTCGCTACGCGATACGCTGCCGAAGATGGTGGCGGCGCTCAAGGCGGACCCCGCTGGTTGGTATCGCGCGAACAACTTGAACGCAGCAAAGGTTGCCGCACAGTCATCGGAAACGGGTCAGAACGAGCAACAAAAACCGGAGGATCCCGTCGAGCATCACGAGATGATGCGTAAGCACCACGACGAGATGCACCGCATGCATCTCGACATGCTGTGGGTGCACTTCCTGAACATCATGCTCGGCGCCTGGCTCGCGACCAGTCCGTTCGTCTTTGGCACCTTCCAGCAGGAGAGCTTTACCGACGCCGTGTTGCGCGTCACGGAGGAGCGTGGCCTGTGGGAGCCGGCGCTGCGCAGTGCGCTCACTGCGTGGAGCGATCTGTTCAGCGGTTTGCTGATCGTTGTCTTCGGTGTCCTGTCGCTCTCGCAGCGCTTCGCCTGGGCACAGTGGACGAACACCGTGGTCGGCATCTGGCTCTTGTTCGCGCCGCTCGTCTTCTGGTCGCCGAGCGCGGCGGTCTATGCCAACGATACGTTGATCGGCACGCTCGTCATCACCTTCGCCATCTTGGTGCCGATGATGCCGGGCATGAGCCACGAAGGTATGATGGATTCCTCCGACATGCCGGCGGGCTGGACCTACTCACCCTCGACATATCTGCAGCGCCTGCCGATCGTGGTCCTCGGCGCGTTCGGCTTCTTGATTGCCCGCACGCTGGCTGCCTATCAACTTGGCCATATCGACGGTGTGTGGGAACCGTTTTTCGGCGGCGACGCCGCTCGCAACGGCACCGAATTCATCATCACCTCGCATGTGTCCAAGGCGTGGCCGATCGCCGATGGCGGCTTAGGCGCGGTGACCTACATGTTCGAGGTGCTGATGGGCGTGATGGGCGACCGCCGTCGCTGGCGGACGATGCCCTGGATGGTAATGATGTTTGGCATCGTCGTCGTGCCGCTCGGTGTCGTCAGCATCTACTTCATCATCATCCAGCCGATCGTCCTCGGCGCGTATTGCAGCCTGTGCCTGCTTGCGGCGCTGGCGATGCTGATCATGATTCCCTACAGTCTCGACGAACTCGTGGCCATGGGTCAGTTCTTGGTGCAGAGCCATCGCCGTGGCGAGCCGTTCTGGCGGACATTCTTCATGGGCGGCGCCGATCCGAGCGGCGGCCACGATGACAAGCCGGGCTTCGGCGCACCACTGGCGGTCGCAATTGCTTCCGCGGTTCGCGGCGTCACCGTTCCTTGGACGCTCGTGGCGAGCGCGATCCTGGGGGGTTGGCTGATATTCACGCGTCTGATCTTCGGTACGGTGCCGCCGATGGCCGACAGCGATCATTTGGTTGGCGCGCTCATCATCACGGTCGCCGTCATTGCCATGGCAGAAGTCGCCCGAGCGCTACGTTTCATCAACGGAGTATTCGGGCTGTGGCTGATCGCGGCACCCTGGCTCCTGTCTGGGGTCGGACCGCTCGCCTCCGGCGCAAGCGTCGTCGTTGGCGTCGCTGTCATCGCGCTCAATCTGCCGCGCGGACGTCGGAGCAACGAGCACTACGGCGGCTGGGACTTTGCCCGCGCCACGACGCGCGCTTTTCGATCGTTACCGGCGCGGCGTTGAGTCCGCCGGCATACGAGCCGGTGCGACATTCCCGGTGCGGATGGAACGGGGAATGGCGCAGGTCAAGGATGATCGCTGGGATTGAAGCCGCGACGAGGCCGCGGCGATCACTGGAGCGTCGAGTTTGGCAGTGTAATGGCGATCAAGTGGACGTCCGAACGCGGGCGAGGAGTGCTCCAACAGCACCGGCGTAACTGTCGAGCTCCACGACCCGAATATCGTTCAGCCCGGCATGGCGCAGCCACGCAGCGATCTCTTCGGCCGGGTGGACTCGGCCGCTGGTGGTGCGCAGCGCGAGATGCAGCGCGTACACCGCGCGCGAGCGCTCGCGCTCCGACGCGAGAAATAAGTCGAGCGGCATGCTCCTGGGGCTCGAGGCGCAGCACGTTCGCGATCACTGCCAGATCGAAACGATTGATCGCAAGATCGACCACGTGCATGTCCCCGGGCAGGAGCTCGATGCGGTCGCCGAGCCCCAGAACCTCGGCGCGCGCCGCGAAGGCGGTCAGCGCCGCAGGCAAGTCCAGTCCGGTCACGCGCGTGTTTGTGCAACGCTCGGCGATCGCGAGGCTCCACACGCCGGAGCCGCAGCCAACATCCAGAATGTGTCTCGGAGCGCGGTCCAGCCGGCTGGCAAGCTGACGCGCGGGCGCGGTGAAGATCTCGCCCAACCCCGCCACCACGCAGCGATATGAGGCTTCGCGCTCCGGCGCCGCAGCGTCCATGCGGGCGAGGGGCTCTCCAGTGCGCAGAAAATCGGTCACATGACGCCACAGCTCGAGCTGCTCTTCCACGCCGCCTGGCATGGCGGCGAAACTCGACAGCTCGGGCGCCGCCGTATAACGCCCGGCCTTGCGCACGGCGACGTTGGCCGTTGCGAGCACGTCCAGCACGCGAGCGACGGCGCCTCGATCGAGATGAAGCTCGCAGGCGTACTCGTGCGGCGTTCCATTGCGCGTCGCAAGCGCGCGCAACAGCCCGGTGTCGCGCGCGGCTTCGATGGCCGCCGCCACGCCGAGCATGTCGATCGCGGCTGAAGGCATCATGCGACGGTTATGGCGCGCCGCTGGAGCAAGTACAGGGTTCGAGCGGCGAATGCCCACTCGAGATCCTGAGTTCCGCCGAACACCGCCTCACAACGCGAAGCGAGCTCATGCAGCGCCCGCAGGTTCTCGTCGTCGAGGCACAGCGTATGCACGCGTTGCGGCTCGATCGCTGCCTGCTCGAGCTCGCCCGCCGCTGCAGCGCGTAGCGCGACGTCCTTGGTTCCGGCAACGCGGTCCAGCACGCTGCCATCGCGAGCGATGCGATAGCGATCAGGCGTCACGAGCCCGGCGACGATGGCTTCGCCGAAGCCCCACGACGCCTCGATGATCCGTTGGTCGGATCCCGTGAGGGGATCGCGCGTGAACAGCACGCCCGCGCAATCCGGATAGATCATCTGCTGCACGATAACCGCAACGCGTGGCTCGCCGGTGATGCCCATCCGCTTGCGATAGGCAAGCGCGGCTTCGCTGTGACCTGATTCCCAGATCCGGCGCACCGCATCGGCGAGAGCCGGCGCAGAGCCGACGTTGAGCAGACTCAAATGCTGCCCGGCAAAGCTCGCCGTCTTCGAATCCTCACCGACCGCGGACGAACGCACCGCGAGCGGCCGACCGAAGTGCTGATGCAGCCGTTCGAGCACTGCCACAACGGCCGGGTCGCCAGCGGCGAATGCATCGACAAGATCCACCGCCAGCGCGAATCCCGGAGGCACGGGCAGCCCGGCCCGCAGCGCCGTGCCGAGCTGCACGGCCTTGCCGCCGAACCACGCTTCCGCGTTGGCCTGCTCGAGCCGAACCGGTCTCATGACAGCAGTGTGACCTCGCCGACGATGCCATCGACACGCAATCGGACACCATCCGGAATGCGGCGGGTGGCATCCGTGCAGCCGACGACCGCAGGAATGCCGTACTCGCGGGCCACGATTGCCGCATGGGAGAGCAGGCCGCCGCGGTCGGTCACAATTGCGCCGAGCAGCGGCAGAACCACATTGAATGCGGCGGTCGTCGATCCGGTGACCAGCACGTCGCCTTGACGCAGCCGCGCAAACTCCTGCGTGCCGAACAGAACGCGCGCGCTGCCTTCGTAGATGCCGCTCGAAACCGGCAGTCCGCGCACCTTGTGCGCCTCGCTGCGTGCTTGTGGCGCAAAGAACAGCGCCTGAATGTACGTCCCCATGGCACGCTCCATGCGCGTTGCCGCCGGGGGCAGCCAGTCGGCCGGCAGCGGTTGCCCGGGAGCAGAGCCAAGGTGCGCCGGCACGTCGGCATAATTGGTTCGGGCGCGGCGCATGGCCCTCCCGGCAAGCTCGTCCGCCGCGGGTCCGTCGCCGTCGCGGATGAGAGCACGCATTTCCTGGTAATCCGCCTCCACGAGATGGATCGGATCAGTGATGCGCCCCCGATCCGCCAAGCGCCGGCCAGCCGCCAGGATGGCGCGGCGCAAGATGCCATAGGCCCACAAGTCGCAGAAGATGCCTCGTTCGTCACGCAAGCGGTGCATCATCCGCGCCTCGCTCAGCAAGGCATCGAAATCAGCGCGCTGCGCGAAGGGCACCAAGTCGCGTATGGCGGCAATGCGTCCCGCCGTTTCGTCGCGTTCCTGATCAGCGGCGGCGCGGTTAGCGGCGCAACGCAGCGTTTTCACCAGCACCTCCGGCAGCTCGAGCGCATAAGGTTCGCCGATATCTTCGCCGTTCACCAGGCGATAGCCCACCAGACCGACATACGCGCATACCGTTTCGCCCACACTTCCCGGGCGCTCCCGCAACGCCGCAAGCACGTCGGCGGGTTGCGCCGCC
>WNFZ01004051.1_pt1 | contig 16506 bp, 17 predicted proteins | sample 5400081 | NCBI WGS metagenome assembly WNFZ01 (sample SAMN13153365, study PRJNA577476) | soil metagenome | isolation source: 80 cm soil or saprolite under grassland replicate 1 | place: USA:California | collected 2016-06-15 | reverse complement strand
CGGCTTTCGCGTGCTACAGGCCATCGGCGCGGCAATGACGATGGCCCTGGGTACTGCGATTGTGACCGAGGCCTTCCCACCGGCCGAACGCGGCAAAGCGCTGGGGATCATCGGTGCGGCGGTCTCGATTGGCATCGTCCTGGGTCCTGCGCTGGGCGGACTGTTGATTGCGGCGCTCTCCTGGCACTGGATCTTCTTCGTGAATCTCCCAGTCGGGCTGGTCGGCACTCTGATGGTGGTGCGCTTTGTTCCAGCCATCACACCAGAAGGCGGCCAGCGCTTCGACTATGTCGGAGCTGTCACCCTTTTCGTCAGCCTGATCTCCTTGCTGCTGGCCCTGACGCTGGGTCAACAAGCCGGGTTCGCCACACCGCCGGTACTGCTGCTCTTCGCCACCTGCGCGCTCTTTCTGGCGGCGTTCATCAGGGTGGAGTGGACCAGCCCTCAGCCGATGATCGACTTACGGCTGTTCCAGAACAGCCTGTTCAGCATCAATCTGATCACCGGCTTTATCACCTTCGTCGCGATCGCCGGCACGATGGTCTTGACGCCCTTTTATCTTGAGAATATGCTCGGGTACGACACACGCACGGTTGGCCTCTTGCTGGCAGTTGTACCGATTGCGCTTGGCGTTGTGTCGCCGATCTCTGGCGCATTATCAGACCGTTTCGGTACGCGGTCGATAAGCGTGATCGGGTTGGTGGCATTGCTGATCGGCTACAGTGCAGTCAGCACCCTTGGTGTAGATACAACGCTGCTCGGCTACCTGCTGCGTTTCCTGCCCGTTGGCATCGGCATGGGTCTGTTTCAGTCGCCCAACAACAGCGCGATTATGGGGGCCGCGCCGCGTGAGCGCTTGGGAGTGGCCTCCGGCCTGCTCTCGATCACCCGTACCCTCGGTCAGACGGTGGGCGTTGCCGCATTAGGGGCGGTGTGGGCCAGCCGTGTGGGCTATTACGCCGGCAGAGCGGTGCAGGGCGAGCGGATCGCTGGGGCGGTAGCGGCCCAGGTCGCGGCGCTGCAAGACACTATCCTGGTGATCGTCGCCATGATACTCCTGGCTTTAGTGCTGAGCGTTTGGGGACTGATGCGGGAACGACACATTCGAGATATAGCGGCGTTAGAGGCCAATCCCTCAGAAGGCTGAAAACAACCTGAGCGATGGTATGAAATGGATCAGGCATAAGAGACAAGAAGTGAACGGGCCGGTCCATGAGGACGAAAGAAACACAATCTGGCACCTTCTCGTCTTTCACCCTATCCACAACCAGTTTGGTACTAGGATAGCAAAGCTGGCCTGACAAACCTCTCCTGATCAGCGATGCTGTGTGGTAGCAGCACAATCGAACAGGAGGCAGAGCATGGCGAAGCGCATCAATCGACCAGCGCCGCTGCGGACCGAGACGCTGGAGTGCTGCCAGACGACCTGTCCGCAATGTGGTGGCCCAACCTATCAGCAGTACACTAAGCGGCGGACGATCGTCACCCTGGAAGGCGTGGTCCGGCTACGGTTGAAGGTGCGCCTCTGCCAGACGCCAGTGTGCCCACGCTACCATAAAGCCTACCGCCCCGAAGCCGAAGGCCGGTTCGTCTTGCCGCAGCACGAGTTCGGCCTCGACCTGATCGCCCAGATCGGCGCGTGGCGCTATCGTGAGCACCGCAGTGTGCCAGAGATGCACGCCATGCTGCGGGCACGAGAACTGCCGATTAGCGAGCGCACCGTGACCAACCTGCTTGACCGCTATGATGAACTGGTCGCCTTGTCGGTGCTGGATGACGATCGCCTCCGCCGTGTCACCAAAACGCATGGACGCGTGATTCTGGCGCTGGATGGGCTCCAACCCGATGCCGGGCATGAAGTGTTGTGGGTGCTGCGGGACTGTTTGTCGGGCGAAGTGCTGCTCGTACGCAGCCTGCTCTCAGCCACCGAAACTGACCTGGCCACACTGCTCGCCGAGGTGCGGGATGCGCTTGAGGTGCCGATTGCCGCAGTGATCTCCGACGGTCAGCAATCGATTCGGAAAGCGGTCGCGCGGACCTTGCCCGAGGTGCCGCATCAACTGTGTCACTTCCACTATCTGCGCGAAGCGGCAAAGCCCCTCGTTGAAGCCGATCGGCACGCCAAGAAGGAACTCAAGAAACGGATCCGCGGAATTCGGCCCCTGGAACGTGCGGTTGAGGACCGCGCCGACCCACAAGCCGCCCTTGTGCGCGGGTATGCGGTGGCGGTGCGGAGTGCCTTGACCGATGATGGCGTCCCACCACTCGATGCACCTGGTCTGAGGCTACAAGAGCGCCTGAGTCACATCCAAGACAGCCTGCAACGAGTCGAGGAAAAGGGGGAGCGATACCAGAACTCCGGCGGATAAAACAAATCATCGATGCAGCCCTGGTCGCAACCGCACCGCTGTGGGCGCCGATAAGGCGGGCCTAACGCTGGGTGCATGCAGCGGCACACGTGCTGGCTAAGCATGACCAGCAGGACCGGGCCGCGGTCCACCAGGCGTTTGTGAAAGTGCTGCGCTCGATTGGCGTCACCAAGCGTCACTGCGGCCCCTTGGAGGATGCGCTCACGCACTTCTTGAAGGTCACCCGCAGCTATCGGTCTGGCTTATTTCATTGCTATGATGACCCGGCGATCCCGCGCACTAATAACGATCTCGAACAGTGGTTTGGGCAACATCGCTCTCACGAACGACGCGCGACGGGCCGCAAGCGCGGCGCCCCAAGCGCGGTGCTACGTGGGTCGGTTCGCTTGGTCGCGAGTGTCGCCACCCGCCTGCGCCGGTTTGCAGCAGTGGATATCGTCCCGTACGACCGCGCGCAGTGGCGGAATTTTTTTGGGCGAGCTCGTATCCGCCCGAGCGCATTTCGAACAGATAGCTGCCCTGTATAACGCGGAGCAACACCGCCCCCTGACCTTGCAGTACGGACAAGACCCCGGGCCGGCCGGCCTTGGTGCTGGGGTTTTAGACCTCTGGTTGCTTGGCTATGTGGAGCAAGCGCGGCGCTGGAGCGATCGGGCGCTGATGCTGGCGCGCGAGGCTGCCCACGCTCATAGCCTCGTCTTTACCTTAGGCTATTCATCCTGGTTACATCACTTTTTCCAGGAGCGGGCCGTCGCGCAGGAGTGCGCAGAAGAGGTCATTGCGATGGCGACCAAACAGGGACTTGCGTTGTGGCTGGCGTGGGGAACGGTCACGCGAGGCTGGGCGCTCGCAACGCAGGGGCAGGCAGAAGCGGGCATCGCCCAGCTACGCCAGGGGTTGGCTGCTGCGCAGGCCACGGGGACAGGGTTATTTCGGACACATCAGCTGACCCAGCTGGCTGATGCCTATGACGCTGTGGGACAGCCAGCGGCGGGGCTGGCCGTGCTGGACGAGGCGCTGGCCCTGGTGGAAGAAACTGGGGAGCGTTTTTGGGAAGCAGAAATCTATCGGCTCAAGGGCGAGTTGTTGCTCAAGGCGGAAGGCGCAGGGCTTTACCGCGGCGTTACCGAAGGAATGCAGGATGCCGAGTCACCCGAAGGATGTTTTCTCACGGCGATTGAGATTGCGAGGCGGCAGGAGGGGAAGTCGTTAGAGCTGCGCGCAACGGTGAGCTTGGCCCGATTGTGGCAGCAGCAAGGGAAGAAGGACGAAGCCCGGCACATGTTGGCAGACATCTATGGCTTCTTCACCGAGGGCTTCGACACGATTGATCTGCAGCAGGCAAACGCGCTGCTCCAAGAGCTTTCAGCGTAAGGCTGAAAACCCCATCACCTCGCCAATAATGTGACCAGCGTGTAAAGCGTTTTCGGGCGAAATAGTTCGTATGAGCGCCTGCCGGTTGTGGTTGATGAGCGATATCGCACATTACCATTCGTGAGAGAGCTTTCAGCTGATTGCAAAGGGCGGAAGCGCTTGGTCTCTTTGCTATGGAAGCCAAGCGCTTCCGCCCTTTTTGCGCCAATTTGCCTTCACTATCGATATTGTGCGTTACTCTTCGTGAGAATGGATGTTCCCATCAACGCTCGTTCCCTCGAATGCCCCGAGCGCGATCAGCGACGCGCGTTGCGCTGGGGTGATACCCCTCAGACCGGTGATGTCCATCCGTTCGTAGGGCCGGTCGCGCCGCAGCGTACGCAGATGCTCGCCGCTTTCCAGGTTCCAGAGCGTGATGGCCCCGTCGTCTCCGCAGCTGGCAAGCGAGAGGCCATCGGGGCTTGTCCTCAGCGATTGCACTGTGCCCTGGTGCGCCAGGCGCGTCTGCACGCATTCCCCGCGCTCAACATCCCACCAGCGCAGCATTCCATCACTGTCACCACTGATGAGCGCCGTGCCGGTCAAGTCCCAGGCCACTGCATACACGATCCCAGGATGCTTCGCCATGACTCGCACACGCTCCCCGCTGTCTATATCCCACACGAACAACTCTCCGCCGTCTCTGCTCCCCGCGCCCGAGGCGAGCCACTTCCCATTACGGCTCCAGGCCAGGCTCATCACCATACCGCGATGCCCTTGCAACCTGACAAGCTGCGTGCCATTGGCGGCCTCCCAGAGGATGACGCTGCCATCGTAGCCGCAACTGGCCAGCCGCCTCCCATCCGGGCTCCACGCCACGCGACGGATGGTGGTTGGCTGCCCATGACCAACCCACCGGCGAGTGCCTGTGCTCACTTCCCATACCTGCACCTCCTGCTGGTAACTTCCGGTCGCCAAAAACGTTCCATCTGGACTCCACTCTATGCCGAAGAAGGATGTTTCCGAGCGAGTGGGGTCCATCAGAGTCTTCACACGGTCACCTGAGGTCGCATCCCATATCTGGATGGCATTGTCCAAGCCACTGCTAGCAAGCAGCCGACCATCCGAACTCCAGGCAACCCCATACGCGATCCAGCGATGGCCGCGTAGCAGCCTGGCCAGAGTCCCACCATTACGCTCCCAGACCGTCACGAGTGTATCCGAGCCTGCACTGGCCAGCCGGTTGCCATCTGGGCTCCAGGCTACATCGTAGAGCGTGATGGCGTAGCCCTGCATGACACGCATACACTGCCCGCGTTCCACATCCCACACACGTACGGTACCATCTTCACTCCCGCTGAGCAGGCTGCCTCCCCCTGGCAGGAAGGCCAGATCATGCACCACGGCGGTATGCCCGTGGAGCGCCATACGATACCTGCTACGTTCGACGTCCCAAAGCCAGATCAGCTGGTCGCGGCTGCCACTAGCGAGCAGGCTCCCATCAGAGTTCCAGGCCACAACATTCACCGGGGCAGTGTGCCCCGTGAGCGTCGCTCGTACTTCTCCACTGGCCACGTCCCATAGCTTGACGGTTCGATCAAAGCTGCCGCTCGCCAGCGTGCGGCCATCAGGGGCAAAGGCCACCGACCACACAACGTCGTTGTGCCCGGTGAGAACGCGCGTGGCGGTGCCTGGCTGACCTCTGTGTGCTCCTTGCATCTCCCAGAGTTGAATACTCCCATCAAAACCACCACTGGCAAGCAGGCTCCCATCCGGACTCCATGCCAGAGCATAGACCGCGCTGCTCTGATACGAGAGCGTCTGGAGGAGCGTACCTGTGGAGACATCCCAGAGTCGGATAGCCGCATCATCTCCGCTACTGGCGAGTATGCGGCCATCAGGAATAAAGACGAGACGATGGATGCTGCCAGTATGCTGTCCTAGCCAGAGCAAGGCGCCGCTCTCCAGGTTCCACAGCTTGATGGTGCCATCCCAGCTTCCGGTGACGAGCGTTCGCGCATCGGGACTGAAGGCGAGTGCCTGTACCGCAGCGGTATGCGCTTGCCAGGCTAGATCCAATATTTTCCCATGGTCACGCCACACGCGTGCTCCCCCGCGCCGGCTGCCCATCGCCCAGGAGTACCCATTCGCGCTCGTCGCCACCGACCAGGGAGGGTCAAAGGACTCGGTCAAGACTGTCTCTTTCAGGGTAGCCCCGGAAAGAGTCGTATCCTGCAGCTCGACCCCTTGAAGATAGACGCCTCGCAGCGAGAGTTGTGACAGGTCGAGACCACGCAGATGCCCGCGGTGCGCATAGAGCAGCGCCAGCAGATTGGCCGGCCCGTAGCCTTGGGCGTAGTCAGCCCGTGCGCGTAACCGGTGGAGGATGCGGAGTAGCTGGTCGTCGAGATCGGTACTCTGCGGATACGCGCTGCGCAGATGGAGCAGCAGTGGCACTACAATCAGGCGCAGCTGGGTTTGCCGGACGTCTTCTCGGGATGTGGCCAGTGTCAGACCATGCTCGATCAGGCGGGAGAACTGGCTTTGCTGGATCTCGCTACTCGCTTCGGCGATCAGTCGCGTGGTCGTAAACTCCAACATCACCGAGTGCAGCGTGAAGCTCCCCTGTCGCTGGCCTCGCTCGATCAGCGAGCGGCTTCGTAGCGCTTCCACCGCCTCCAGCACCGTGGCAAGTGATAGGGGCGTTGCCAGCACCGCCAGCAGTTCCTGCAGGTTCACCCCTTCGCGCAGAATCGCCAGCCACAGGAGCACGCTCTGTTCCAGCGCAGAGAGGCGGGCGTACTGCTGTTCGAGCAGTGCGCGCACCCCGCCAAATACGACCTCGCCTTGCTCCAGAAAAAGGAGGATCTGGCCATCGAAGAGTTCGACGATGGTGCGCGCCACGATTTTGAGCGCCAGCGGATTGCCTGCGTAGGCCTCGATCAACCGAAGTTGCTCAGCTGTGCTGCCTGCAACCCCCTGTTCGGCCAGCAACTGCTGGCATGCCTCGGCGTCCAGCTGGGCGAGGCGCAAGGCACGCACGGGAGCATGGCTGCCTTCCAGCGGCAGGAGATCACTCGGTTTCTCGCGGCTGGTCAGCAGCCAGCAGCTCTGGTGCTCGGTTTCCGCGGTTCGGCGCAGCACCTGTGAGAATCCCTCATAGCCGGCGCGTATGCGACCGCTGTCCTGCCCTTCCTCCAGGAACGACTCCAAGTTGTCATAGACCAGCAGGACACGTCTGGTGCGCAAGCATTCCACCAGCATGTCCTGGCGTCTTTCGAGGCTGGCAGAGCGATCGCGCAGGGTCTCGGGAGCAAGGACCTCGAGGCAGCTATCGAGCAGTGCTTCGCAACTTGGGACATCGCGCAGCGAGCGCCAGATCACGACCTCGAAGTGCTCGGCCACCCGATGCATCACCTGCGTCGCCAGCGCCGACTTGCCAATGCCACCCTGGCCCAGCACGCTGACCACCCGACAACGCTCGTCAACCACCCACGCAGCGAGCAACTCCAGCTCCCACTCGCGCCCATAGAAGTTGGTGATGGCGAGCGCATCGCCCCAATCGACGCGTGGCCCGCCACTGGACGCAGAAGCGAGCGCGTGGCTCGTGGCACTCGTCTCCGCTCCTGGCTGGGATGCCGGTGCAGCCTGTCTGTGGGACAGCAGCCCAGCAAGCCAGGCTTCATCGAGGAGCACCTTCTGGTGGGATGCTTGCCAGAGCGCACGCACCTCCTCCACCTCACGCCCGGCGGGGAAAGCCTGGCGCTCGATGGCGAGGACGACGAAGTGCTTCAGGTGATCGACAGTCGGATACGTGAGGCCGCCTTCCCAATCGATCACGGCGCGGCGCCTGACGCCAAGCAGATCAGCCAATTCGCTTTGCGTCAGCCCGAGCCTGGTGCGCACGGTCAGCATCACCTGCCCAAAGGCGTAGTCTCGCTCGCGGTACGGGGACTCCTTCATGGACGTTCCCCTTTTCTTCTCCTTCACACAAGTGCTGTGATGTGAGGTGATGTGTGGTGCAAAAGTGTGGCGATGTCCGGTGACTTCGAGTACGCTGATCAGTATACTACGAAACAGAAGCCTCCTTGCCTCGTAGTGCAGGAGGGCAGCCAGGAGCCTCTGGGCGCCCAACCAGACCTCGCGGGCTGCGCAAGATGAGCGATCGTGATGAACGGGCCAAAAAAGCCTTCCAAGCCGAGCGGGTAAGTCCATCACACCATGCTGCCCGTTTGTCCTTGCCAACTAAACGGCTTTGATCTGTTCAGAGGGGATCCTGTGTGTCTCAACAGTACATACTCATTCAGAAAGAGAGGGGAAAACGCTATGCCAATGATTGATATCTACGCAGTTGCTGGGACGTTTGCCAATACGAAACAACTGGCAATTGATGCGGCCAATACGGTGAAAACGATCGAGGGAGTACCTGATATCCCGATGTTCCGTAAAAACACGGCCGCATTCGTGCACGAGTTGCCAGCAGGCACACTCGCCAATGTAGATGGTGACGAAAACTATGTCCGCGTGCAGGTTCTTACCAACGAGGGTGCCCTGGATCGTACCAAACAGCTCGCCGTTGTAGAACAGCTGACGAAGCTCGTTAGTACGGCTGCCGGTGACGAAACACTGAAAGAACGCACGTGGGTGCTCTTAACAGAGGCGAAAGAAGGGGGCTGGGGCCTCTGGGGCCATGCGCATACGAATGATGAATTAGTAGCCGCTGCACGGGCTGAAATCGCGAAGCTGAAGTCTGCGTCAAGTTAACATCGTAGTTGAAGACCTGACCATTACGGATGGGTCCAGCGCGCAGATAGGGCTGCGCATTCTGCGTCCTGAGCAGCAACAACGTGGGGCGCAGCGAAGGATGGATCGGGCGTACGACGCAAACACGACCGAACGGAGAAGACACTAATGGCAACGCAACCCCAAGTTGAGTCGGACATGCAGCAGCATGAAGTGCTGCCCGAACCCGCCACCGGCAGCCAGCTCACCGCCCCGAATCTCTCGGTCGAGGTCAACGGGGGCACCTTCGTCTACCGCCGATACGGCAACACGAAGCGCGACACCCCGCCGCTGCTCTGCCTGCAGCATTTTCGCGGCAACCTCGACCAGTGGGACCCGGCGAGTTGCGACCGCATCGCGCAGGATCGAGAAATCCTCCTCCTCGCCAACCGTGATGTCGGACGTTCAACGGGACAGGTGCCGGACACCGTGGCGGCAATGGCGCGCGACACGATCGCCTTCGTCAGCGCGCTTGGTCTGAAGTCGGTCGATCTGCTGGGCTACTCGCTCGGCGGCTACATCGCGCAGGAGATAACCCTGCTCCAGCCTCGGCTCGTTCGCCGGATCGTCCTCGCCGGCACTGCACCGCGCGGCGGCCCGAGAATCCACCGCTGGAGCGACAAGGTCTACAGCCTGGCGGCAGCCGACGTGCCGGGGATGGCGCACTTCCTCGGTGTCTTCTTCTCCGGCTCGGAGGAGAGCCGCGCGAAGGGAATGGCATACCTTGGGCGCATCAGCGCTCGCAAAGCGGAGCCCGACCAGCAGACCGACCTGGCAACCCGAGACGCCCAGCTCGCCGCGATCACCGAGTGGGGAATCCCGGACGAGTCGCGGCTGAACCGGCTCGCCGCGATCACCCAGCCGACGTTCGTTGCCAACGGCGACAACGACGAGATGATGCAGACCGCCAACAGCGCCCTCCTGGCCGAAAAGCTGCCCAATTCCCAGCTGCGGATCGACCCGGATGCCAACCACGGCTTCCTCTACTCAATACCCGGAGCTGTTCGCCGACCATGTCCGAACGTTCCTGAGCGACGAGGGACTGCTCGGCACTGGGGACATGTGATCATTCGTTACTGAGATGCACGAGGGAGACAGATGACCAGCCGAATCCAGCTCGAACTCGAGGCGCAAGCGTTCGTGGAGGCAGCGGCCAAGCCGCCCTGGCTGTTCACCCTGGGTCCCGAACAGGGACGGCTCGCCCTCGACGAGGTGCAAGCTGGCTCGGTAAGCGAATTCCCGGTCGACATTGAAGACCTGACGATTGCCGACGGCCCCAGCGCACAACTGGCGCTTCGCATCCTGCGGCCCCAGAACGCGCCCGCTCCGCTGCCGGTCATCGTGTACATCCAGGGTGCCGGGTGGGTGTTCGGGAGTATACAGACGCATGACCGGCTGGTGCGCGAACTCGCGCTCGGAGCTGGGGCCGCCGTCGTGTTCCCACTCTATCGGCGCTCACCCGAGGCCAGGTATCCGACGGCCCTCGAGGAGTGCTACATGGCGGCGCAGTGGGTCGCCAGGCACGGGCACCAACACGGCCTGGATGCAGAACGATTGGCTGTGGCCGGCGACAGCGTCGGGGGCAACATGGCCGCAGCGGTCACGCTGCTGTCCAGGGAGCGCGGCGAACCCGACATTCGGCTCCAACTGCTATTCTACCCGGTGACCGATGCGTCCTTCGATACGGCGTCCTACCACGATTTCGCCGAGGGCTACCACCTGCGGCGTGACGCGATGATGTGGTACTGGGATCAGTACACCCGCCACCCGACCGAGCGCAATGAGATCACCGCCTCACCGCTCCGAGCCAGCGTTGAGCAGTTGAAAAGGCTCCCTGCGGCGCTGATCATCACGGCCGAGGCCGACGTGCTGCGCGATGAGGGGGAGGCCTATGCCACCAAGCTGCGCGAGGCCGGGGTACGCGTCACGGCGGTGCGGTTCCTGGGCACCATCCATGACTTCGTGATGTTGAATGCCCTGGCGCAGACGGCGGCGGCGCGTGGAGCGCTTGCGCTTGCGACTGCCTGGCTGCGTGAGGGGTTCTCGGCTCAGTTCACATAGCTGCTTTGCTCGACAAACATCCTATGGAGGTAGCACAAGCCATGACACCCGAACAAATCAAACGGGTGATCCAAGCGGGCCAGTGGCTCACCATCACGACCGAGCTGCGTCCGAGCAGCAACAAGTCAGCCGCAGGCGACATCCAACCGTTCTATTGTTCGCGCGTGTTTACTATTCCCCTCCTGATCGATTTGCCTGTACGGTGATGAATTATGCCGATCCCAATGGCAACGTGCCGTTGTTGAAGATTGTAATCAAGGGGCATAACGTCTGGGGAGGAGCGCACCCGATTGCGCCAGGCGTGTACGACCCGGATTACATTGCCGATGAAGCGTATGAGGTCACTCCGCTGCATCAAGGCTTTGCCGACGCCGCCAATCGATTTCCGGCAAATGGCCTCAATAGGTGGGAAGTCAATGTCATGCAAGACCTCGTCGGAAAAGGCTTTCCTTTGTTTAGTCTTGTCGAGGGCCAGACGTATGTCGACTACGACCTGATCTCCATCTACAACGACATGCTGTTCAATGGGAGTAAGAATGTTGACGGCCGCGCGTTTGACAAGCCTGAAAACCGGCCCACCAATCTGCAAATCCCGCTGGTAAGACAGCACTAAAGCGATGTTCACGCCGTCCGTCGATGTGTTTCGTCGCGATGGTGCTACTTGAGGAGGAGAAGAGATGACCAGCAACGACGACGCACAGACAAGATCACCGGCAAACGGGTTGATCAGCCGAGCCACACCGCGGCTTTCGCGACGCCGGATGCTCCAGGGATGGGGCGCGGCGCTCACGGTGCTGGGCTTCCTCGGTATCACCGGTTTTGATAATCCAGTTTCGGTGCAAGCACACGAAAAGGAGGATGCCATGTCAGAACATCATGAGTCAGCCAAGCCAAACATTGTGTTGGTGCACGGCGCGTGGGCCGACGGCTCCAGCTGGAGCGCCGTGATCGAGCGGCTTCAGAAAGACGGCTACAACGTGACCGCGCCGCAGTTTCCCCTGACCACGCTGGCCGATAACCTGGCCCGGCTGCGCGAGGTGCTCGCGGTTCAGGAGGGGCCGACCATCCTGGCCGGTCACTCCTATGGCGGCCAAATCATCACCGCGCTGGGCACCGACGCACTGCATGTGGCCGGCCTCGTGTATATCGCGGCATTTGGGCTTGACCAAGGCGAATCGCTTGGCGGGCTGTTGTCAGGGGGGCCGCAGCCTCCGGCTATCGCGCACCTGCGGGTGGATGCGCAAGGCTTTGGCTGGCTGCCCCAGAATGATTTTGTCGAGCACTTCGCGGCCGATGTCGAGCGCGACAAGGCCAACGTGATGTACGCGGTGCAGCAGCCGATCGCGCTGAGCGCCTTCGACGATGTGATCGGCGTGCCGGCGTGGAAGTCGCTGCCGTCGTGGTATCTGGTAGCGAAGAATGATGAGGCGATCCCGCCCGATGCCGAGCGCTTGTTTGCCAAGCGCATGGGCGCGACCACCGTAGAAATCGCCTCAAGCCATGTGGCGATGGTCTCGCATCCGGATGCGGTGGTCAAACTGATGAAGGACGCCGCGCGTACGGTCGGCACTGGCCGCTAAGCCGGGCCGCGTTGACTGACGAAGCCAGCAGTGCAGCTACACTGCTGGCTTCGTCAGTCAACGCAATCTGTCATTGTTTGAGACCAATACGAATCACGATATCAACCCGTGAACAGCGTAACTCGGGTACAATGGGTGCATCTCCCGCACACGCAGGACAATTCTCGTCGGTGGGCTGCCTATCACTGCCGTCTGCTCGAACACTTCGTCAGAGGAGATAGCCGAAATGACCGTTCGATATCTCGAAGACTTGGCCGTTGGCCAGACCTTCGGCTCCGGGCGGCTGCGGATCGAGAAGCAGCGGATCGAGACCTTTGCCGCCGAATTCGATCCCCAGCCCTTCCATCTCGACGAGCAGGCTGCGCGCAACACGCTCTTTGGCGGGCTGGCAGCGAGCGGGTGGCACACCGCTGCGATCAGCATGCGGCTGCTGGTTGAGAGCGAATTGAAGCCGGCGGCATCATCGACGCCGGCTTCGATGAGTTGCGCTGGCCACGACCGGTCCGGCCTGACGATGAACTGTGCGTCGAGAGCGAAGTGCTCGAGGTGCGGCCGTCACAGTCGCGTCCGAACCAGGGGCTGCTGAAACTGCGGATGACGACGCTGAACCAGAACGGCGAGGCCATGCAGGTGGCTATCGGCTACCTCCTGGTGCAGCGCCGTCCCGACGGAAATCCCGTTGAGTAACGTCAATCACCTGATGTCGAATTCTCGATAGTGTCATCTGACGATACTTTCCACCGCTATATGATGCGCCTTCGCTTACCCCTGATTCCTTCCTTTACCGCGAATGCTCTGGGAAATTGACTTAGCGGCCAGGCGGTACAGGGACAGGCGCTTGGCTGGGCTCACCTCCGACAAGATCGCGGTAATCGGGATGCACCAGGGCTTTGTAATCGGGGTGCCGCCGGATATAGCCTGCAACAAACGGGCAGAATGGAACCACCGCAAGGTGCTGTGCGTGCGTGTCGTCCAACGCCGTCTTAAACAACTTGCTCGCCACGCCCTGGCCTTCCAACGCAAGGTGCTGTGCGTGCGTGTCGTCCAACGCCGTCTTAATCAACTTGCTCGCCACGCCCTGGCCTTCCAACTCGTGTGGCACTTCGGTGTGGATAAAGAAGATCGTGTTCCCTCTGCGCCGATACTCCGCCACCGCGAGATGCTGATCGACGTGGGCTTCCCAGCGCTGGGCGGCTTGGTTGTTTTCGATGGTCAGGTTGCTCATCTCTCTGTTTGTCATTGCTGCCTCGCATCCGGCGGCTCGAACGAGTCAAGCGCGACGGCCATCCCTAGAACACCTACTTCCTCGACATACCACGAGGCTGTTATGGAGTTTGGGCCGGCTCGCTCGGTGGGTTCGTACGGAAACCAATCTGGCGATGTGTACCATCGCAGAACGGCTTGTTGTTCGATTGCCCACAGCGGCACAGGGCCATACGTGTGTCTTCGCGGATCACGTGGCCGCCGGGACCTTCAATGCGGACGTGGCCACGGATGTAGAGCGGGCCGTTGGGCCTGACATCTATCGTTGTTGTCTCCAGCTGCCCTTCCTGAGGCCCGCCGTCGAGGCGCGCGAAATGGAGCGCCCCAGTGGGACAGGTCATGATCGTCTCGGCAATCTGGTCGGCCGTTGCGGCATCAATCGCGACCCAGGGGCGGGCAGCCGGGTTGAAAACCTGCGGCAAACCGCGGATGCAGTTCGCGCTGTGGATGCATAACTTCGGCTCCCAATACACCACGATTCGCTCATTCCGATACGCTCGCTCCACGCCAGGATGCTTGCGCCCCTCGTTTTCGTTCACAGCATCCATTGTACGATAACCTCCCGTGCGAGTATGGACTATTTGGCACTTCTACCTAAATCTTCTGACTGCTCGCACTGTGAAGCCAAAAAGAGGGCGTAAACCCCAGCAGCTTTAGCTGTGGTATAGAAGCCCTTCACGTGGCACCCAGAGGGTACCCGGCTGCTTTTAGCCCATTGGGTGCTGGGGCCCTTTGAGCACCCCGGCCTTGGGAGCCGTCACCCAAAGTGCCTGCCGTAGGTGTTCGCCGGTGGTCCCATCGACTCGAAATACTGCTGGTCAACATAGCACCAACCCCATTCCTCGTCCGGCTCGAACGAGCGGATGATCGGGTGCTGAGTCGCGTGGAAGTGCTTGGTGGCATGTCTGTTCGGCGAGTTATCACAACAGCCCACATGCCCGCACTCGGTACATATTCGAAGGTGAACCCAACGTCTATGTATCTTCAGGCAGTCCTCGCACCCCAAGGCGCTTGGCTGCACACCTCGCACGTGCTCTGGGGTCAGGTGCTCATCCACGCTCGGGTCTTGCAAGATACTCACGGAAAACCTCCGATACACTTAATCAAGTTCTGCTTTGGGCGATGGCCCGCTGCTCAAGGAAATAGTTTCTTCTTTCGCCTGACGACCCCAAGATCATCGCCGCGACTACCCACCGGCCTTGCGCGGAGCGGTAGCGCAGTAGTTCGCGCGGGCCGGAGCCGTCAGCAGGACTCAGCTCGCCCGGCTGAGCCCCCGTATCTGGTGTCACTAGTCGGAGCTCCATGTAGATCCAGGCGGCAGAGCGGCTGGCCTGGCCGCCGCTCTGCCGCCCGCGCTACTGGAGGGTGAGGATGATGCGCTCGTGGACGGTGCCGCTTTCCAGCTGGCGGTGGGCCTCGGCGGCCTGCTGCATGGGCATGGATTTGTGCGCGCGCAGGCGGAGCCGGCCATCGGCCAGCAGGGCGATCGTCTCATCCAGGGCACCGGGAGCACGGTCGGTGGTGTACTGGGAGAACGTGACGCCGAAGTCAGCGGCAGCCGGGTCCGCCAAGGTGATGACCCGCCTGGGTCCGCCAGCCAGGGCGATCGCGTCGGCCAGGACACCCTTGCCGGCCGCATCGAACACGGCGTCCACCGCGCCCAGCGCGCGGACCCGGCCGGCCACGCCCGCGCCGTACCGTACCGGCATCGCTCCCAGCTCGCGGGCGAGCGTTTCGTCCTGCTCGCCGACCGCGCTGATCACCTTGATCCCCCGGGCGACCGCGAGCTGCGTCGCGATGATGCCGACGGATCCGCCGCCGCCGAACAGCAGCAGCGTCTCACCGCTCTTGACGTTCAGCTGCCGGAGGACACCGACGGCCGCCTCGGCCGAGCTGGGCAGCGCGGCGGCATCGATCCACGAAACGGTGTCTGGCTTGCGGGTCCAGATCGACGCCACCGCGTACTCGGCGTACCCGCCCAGGCTGACCAGCAGGGCCGTGACGCCGTCGCCGATGGACGTGCCGGTGACACCTGGCCCAACCGCGTCGACGGTGCCTGCTGCCTCGAAACCGAGCACGGCGTTCGGGGGCAGCGGGATGGCCTTGACATAGCCGGCCCGCAGGACGAGATCGGTTGGGCTGATGCCGGCGGCCTTGACCTTGATCCTGATCTGTCCCTCACCCGGTTCCCGCAGCGGGACCCCGGCCCACTTCAGCACCTCAGGTGGTCCGTATCCAGTCATCACAACTGCGTTGGGCATAGTAGTTCCTTCCTTTCTGGTAGCGGCCTCGGTATGGCCGCGAACGGCAACTTCAGCGTGTTCGTTGTGCGCCCTCTCCTGCTCCATCGATAGCGCCTTGCGACGGGGCCGGCGCTTCCCGGCCCCGCTCGCGGGCCAGATCTCCGAAGCCTGCTGGCGGAGAGCTGATGCTCGCGCCGGCCCGGCCCAGCAGTGTGAGTGATCCAGCGGCCGCGACGGCCGCAGCCACCCCGAGCGCGCCGCCCGGTTCTTTGGCGTCATAGATCACGCCGCCGGCCGCCGATCCGGCGGCCAGGGAGCCTTGCAGCGCGGACGTGTGGGTGGCGCTCATCCGGGTAGCTCTGCCGCGACGGCGGCGCGCGCCTGGTCGAGATCGACGAGCTCGCCGTTCAGGCCGCCCTGGTGGAGGTCGCCGCCGGGCACCTCGAGCCGTCCGGCGTCGGCGATGCCGCCGGCCCGCACCGGCTCGAACCCGGCAGCACGGATCAGTCGTTCGATCGCTGTCGCAGCCGCGTCGTCGTCGGTGGCGTAGAGGAGCACGGCCCGCCGCGGTTCGCGGTTTGCGCCGCTCGCGAGCGCGTCGGCGCCGAGCGTGCCGAATGCCTTCACGTAGTGCGCGCTCGCGGGGAGCAGGGCAGCGACCACGGAGCCGGCCGACTGTCCTTCAGGCAGTGTCCGAATCATCTGCCCGCTCTCGTCGAACCCTAGCGGGTTCGAGGGGTCGACGACGACCTTGTTCTCGAGCAGGCGCGCATCCTTCGCGATCAGTTCCTTGATCGTGTCGAGCCAGACGGCGAAGACGACGACATCGGCGCCCGCGATCGCGTCCTCCACGGA
>WNFZ01002783.1_pt1 | contig 16506 bp, 13 predicted proteins | sample 5400081 | NCBI WGS metagenome assembly WNFZ01 (sample SAMN13153365, study PRJNA577476) | soil metagenome | isolation source: 80 cm soil or saprolite under grassland replicate 1 | place: USA:California | collected 2016-06-15 | reverse complement strand
CCTCTTAGCCGCCCGCGGGACGGCTAAACTTTGCGCCGCTTACTTCGGCGGCGTCGCTGCAGGAGCGGGTTCGTCCTTCTTGGCCGCCAGCGCTCCTGTGTTCTTGTCCGCTGATCCCTCGCGCCGTGCTCTTTCTGCCTGAGCCTCGGCGTCCGTGAAATAACGGAAGATCTGTATTCTCCCGGGATACTGCTCGGAGGTAATCACGCGGTTCTGCTTGTCAATCGCAATGCCTCCGACCATGCTGAACTGCCCGGGCAGCAGGCCGTGGCTGCCCATCCATATGAGCAATCGCCCCTCAGGGGTAAACACCTGCACACGGTCCTGCATCGCATCAGCGACCCAGACGTGTCCATCGCCATCGACAGCGACTCCCTTCGGCCGGGTAAAGTATCCCGGCCCATCGCCTGCTTTTCCGAACTCCCGGATGAAAGTCCCGTCTGCGTCGAAGACCTCGACGCGGTCATTGAAGGTGTCGGAGACGTAAAGATTCCCGTCCTGATCGACGGCGGCATTGGTAGGGCGAGAAAAATCGCCGGGGGAAGTCAGTTCATGCTTGCTGCCGGGCTGGCCGCTCGTGCGCAATAGCTTGTATGGCGGATCGGCGTCGTACACGAGCACCTGATCGAGTTCGGTATCGCACACGTACAGAAAGCGATTCTCGTTATCAATAGCGAGTCCGGCAGGGCTAGACATGCCTTGGCTAATACTTGCCTGGACCCGGTGCTCCTTGTCGAACACCAGGACATGCCGCAGTTCGCTGTCGGAAACAAACAAATTATCGGCATCATCAACCGCCAGGCCGGTGATCAGTTTGAAGCGAGCCTGCTGGCCATTCTTGAGTAGCTCCACTTCTCCGGTCTCCGGATCAAAAATGAAAACTGCCAGCACCTTCTCGTCTGCGGTGTACACGCGTCCTTTGCTGTCCACGCCGATGCCGTAGGGCTTGACCAGCTGGAAGTACGGCCTGTCGGACTGAGACGCTTCGCCGACCGCGACGCCGGCCAGCCGGTCCATCCATGCGCTCTTCTTGGGGACCGCTTTGACCTGCCTCTTCTCCCCGGACAAGTAGCTCAGATATTTAATGCGGGTGATGGCGGGAGGATTTGGCCAGACGATCTTTGAATAGTCCAGCAGTTCGAGAATGTTTTTCTGCGGCGGCGGGGCGGACGCTTTTTTCTTGTCCCTGGCCTGGAGCGAAGCAGTTCCTGCCAATAGCACAGCCAAGGTGCAAAGAAACGCCAGGGCCAGTTTGCTGTGCTGCACCGATTGTGCCTGGGCTCGAGCAAATTCTCGTTGGGTCATCGTTGCACCCCCAGGGTCTTGTGACATGTATCGCAAAAGGCCGTGTTCGCCTCTTGATCCTTCACCAGCAGATTTGCTTTCGAGGACGAGTGGGGCTGGTGACAGGTGGCGCAATTCAGCGTGACTGCCACTTTGTCCGGGTTGGAGCGATCCATCTGATCGACTACGGGATGATGTTCTACCGGGTGACCAAGTCCGTACTTGATAGGTAGTCTCGGGACCTTCGCGAAGTAGTCTTCAGGCAGCCTTACTTTTCCATCGAAGATCGCGGCCATGTGTTGGCCTTCGAGCTTCTGCGGTTTGGCATCCGGACCATGGCATTCGAGGCACAATGGATTCGGATTTGCCGCCCTCAGCAGGCGCAAGTTGTCATTGCCGTGCGCATCATGGCAGATCGAGCACGCCTGGTTGAAAACTGGCTGATGCAGATGCGCCTTCTTCCCAAGCTCGGCAACCTCGCTATGACACCCAAGGCAAATATTGACGGCGTCGGTCTTGGGCAGTCCCGGCTGGGAACTGGCATGTGGGTTGTGACAGTCGGTGCACTCTCCCGCCGCGCCCGGATGCTGAACCTTGGCTGAGTCGATCCTTTTCGCCTGCTCGTCGTGGCAGGTAACGCACAGCGATTTGGCCTCTTTCTCCACGAGAACCACTTTGCCGTCCTGCGCCGGCGCATGACACATTTCGCAGTTCTTATCTGCGAACGGCGGGTGCAGAAATTTCGCCATCAGTTTGGGTGCGGCCGACTGGTGCGGATCGTGACACTGCAGGCAATCGGCGGCTGCGAAGGGCTGGTTGTGATGCGCCTTTTGCAGGTCGGCATCTTTCGCGTCGTGACAGTCCAGGCACAGTGCGGGCGTGCTCTTGGTGAGGTGGAACTTGCTCTCTGGACTCAGGTCGGCGCCGGTCTTGTGGCTGACGTGGCAGGTGTCGCAACCCATGTCGAGCGCGACATGGCGGCTGCCTTTTTCGGGAGCATTCGTCCCCTGATTATGGCAAGTGAGGCACAGATTCTCTTTCTTGTCGCCCGAGGTCGCCTTCAGGAGCTGGTTCTTATTGTCAGAAGAGTGGGGATCGTGACAGGTGAGGCAATCACGCACGGCGGGCTCATGGACGTGCCCGTTGATGTGGGTTGCGTCTTTGTCCGTGTGGCAGGTCAGACAGAGTTTGTATGGAACGGCGGTGTTCAGCTTGACCCGGGTCACATCCTTGTTCACCCGAACTTCGTGGCAGCTGAGGCATCCGGCTTGTATGGCCGAGTGAACCGCCTTGCCTTTCGACTTCTCCTCATGGCATTGCAGGCAAGTGGCTGAGTCTACATTCTTTTCCAGAGGAACCGGATGAACCTTGGCGAACGCACCCGGAATGGCTGAGATTAAGACGATGCACAGTGCGAGTCGAGTGCTTAGGAACAATGAACGCCGTTTAGCGAAGGAGTAGTTCGTGTGGAGCTCGACGGATTTGACAACTGCTCCCAATGCAAACTCCGAACCCTAAATGTGCAACAACCTAAGTGGACGCGCCCATCCGTAATGTTTGAGAACGTCGAACCCGATATCCGAGCTCAGACTGTTGCAGAACCCAGCAGGACGTAGAAAATCGCAACACCGATACCCGCGCTCCATTTCGGATCTTCTCCCGAAACGAAACCGGCCAGACACTGTGGGTAACGTGATTCATTCCTGTTTGCGCCCCATTCAACCCCGAAACTCTCGCGAGCTTCTCTGCAACAACGAGAATAGTTTGAAAAGAAATCAGGTATGTAGGACCGTCATCACCGCGGTATGTGCGCGGGATCACTACTTTGCGTATGTCCAAGGACTTCCGCTATTTAGGCGGACCCCGGAGAGACAGCCCGCGTTAACGTATTGGAGGCAGGGCGTCACTGGATCGGGCACGGTTACCGTGTTGAGTCGCCTCGGCTCAGCACGTACCATGCCCATTGGATTGCGGGGGCAACAGGTCAGAGGACGGACAAGTCCGCCTTGTGACAGCCGTCACAGTCAGCCATGAGTACCGACACAGACTGAAACTGAGACTCTGCCCGAAAGTTAACGTGCGAGTGTGTTGCGATTTGCCGTAGCGGAAACACACCATTTCCTACTTGGAGGAAACCAGGATGTCGAGAGTGAACGTATTCTTCAATCCCTTAATGTTCCTTTTTGTAATGTTATTGACGCTTATCCTTTGCGCTGCAGACGCCAAGGCACAAGACGCTGCCAGCGTTTACAAGGCGAAGTGTGTAATGTGCCACGGTACCGATGGCAAAGGCGCAACTCCCGCAGGCAAGAGCACCGGGGTTCACAGCTTTAGCTCGTCTGAGGTGCGGAAGGAAACCGATGCCGACCTCACTCAAATCACCACAAAGGGCAAAGGCAAAATGCCGGCATACGAGAACAAATTGACCCAACCCCAGATCACGGAACTCGTTGCTTACGTCCGACAACTTGGAAAGAGTGACTAAAGCAGGCGACTCGTTCAGGCAAGCCCAGGGGCCGAACCCAAAATCCAGGTTCGGCTCAGCAGTGTGTGTGCTCCGTTCATTTCAATAAAGGCGACGGCAGCACTAGGACAGGAAGAATTCCCTCGCCACCTCGGCCCAATCCTGGTCCGACAAGTGGGCTGTCGTATCCTCCACAGCGATTCCGCCATCCTGGGCAAGAGCTCCGACAGTCGCGGGCAACATGGCCCGAAGGCGCGCGGCAGATTGCTCCATCCACGCGCGAGCCAATGCGCCGCTCAAGAGGTTACGGAGATTGATCTTGGCATCTGGAGAATGCACCGCCACGAGCCATCCGTTGCCATACGGATCCGTACGTGCGGCTTCCGGGTCCCGAACTGCGGATTCGTTGATGTCCGTGACTTCGCCTTCAACAGGCGAAAACATGTCGACCGATTTTCCGTCGCGGAATAGCGTCCAGATCTTCTGCCCTTGACGAATCCACTGTCCGCGTTGGGGCAACGCAATTCGTTCTATCTTGCCTACCAGCCTCGAGGCAAAGTCATCCATGCCGATACGTACGAGCGTAGGGCTCTCGCTCAGAGCCCAAGCGTGGCCAGGATGGTATCGCAGATTTTCCGGGACTTTAAATCCGCCCACAATTGGGGAAGCAAATTCTGGTGCCTTCGATTCGAGAATGACAGGCGCCGTCTGCCCGGCCGGCTGCTTGGCGGTGCGGAAATAATGATCGATAAGAATGAAGACCGCGAACATAAGAATCACGATGAGGACTGTCATGGGATGCCTCGCTTGAGTTCTCTTGTCACTAACTCCAAAGTCTCTAAGGCAGGTCTCATGCCAGAGTCATCCTCGCTCGCTTCGTTAGCGGGTGATTTTGTGCATATCAAAACAAACAAAGAAGATCGACGTGCCAGGATTGCGCTGATCTGGCTCATCCACGCCCAAGCGTTCCCAGTGTGAATGTTGTGGATCGCAACAGCTCATACGCCGCCCCGGCCCTGGAAAGGCGCGCACTCGAGAGCAATCTGTGCCATATCAGCAACTTGCGTTTGATTAGCGGCCGGTGCTGAGAAGCGCAACGGGCGGCGATGAGAATTACAACGAAGTAGAGGGTAAAGCCCTGCTCCCGCCAGCACCTCTCCCTTGATGCCAGTCACCGACACCCGTGACCAGAGTCACTGTGAGCAGTTTCCAGCCAGACCAAACTGTTGCATGACTCGGCTGATGATGAGAATTGCAACGGCTGAGTCCCCTGGAGGACTTGGCGGTGGTGACTTTCTTAACACCGCTGCAAGCTGCGTCTCTTCGACGCAGCCACAAATCAAACGTGTGCGCATTCCTTAGATACTGGAATGTTCTCTCCTTCTTCGTCGCCATTTCCACTCCGCAATTGAAAAAAGGACAACTTTCATGAGCAGAGCGCTCTTATATGACGCAACCGTCTGCATCGGATGCAAGGCGTGCGAGCAGGCGTGCGCCGACCAGAACAAGCTGCCCTATTCTCAAGCCGTCGCCAACGAAGACATCCAATCGGAACACAAGTACACGGTGGTGCTTACCAGGAGTGAGCATTTCATGCGGCGGTTGTGCATGAATTGCCTCGATCCTGCTTGCGCCTCGGTGTGCCCCGTTGGCGCTTTGCGCAAGACCGCAACCGGACCTGTTATCTACGACGAAGGTCGTTGTATGGGCTGCCGTTACTGCATGGCTGCCTGTCCGTTCAGCGTTCCCAAATACGAATGGGGCAAGGTGCTGCCGCGAGTGCGCAAGTGCACAATGTGTCCGGACCGGGTTGCTGCGGGACAGCAGACGGCGTGCGCAGAAGCGTGCCCGACCGGCGCAACCAAATTCGGTGAGCGAGACGATTTAATCGCAGAGGCGCGCCAGCGGATCCACGACAACCCGGAAAAGTACGTCAACCATATTTATGGACTGACCGAGGTCGGCGGCACATCGGTGTTGCTGTTGTCGAGCGTGCCTTTTGAACAATTCGGGTATCGAGCGGAATTGCCCGGCGATCCTCTGCCGATGCTCACATACCGCGTGCTGTCGCGCATTCCTGACATCGTTCCTCTCGGCGGAGTCTTGTTGGGTGGCGTTTGGTGGATAACTCACCGGCGCGAGGAGGTTTCCGCTGCCGAAGGCCACAAGAAGAATGTGCGGCTCCGGGTAGTGAAGGGGGAGTCCCGTGAAAATTAAGCTCACCTTCTGGAAGTTCGTGTTTCTGGTTCTAATAGCCGCCGGCGTTTACGCGACGGTGGTGCGCTTCACCCGAGGCTTGGGCCAGACCACGAACCTCAGCGACCAGTTTCCTTGGGGAATCTGGGTCGGCTTCGACGTGCTGTGCGGAGTGATGCTGGCAGCTGGCGGATTCACGCTTACCGCCGCCGTGCACATTTTCAACCTGAAACGTTTGCAGCCGATTGTGCGACCGACCGTCTTGACCGCCTTCTTGGGGTATCTCCTGGTAACCGTTGCCCTCATGTTTGATCTCGGGCGGCCGTATCGCATTTGGCATCCGCTGATCATGCGGAACCCGCATTCCGTAATGTTTGAAGTTGCCTATTGCGTGATGCTCTACACCACGGTGCTGGCGCTGGAGTTTTCTCCCATCGTGCTGGAGCGTTTTCACTTCCACAAAGCGGTGAGGATCATCCATGGCGCTGTGATTCCGTTAGTCATTTGCGGAGTACTTCTCTCGACTTTGCACCAATCTTCCCTTGGATCTCTGTACCTGATCATGCCGGAAAAGATGCACCCGTTCTGGTACACCCCGCTGTTGCCGGTCTTCTTCTTCATCTCCGCGATCGCGGTGGGGTTAGCAATGACCATCTTTGAATCGTCGCTAAGTTCAAAATACTTCGGACGCCAGCTGGAACTCGGGATTCTTCAGGAGTTGGGGCGGGTTCTTCTGGTCGTCCTCTCCGTCTACGGTGTCCTTCGATTCGAGGATCTGCTGCACCGTGGCGCGCTCAGGAAGATGGTGCAGCCAAGTTATGAGATGACTCTTTTCTGGCTGGAGCTGGCGCTCGCCCTGATCGTTCCGTTGATCCTGTTGTCGCAGAGAAAGCTCCGCAATAGTGCTAACGGTTTGTACGTTGCAGCGGTGCTGGTACTTCTCGGGTTCGTCGCCAACCGCTTGAATGTCAGTGTCACAAGCTTGGAGTCTTCGGCCGGCCTGCACTACGTGCCCAAGTGGACCGAGATGGCGGTGACAGGCGCGATTATAGCGGCTGGCTTTGCGCTGTTCAGCCTGGCGGTCAGATATCTGCCGATCTTTCCGACCGAGGTGCTGAGCACTGTTCCGAGTACGAGTCAACCCAGGGTTCCTGTCCCGGTGCTCGACAATGCTGGAAACTGATTCCATTCGCAGCAGCGGTCGCCGTTGGAAGCGCGTTACCTACAGCGTCAGCGCGAAGCTCATTGCTTCCCTGCTGGCCGCCATGGTCGCGATTTTTGCATTGCTTGGATACCTAAATATACGTCTGCACCGGCAGCACCTTGAAGCCGCGACGCTAGCCACAGCCGAGCGGGTCAGCGATGTCATCAAGCGCAGCACGAACTACGAAATGCTGCATAACAATCGCGAGGGCCTCTACCACGTGATGAAGACCATCGCCGAGGAGCCTGGTGTATCCAAAGTCCGCATTTTTGACCGGGAGGGGCGGATCAGTTACTCGACGGACCCCGGCGAAGTGAATCACGTAGTCGATAAGAGCGCAGAGGCCTGCTACCACTGCCACGCGCAGTCGCAGCCGCTCGTTCATCTGAACCGTCCCGACAGATTTCGAATCTATCGGAGTCTCGCCGGAGAACGGGTTCTGGGAGTCATCAATCCGATCGAGAACCAGACCTCATGCTCTACCGCCGATTGCCATGCACACCCCGCCGAGCAGCGCATTCTGGGTGTGCTCGACACAGATATGTCGCTTGCCAAGACCGACATGCAATTGGCGGAAAGCAGCCGCCGCATGTTTACCTACACAGCATTTGCTCTGCTGACGGTCGCAGCCTTCAGTTGGATTTTCGTGTGGCGGGTGGTGGGCGTACCCATCAAGACACTGGAGGCCGGCACAGAACGCTTGTCGCAAGGAGATTTGGGCTATCAGATCGATGTGCGCTCGCGCGATGAAGTTGGCGACTTAGCGCGCTCCTTCAACACGATGAGCCTGCAGTTGCGAAATGCAAACGAAGAAAGCGTGGCCTGGGCGAAGACTCTGGAGGATCGTGTCGCGCAAAAGTCGCAAGAACTGCAACGCGCTCATGATCACGCGTTGCGCTTCGAGAAAATGGCATCCATCGGCAAGATGGCCGCTGTCATGGCGCACGAGATTAACAACCCTCTGTCGGGGATCTTGACCTACGCTAAGTTGCTCCGGAAGTGGGTAGAACGAGGCGACGCAACCGGCGAAAAGCGCGCTGAAACCGCACAATGCCTGGAACTAATCGCTCTGGAAAGCCGCCGTTGTGGCGATCTCGTCAAGAATCTGCTCACCTTTTCGCGCACGTCGGCGGTCAACATCCAGCCGAGTGACGTCAACGCCGTGATCGAGCGCTCGTTGCGCCTGGTACAGCACCAGTTGGAGCTCGCGAACGTACATCTGCAACTGGAACTTGGGGACTTGCCACTCGCATTGTGTGACGCTCCGCAGATTGAGCAGGTGATCATGGCACTGATCCAGAACGCAATCGACGCCATGCCGAAAGGCGGGAATCTCTGGCTACTGACGCGGATGAATAAAGGCAAGCAAGAAATCGACGTCGAAGTTCGCGATGATGGCATGGGGATTTCGGCGGAGATCCTGCCGCAGATTTTCGAGCCGTTCCTGACCACGAAAGAAAGTGGCCATGGTGTCGGACTTGGCCTGGCCATCAGCCACAGCATCATGGAACAACACAACGGCAAGATTGAGGTGCAGTCCGAATTCGGCAAAGGAACAACATTCCATCTCACGCTTCCGTTAGCACAGACCGCAGTACTCGCAAAGGGGTGATCAAGTTGAGCAAACAGGGCAATCTGTTGATCGTGGATGACGAACTCAGCGTCCGCGACTCTCTTGGAAAGTGGTTTCACGAGGAAGGCTACGAAGTCGCGACCGCCGAAAGTGCGAGCGAAGCGCTCACACGCGTGGCGGAGTCCCGCTGGGACGTCGCTTTAGTCGATATCAAGATGCATGGCACCGACGGCATTGAGCTGCAGCGGCGGCTGCGGGATATCGATCCCGAATTGCTGGTGATCATCATGACTGGCTATGCGTCGGTTGAGACCGCAGTGGCTGCATTAAACAATGGCGCGTACGACTACGTTACCAAGCCGCTCGATCCCGACGAGATCGCACACCTGCTCAAGAACGCTCTCTCCCACAAGCACACGCAGCAGGAAAATGCGCGTCTGCGAGAAACCGTTGCTGAAGTGGGACGGCCGGAAGAGCTGGTGGGAAACAGCCTGGCGATGCGCAAAGTGCTCGAAGCCATCGAGACGGTTGCCCCAACGGACGTCACGGTGCTGATCACTGGCGAAAGCGGCACGGGAAAGGAGTTGGTCGCGCGGGCCCTTCATGCCGCCAGCACCCGGCGGTTTCATCCACTCGTGGTCATTCATTGCGGAGCGCTCACCGAGACGCTGCTGGAGAGCGAACTCTTTGGGCACGAAAAAGGAGCATTTACCGGGGCGCAGTATCGCAAGAAGGGCAAGTTCGAGATTTCGGAAGGTGGAACGGTTTTTCTCGATGAGATCGGCGATATCACGCTGAAGACGCAAACAGACCTACTCCGGGTTCTCCAGGAACGAGAGATCACGCGCGTCGGCGGAAACCAGATCATCAAGGTCGACTTTCGCTGTGTGGCCGCCACCAACAAGAATCTGGAACAACTGATCGAGGAACGGCAGTTCCGGTCCGACCTCTTCTATCGCCTGAATGTCTTTCACATCGAGTTGCCACCTTTACGAGACCGGCGCGAGGATATTCCGCTGCTTGTGAACCACTTCGTGCGCAAGTTTTCCTTGTCGATGAACAAACGCATTGTGCAGGTCTCGCCCACTGCCATGGACCAATTGCAGCAACAACCGTGGCCGGGCAATGTTCGCGAACTGGAGAACGCTGTAGAGCGCGCCATGGTGGTCGCGCAAGAGCCGAGTTTGCGAGAGCAGGATTTCATTCTCAAATCGCAGGCGGCGGCAAATGGTGGCAATGGGGGTAAGACTCTGGACGAAGTCGAGCGTGCGTATATCCTGCGGGTTCTCGAGGAATGCGGGCACAATCAAAGCCGGGCCGCGGAGAAACTGGGGATTGACCGCGTCACACTTCACCACAAGCTCAAGAAATACGGTTGGACACGGACTCCCGTTGAAACCCGATGAAGCCGCTCCAGTTGCTGCCGATCGGAGAAGTAGCGGATGGACTTTTGCCCTTTCTGAAATCCGCTCTGCAGCTTTCGCTTCAGATTCCTTGCGAAATTCTTCCCTTGGCGCTCGACCCCGCTCCGACTTTTCACACTGAGCGCCGGCAATACCATTCATCTGAGCTTCTGGCGCGAATGCAGAAGGTTGCCGGCCCGGAGTGCTGGCGATTGCTAGGGGTCGCCGATGTTGACCTCTACATTCCAATCCTTACCTTCGTTTTCGGAGAGGCCCAAATGGGCGGGCCATGCGCTGTCTTGTCAGCGCGGCGTCTTCGGCAGGAGTTCTATAGCCTTCAACCAGACCAACCCGTGCTCGAGCAGCGGCTGATTAAAGAAGCAATTCACGAAATCGGCCACACCTGCGGTTTGATGCACTGCAACAACTACGCTTGCGCAATGGCCTCTTCACACGCCGTCGAATGGATCGACTTGAAAGAGGCTGTGCTATGCGCGGCGTGTCAGCAGATACTCTCTCACGCCCACTGATTCCCGTCGCGACTGGCGCGAATGATGGTTTCGCTGAGTAGTGTTACATGTTATGAAAGAATTGGTCGGGGAGAGAGGATTTGAACCTCCGACCCCCTGGTCCCGAACCAGGTGCTCTACCAGGCTGAGCCACTCCCCGACGTTTGGTGGGCGCGTGGGGTCACGCGTATTCAAAGTTTACGCTGTGCAGGATTTGACCGCAAGCTTTTGTACTCGGCTCTCTGTACTCGAATCTCTGTGCTTGGCTAGGCACGAGCGGCCAATGGTTATCAGTTCAAAACCGGCCAACGGAAGGGGACCGGGATAGCTTGTTTCTGCATTGCTATCCCGGTCGATCAAGTTCAGTTCTTGTCCGCACGCGGCGGCGCTAGTCAGATTCTGCGACCGCGAAACGGTTCGCCACGATCCGCAGATAGGACTTCGACCCTTCCTCCTCTGGTTCATCAAGGTACCAGTTAATGAAGTCGTAGCGACGCAGTGACTCTGCATCCCCATCGGCCTCGCTGAGTGCATAGAGCATCATGTCCTGGGGCGAATGTGATTCCAGAGACCTGACGCCATTGAAACGAACCGCATAGTGCTTGCCGCTACCGCCTTCGATGATGACAAGGAGCTTGTCTTCGCTCTGAGACACCGAACGAATGTATCCATCATGAAAGTCCGGGTTGCCCACGTAGCGAACAGGTTTATTGGTCACGCCGTCATTCTAGCTCCCGACTGTGGTTTCGGACTGTGGTTTCGGACTGTGTTCTCGTATCTCATGCTTGGTTCTCCAACTGCGCGGGCCGGCACTTGAGCACATGCCCGCGGTGCGAGAGACATTCGAGCCTGGCACTCACGCCAGTCGCGTCGCCCAGCAGTTTGCCCCATTCTCCGCCGAACGGTTCGCGGTATCGATCGTGGGCTATCTTCTTTGGGCTTGGAACAGTGATCCATATCGCGCGTGCTTCAGGTGGTGGAAGTAGAGACAAACATTTGGAATACTTCATTGGAGACGAGACGGCCGCGCTTGGTGAGACGAATACTGTCGCCCACTTGCTCCAGCAGACCGTCGCGAACCAGTTCGTCCATTACGGACTGGTGCTTCTCGAACGCTTTGCCGAATGAGGTGTTCAACTTCTGAACATCAATTCCACGGTTCAGACGTAAGCCGAGAAAGAGACTCTCTTCCAGAGCAGCGTCGCAACTTATTGGCGCGGAGGCGGCAGGCTCGCAGGCAATGTACTTCTCCAGTGAGTCGGAATTGGAGAAGCGTCTGGCTTCATTGTCCTTCGACGCCGGCAGCATGGAATGCGCATCCACACCGAAGCCGAGGTATGGTTGCCGCGTCCAATATTTTAAGTTGTGTTTCGACTCAAACCTCGGGCGGGCAAAATTCGAAATTTCGTATTGCTCGATTCCGGCAGCATTCAGGCGATCGCAGGCACTCTCGTAGAGATCGGCTGTGAGATCTTCATCAGGGACAAAATGCGCGTGGTACTTCTGGCCTCCCGCGATGAGTTCCCTGCCGAGGCGGGAATCGTCGTCCACTTCGAGCATGTAAATGCTGGTGTGAGGAACACCGGTAGCGATGAGTTCATCAAGAGATCGGTTCCAGCTTTCACGAGTCTGGTGAGGTAACCCCGCAATAAGATCCACGTTAATGTTCGTGATCCCGCCGCGCCGAAGGCTTGCGATGTCGTCGAGAACCGTTTGCCGCTTATGCAGGCGTCCCACCGAAGCTGCTTCCTGATCGATGAACGACTGCACTCCCAGGCTGATGCGGTTCACGCCGCACTCCACCAGAGTTTCGCGCATCGACTCGGAAAGCGTGCCCGGCGCGCACTCTACGGTGATTTCCGCGCCGGGCTGGACGGCGAAATTTTGCCGAATGGTGACAAAGACGTTTTTGAGCTGTGTTACATCCAAGAGAGTGGGAGTGCCGCCGCCGAAGTAGATGGAATCCACCGCGCGATCGAGCGGACAACTCCCACTCAAGCCAAAGGCGGGTTTGAGCGGGCCACCCTGTGTGTTCTGAGCGGCATGCTCGATCTCGGCGCACAGGCGCGCAACGTACTTTTCGAACACCGCCCGGGAAAAGACATCGGAGGCGAAGTTGCAATACGTGCACTTCGTCCGGCAAAACGGGACGGAAATGTACAATCCGAGCGGCATCTGTATGATTATCGCTTGTCAGTGGAGCAGTTGGCACCTTGGCATTTAGCAGTTGGCCCCCGGGCTTCGGAGGTTGAACAACGCAACGCTGCGGACCAAATGCCAATTGCTAAGTGCTAATTGCCATGTGACTAAGCTCCGTCATTACACCTAAACTTATGCTACCTCGCGTTGTCATCACGGGAATGGGCGTGGTCAGCCCGAATGGAATCGGCAAACAGGCATTTTGCCGCGCCGTGCTCGACGGCAAGTCTGGCGTTAAGCGCATTTCTCGATTCGATCCTTCTGACCTGCCGGTGCACGTGGCCGGTGAAATCCCTGAGTTCGACGAGTTCGCATGGGTGGATGCCCGTGAGCGGAAGCACGTCTCGCGGGTGGTGCCGTTGTGTCTGGCTGCGACCACTGAGGCGGTGAAAGATTCTGGCCTGGATATGGAGGCGATGTCGGTTGACGAGAAACGCCAGATTGGAATCGTGCTGGGCACTGGGGGCGGCGCGCAGGAATTTTCTGAGCAGCAATACAAGCTGTGGCATAGTGGAAAAGAAAAACAAGTGAGCTTGTTCTGCATTCCCAGCGGCACCATGGGAACGATCCCCAGCGAGATCAGCATGCGCTTTGGCTTTCGCGGCTACAGCCATGTGGTCACCGCGGGATGCACCTCTTCAACAGACGCAATCGGCTACGCATACCAGCATATTCAAGCCGGCGTGCAGCCGATGTTTGTGGTGGGCGGAGTGGACTCTCCAATTACCCCCGGAATCATCAAGGGCTACACCATGCTGCACGCGCTTACGCAATCGTGGAACGACGAACCACACCGTGCATCGCGGCCATTTTCCGCGGACCGCGATGGCTTTGTGCTCGCCGAGGGTTCGTGGATGTTTGTCCTGGAAGAATACGAACACGCCAAAGCGCGAGGGGCGCGTATGTACGCGGAGATCACAGGGTATGGAGCTACCTGTGAGGCTTACCACCGGGTCCGCATGAGTGATTCGCCGGAAGAACCGGCACGGGCGATCACGCTGGCGATCGAAGAGGCCGGAATTTCGGCACAGGACGTTCAGTTCGCGAGCCTGCATGGAACTTCAACGGAAATGAACGACCGCGTGGAGACCCGCGCGCTGAAGCTAGCGTTTGGAGATCGGGCGTATCGGATCCCGATGTCGGGATTGAAGTCACAGATTGGACACGCGCAGGGCGCGTGCGGAGCGGCCAGTGTTGCGGCAACCCTGATTGCGATGGAACACAGTCAGATCCCGCCGACGATTAATCTCGACAAAGCAGACCCGGAATGCGACCTGGACTATGTTCCCGACGTGGGTCGCAAGTCGAACATCGAGCACGCGCTGTGCAACTGCGTAGGATTCGGCTCGAAGAACTCCGCACTCCTGTTAAAGAAGATCGCTTAAACTGCCGTAAATGGCAGGGTCACGACAAAGCCTGGATCTCGATCGCTGCGGTGGGGGCCTCACGTTCACGCTGCTCTGGGTTCGCGTTCTACTTCCTGTGGCGGCATTGCTCGCCGTCCCCTCTGCATTTTCCGAGGCCGGCCATTCCTCGTACGCGCTCCGAATGGCGCACGAGACCGCGAACAACACCGCTTGCGTTCTTCTGCAACAAGACGGCGGTTTTCACTATGAGTCTGGGGATCGCGACAACACTAGTGTGTACGAAGGCGAACTGACCGCGGCCCAACTGGACGCGGCGGAAGCGAGCGCTCATACACTTTCGGCGATTTCGCAAGATCAAATCGAAGAGCCACTGCTGCATGGTTCTCGCGACCTGCTCGACATCCACTTCTTTCAGAATGGCGACGTTAGGGAATTGCTTTTCCGCAGCAGCGAAAGCCAGGAGCCTTTCAAGACGCAGTTGAAGCCGTTGCGTCAGTGGATGGATGGTCTGCGTAAGCTTCCACACCGCGAACTTTCTGAAGACGCGGGAAAGAACAATTGCCTGCCGCGGCGCGAGTTGGTTCTGAAGAGGCGGGACGAGGTTGTTTCGCAGCCCCCGCTCGCCCGCACGCCGGTGGCCGGCCGGCGCATCGCATCGCCGACTCCGGTTCCCGCCGCATCGCTTCCCATGCGGCCCTTAGTCCGATTTGAGCTGATCGAGAGAAATTCGGCGGGAGCGCAGCAACGATGCGCAGTGGTCGTTGACGACGGCAGATACCGGTTCGAGGCGCGCACCCAAAAAGCCGGGAGCAAGAAGGTGGATGCGCGAATGGCCGGAGGACAGATCACTGCGGAGGAATTGGAACACTTGCGGAGACTTCTTGATGCTCCTGCGCTCGCCAGAATTCGTCATCACGAACCGCCGTCTGGTATCCCGCTCAACATCATGGGGTCTGTGCTTGATCTCTCAATCTACCGGCCTGCCGGTGTCCAAGACCTTGCTCTGACCGATTCCAAGCACAGGACCACATTCTTCTACGCTGGAGATGCCGACATCAGCAAGGCAAGCGAACTGCTGCAATTTGTGCGCGAGCGACTGGAAGGCCGCGCCGTTGCGGCCCACAGCGCCAGAGTTTTGAATGGTTGCACCGAAATTCCGTAGAAGGTTCAGACAATTCGCGCCACCAGATCGTAGTCGTGTGTTTCAGTGATCTCTGCGCGGTAGAACTCCCCGGAGGCTGGAGTGACTCCTTCGGGAACGTCAGCGATATACAGCTTGCCGTCAATTTCAGGTGCATGCATCTCGCTACGCGCTTCGAGCAGCAGGTCGCTCTCCTCGGAAATTCCTCCGAGCAATACGTCGAACTGCTGGCCCTTGAGTGATTTCTTTTTCCGGCGGCTGATTCCCTTCTGGATCTGCATCAGGTGTTTGCGCCGGCGTTCGATTTCTTTCAGCGAAAGTTTGTCGCCGAGAGAAAAGGCGGTTGCGCCTTCCTGGTCGGAGTACGCAAAAGTGCCCATCCAATCGAACTCCGCGGCGCGGACGAAGTCGCACAGTTCCTCAAATTCCTTTTCCGTTTCGCCGGGGTAGCCGACGATAAACGATGTCCGCAACGTGACGCCCGGGATGGTCCGGCGAACTTTTTCAATGGTGCGGAGAAAAATGTCGGCGCTGCCTCCGCGCTTCATGCGCTTCAACGTTGCGGCCGATGCGTGCTGCAGCGGGACGTCGATGTATGAGCAGACCTTCTGGTGTGCAGCGATAGTCTCAAGCAGCCGGCCGGTGATCTTGTTGGGATACGCGTACAAGAACCGCACCCAGCGCAGCTCTTCGATCTGAGCAAGCTTTTCGAGGAGCAGTGCGAGGCCGTCCTTCAGTCCGAAGTCCTCGCCGTAGCAGGTCGTGTCCTGTCCAATGAGCGTGATTTCGCGGACGCCTGAATGTGCCAAGCGCTCAGCTTCGGCAACTACGGACTCGAAACGCCGCGAACGGAACTTGCCACGCAGTTGCGGGATGATGCAGAAGCCACAGGGATGATCGCATCCTTCGGCAATCTTGATGTATGCGGTTGAACGTGCGGTGGCAAGCACGCGGGGAGTGGTCTCGTCGTAAAGATAATTCGGCAGATCGGAGATGGCGCCGTCCCACGACTCGCGGGAGAATCGTCCGGCAGCGGCGCGGGCATCACCCTCAGGGCGGGAGGTCAAGATGCGAAACGGTGAATCGCCGGCCGGCGTATCCGGCGGCGCGACTCCGGCAGCGGTGAGAATTTGTTCCAGGTCACCCGTGCCGACGACTGCGTCAAC
>WNFZ01003866.1_pt1 | contig 16516 bp, 10 predicted proteins | sample 5400081 | NCBI WGS metagenome assembly WNFZ01 (sample SAMN13153365, study PRJNA577476) | soil metagenome | isolation source: 80 cm soil or saprolite under grassland replicate 1 | place: USA:California | collected 2016-06-15 | reverse complement strand
CGGCCTCCATTCGCCGATCATTTACGGTGGTGTGGAAAGCAAGAAGTACATCTTGGAGGCGAATGGTTGCGGCTGCGCCTTCATTGACTATGACAACGATGGTTGGATGGACATCTTCCTGCTGTCGGGCACTCGTCTTGCAGGAGCACCGCCGGAAGCGACGAACCGACTCTACAAAAACAATCGCGACGGAACTTTCACTGATGTCACGGACAAGTCGGGTTTGAAGATGGCCGGCTGGGCCAACGGTGTTTGTGTCGCCGACTACGACAACGACGGCTTTGACGACCTCTTCTGCACCTATTTCGGACAGAACCGACTCTACCGCAACAATGGAAACGGCACTTTCACCGACGTCACCAAACAGGCCGGCCTGTGGGAAGAAGGTCCAGCGCGATGGGGCGCGGGATGCGCATTTCTCGACTACGACCGTGATGGCCATCTTGATCTCTTCGTCTCGAATTACATCCGGTTCAATCTGGAGAGAGCTCCCGTGCCCGGCGAGAATTCGACATGCAACTGGAAGGGCATTCCGGTGAACTGCGGACCGCGCGGATTGCCGACCGGTAGGCACTCGCTCTACCATAACAATGGCGATGGAACTTTTACGAATGTCACCAAGAAAGCGGGCATTGCCGAGGCCACAGAAAGCTACGGCATGACCGTAGTGACCGCCGATTTTGACGAGGACGGCTGGACCGACATTTTTGTCGCCTGCGACTCTACTCCCAGCCTGCTGTTCATGAACAATCATGATGGCACGTTCCGTGAAGAGGGTGTGATGCGGGGTGTGGCGCTCAGCGAAGATGGAATGGAGCAGGCCGGAATGGGCATGGGGATTGGCGACTACAACCTGGACGGCCACCTCGATCTTTTCAAGACCCATTTCATGGGCGACACTCCCGGTTTTTATCGTGGCGATGGCAAGGGTAATTTCGATGACGTCACGCGAGTTGTGAAGGTCGGCGTAGAAACGCGTTACACCAGTTGGGGCACAGGCCTGGTGGATTTGGATAACGATGGAAATCCCGATGTGCTCATCGTGACTGGAAGTGTTTATCCGGAAGTTGAGAGCAAGCTCCCCCAGTATCCCTACAAGACACCGCGAGTGCTGTTCCGAAATTTGGGAGACGGGACGTTCGAGGAAGTGCAAAAGCTGGCTGGCCCGGGGATCACTACGCCACACAGCGGCCGCGGGTGTGCCTTCGGCGATTTTGACAATGACGGGGACATGGATGTTCTCATCATGAACATGAACGAGCCGCCCAGCCTGCTGCGAAATGACGTCGATCCGAAGCAGCATTGGATCAAGGTCAAGCTGGAGGGAGTGAAATCGAACCGCAGTGCGATCGGGACACGCGTCATCGTCCATTACGGAGGCAAGAAGCAGGTACAACCGGTTGTGAGTCAGTCCAGCTATTACTCGTGCAACGACTCGCGCTTGCACTTCGGCCTGGGAGAAGTAAAGTCAGTTGATGTAGAGGTGTATTGGCCCAGCGGTCTGCATGAGGTGCAGAAGATGGTCTCGGCGGATCGACTGGTAACGTTTCGCGAAGGCGTAGGCGCGGTTGCCAATAAAGGGTGGGGGAAGGAATGATCTCCAGACCAGTGGACAGACTTGAGGCCACGCAACCGAACCGTTAGAGTGATGCCTTACTTCTTGATTCCGCTGCCCTCACGAATCTTCACCACGCGGTTTCCTTCCACGTTTGCAAATCGCTCAACTAATCCACTCGGCCAGCGGACCTCGATGCTGCCCGCCTTAGTCGCAGTTCCGAGTCCGAAGTGCAATCGGAAATCGCTTTGCGAGATGTACCCGCCACCACTTCGAACTTCCTGCATCTGCTGATGTCCGTTTGCCCGCACTTTCACCTGGGCGCCTATGGCGCTGCGATTTGATTTGGTCCCGGCTAGAGCTAACAGGATCCAGTTGCCGTGATCGCCTGTGTTCTTGAGCAGGCTGGCGCGATCGTGGCTGTTATTTACGACGATTTCCAGTGCGCCATCGTTATTGAAATCCGCCGCAGCGACTCCGTGGCTGTTCAGGGCAGTCGTAATTCCTGGCCCGGCTTCGACGGAAACGTCCTTGAACTTGCCGTGGTGGTCATTCCAGTAGAGCAACTTGCGTTCGCGAAAGGTGTTAGTCAAGCCCTTGTTGTCCACCTCAGGGTAGACGTGCCCATTTGCGATAAAAAGGTCGGGCCATCCGTCGTCGTCAATGTCTACGAAGAGAGTGCCCCATCCGAGAAACTGAGTATTGGTACCTAATCCGGCTTCGAATGTGGTCTCTGTGAATGTTCCGTCGTGATTGTTGCGATAGAGATCAGGAGCGTCGTCGGAAAAATTCGTCTTGATAATGTCGAGCCAGCCGTCGCCGTCGTAGTCTGCTGCGTGGGCGCCCATTCCGGCCTGCTCGTGACCGTTGTCGTTGTAGGCGATTCCGGCGGCGCCCGCCATTTCCGTGAACGTGCCGTCATGGTTATTGTGAAAGTACAGGCTCGGAGTGGAATCGCACGCGACATAAATGTCCGGCCAGCCGTCGTTATCAAGATCGCCGGTGAGAACGGTGAAGCAGTAATATTCCGGTGTTTTGGAGACTCTGGACTTCTCGCTCACGTCCGTGAAGGTGCCATCGCCGTTGTTGTGAAAGAGCTGGTTGTGCGTGCCCTTCAGTCCCCGGGGGCCGCACATGACGGGAATACCCTTCCATTGACACAAGTCGCTGCTGCCCGGTTCCGGAGTGTGTTCCAGGTCGAGATCGACGTAGTGAGAAACGAAAAGGTCGAGGCGGCCATCGCGATCGTAGTCGACAAAAGCGCAACCCGTTGACCACATCACCTTGTCCTGCCAGAGCCCGGCTTTCTTCGTAACATCCTCGAACGTGCCGTCCCCCTTGTTGTGCAGGAGAACATTGTGTCCCCAGAACGTCACGAACAGGTCAGGAGATCCATCGTTCTCGTAGTCGCCGGCACAGACGCCCTGGCCCCAGCCTTTTAAGCCCGCTCCCGCAGCCGCAGTGACGTCAGAGAAAGTTCCGTCGTGCTGATTGCGAAACAGATGGCTCGTTGGTTCCTGACCCGGCGAGTAGCCTTCCAGTCGGCTGCCATTGGGAAGAAAAATGTCCGGCCGGCCATCATTGTCGTAGTCCAGAACCGCAGCGCCGCTCCCGGTTGTCTCGATGATGTACTTCTTCGCTTTCTCGCCGCCTGCTTCGGTTTTGGCAGTTAGGCCAGCTTTTTCAGCCATATCCACGAAGTTGACGCGCGGCGGAGTCGGGGGGGCCGCGACCGCCCTGCGAGGGTGCTGCTGCGGGGAGGAGGCAGTCGCCAGGGAAGCCACCAATAAGAGGAGCGCGAGTTTGCAGTTGTTAGCCACCTTCAGTTCACGACGCGGTGCAGACGTGCAAGTTGTTGAGAGTACACCAAGAACTGTTCGTTGGGGCTCTTTTTCGCCACGCCAAGCAATTCGCCCATGGCTCTCCGCAAGCCGACTCCTATTCTCGACTTTGTTGCAGGCTTTGAGGATTCTGCTTGACAACGGGCATGGATTGTATTTTGTATACTATATGTAAGCTGCATTGGGTCTTTAATTAATTCTTCGTGGGTGGGGATCTTTAGGGCGGCAATTACAGCAGTGGGTTGCGGCACGGCAATTCTCCCGGAGGACGTCAAAATGGTCAGACTTCGCGTATCGAGCCGTTTGTGGGTACTTGTGTCCGCAGTTCTGCTTCTTTCCACCCCCATGTTCGCCCAATTCCGTAGCTCTATCGAAGGCACGGTGACGGATAATTCAGGCGCTGTGATCCCCGCTGTGCAGGTCACTTTAATGAACACGGAGACGGGCGTCTCTCAAAGCTCGCAAAGCAACAGCGAGGGATTGTTCCGCTTCTCCAGCCTCCCTCCGGGCAGTTATAAGCTGACCGCGGCCAAGCAGGGCTTTCAAACGCTCATTCAAGAAAACGTTTCCTTGAGTGCGCAAGAGACTCGCACGGTCCCGCTTGCGCTTCGAGTGGGACAAACGCAGGAAAGCGTAACCGTGACTGCGGAGAACGCGCCCATTCAGTTATCGGAAGCCAAAGTTGCCTCGGATATTTCGGCTCGTGAATTGCGCGAACTTCCACTGCCCGGTCGAAATCCTTTGGATCTTCTGGTACAAACGCCGGGCGTCACCGGCGTAGGCCTGGCTCAGCAAACCGCAGGCGGTACCGATGTGTTCAGTCTTGTGAATAATCCATTCAACCAGGCCAACGGCCAGCGGGGCGACGGAAACTCCTTTTACGTGGACAATACGCTCGCGAACAGTAATCCGGATCCGGGCGCCTATAATCTGACGCCTAATCCTGAGTCCGTTCAGGAACTGCACGTTGCCGTAAACGACTACTCGGCAGAGTCCGGGAGGAGCGGGTCCCTGACGATCCAGGCTGTCACCAAGTCCGGCACCAACAATTTTCACGGCTCGTTATTTGAGTACCATCAAGATAATGCGCTCACGGCGCTCAATGCTCTCGAAAAGAAGAGCAGCGTGAAGAGCCTGACCCCATTTCGACGAAACGAATTCGGTGGCTCGATTGGCGGTCCGATTCAAAAAGACAAGATGTTTGCGTTTTTCAGTTGGGACCAGAAGCGTCAATCAGAGCCGACGACGGTCGTTGCGACGGCTGAACATCCCGACTTCGTGGACTTCATGAAGACCAGTTTTCCCAATAATGTTTCAACGTTCCTTCTGACGAACTTTCCCGCAACAACCGTCAATGGCCTTACGAACATAGAAACGGCGGCCGATCTCGATCCCAGTTGCTCGCCATCCAACGAGCCCGTCCCAGGCATGCCTTGCAACCTGAACATTCGCGGCACGACAACAAACACGTTTGTGCTGCCCAACAACGGGTTGCAGTGGAACGTCCGTATCGACCGCTATCTCAACTCTTCGAAGGATCGAATTTACGGCAACTTCTTCAGGAAGACGCCAGATACATTTAGCCCCAATCCGCGGCCGGCCTTTAACAACAAGAACAGCTTCGCTGGAACCACGAATTACGCCAACGTGGATTGGTCTCACACCTTTTCGCCAAACTTGATCAACGACGCCGCGATGGGGGTTACGCGCATCTCGGGCCTTGGCAGTTGCTCACACTGCGAGGTCCAGTCCATCTCTTTGGGGTTCGGCAGCGGCTTGGCAGATTTCGGCACTGGCTTTGCTCCCGCCACCTTCATTCAAAACGATTTTGAATGGCGCGATGTCCTTACATTCACACACGGAAAACATGCCCTTAAGGCCGGATTCGATATTTTTGATGATCAGGAAAACGATCTATTTAACGGACCGGTCCACCGGCCAACGTTCTTGTTTATAGACAACAATTCAACTACGGGATTGAATTCAGTATTCGATTTCGCCAATGACCAGCCAACGCAAGAGACGGGAATTGATTTCGATCTCCGGACAGGTGCGTTGGCGCGAGAGAGTATTGGTTACCGCTCCAAGAATTTTGGGTTTTTCGTCCAGGACGACATCAAGGTCAAGTCCAACCTGTCGGTAAATGCTGGCCTGCGCTGGGACTTCAATAGTAATCCCCACGAACAGAGCGGCCAGATGTCACAGGTTTTGCTCGGATCTGGAACGAACTTATTGCAGCAGATTTCAGACGCTTCCGTCGGAGTTGTGCCTACCCTTCTTAGGACTCACCGTATTGCCTATTTTGCTCCCCGTTTGACCTTTGCCTGGGATCCAACCAGGCAGGGCAAACTGAGTATTCGAGGCGGAATTGGAGTGTTCTTTAACCGTGCTCCAAACATCGACTGGAGCGACGCGATTCGGCGAAATCCGCCCTTCATCGGAGATGTTACAGCAGACACCCAAATACCAAGTGGGCCACAGCCAGACAACTACGGAATTTGTGCACTCGATCATGAGCCGTTTAACTGTCCAATTCCGTCGAGCCTGGCGTCCGTTATCGGCCTGAATTCGCACGGTGGCGCCGCGGTCGGGCTCTCGGATATAGGAGGTACAGATCCCGGCTTGAGGCAAGCCTACAACATTGCGCGTTTCATCGGAGTCCAATATGGACTTACACCGAATTGGATTTTCGAAGCCGACTACACGGGATCAAAGGATGCTCATCTTTATGTCAATACGGATCGCAATCGCTGCATGGGGTGCACTGTAGGCGGAGTTCCAACAGGTGCAGCGGTACGCCCGAATCCGTTCTTCGCTGCCATCCGATTCACCGGCAACGATGGGTGGTCCTATTCGAACGGAGCCACCTTCTCCGTATTGCACCGCTTCAGCCAATCATTTTCATTCCAGGCGGCATTTAACGTGAGCCGCACGATCAGTGTTGTAGATGATATTGACGTCGGGCGCGCCAGCTCGCAAGCGCCAGTGTACGATGCCTACAACTTGAACGCACAAAGAGGCACGGCAGCGTTCGATGTGCCGAAGAGCTTCACGATGCATGGGATGTGGGAACTTCCAAAACTGTCAGGCATGAATCCAGTAGTTCGTGGCGCCTTGGGAGGCTGGCAGTGGACTGGGGCGTTGTCGCTACAAGCGGGCTATCCGTACACCGTGACGGATTGCTCGTTGCGCCCTGATGGAGTCCAGTGCGCAATACCTGACGTCGCGTCGGGAGCGAAGGACAGGCGTTGCAGCCCGTCGGAATTTCTGACTGGGTGCCTGCAAGTCACAGACTTCTCCACCCCCTCATTAGGACCGGGACATTGGTTGGGCAATGCCGGTCGGAACAACTTTCGCGGCCCAAGCTACGCCAACGTTGATTTCAGTACCATGAAGTATTTCAGAATTCCGTGGTTCACGAAAGAAGGGGCTCGATTCCAGATTCGCGGAGAATTTTTCAATCTCTTCAACCGAACTAACGTGCATAACGTCAGCAACATTCTGCAAAATGGCAACTTTGGCCAGGTACAAGAGGTTTATTTCCCGCGCACCATTCAGGTCGGCGCTCGGATCGAGTTCTAGAGCAACCCACGCACCACGGCCCTCCCGTAGTATTTAGGAGGGCCTTTTTTATTGCTTCCACTCTGCTCAGCATGAGGGCGGGCGTCCAGTGGCAACAATTCCGCGGAACCGACTCAATTCGCACATGAGACACGCGAAACCTAAACTCGCTCTCGTTCTTGCCGTCGCGGTGACGTTTCTACTGCCATTGCGAACGCTGAGGGCACAGAACGCGCCGCCGGCTCCGTCATCTGCCTACGCACAAGCCGAGGCTCTGGTGCGCGCGGGCCAGATGGATGAGGGAATCGCAGCCGCCAAGCAGGTTCTGGAGAGCGAACCCAGAAATCTGAAGGCCCTGAACCTTCTCGGTATTGCGCTTACCAGCAAGGGCGACCTGGATGCTGCGAACCGCGAATATCGCAAGGCGCTGGCGATTGATCCGGCGTTCTATCACGCGTTGAAGAATCTAGCGATCAATGAACTGAAACAAAAGAATGTCGCCGGCGCAAAGCGAGATTTGACGGCCGCGCTCAAGTTCGCTCCCAACGATCCCGCGATCCACGCCAGCCTCGGCAAAATCGCGTATGCGGAGCGCGACTATTCGACTGCTGTAGCGCATCTTTCGAAGATCGACGTTTCCAAAGATGCGGAACTTGCGACGGAACTCGTTGAGAGCGATCTCCAAGCTGGACAGAAGACGAGCGCAGAAGCGGTGCTGAAGCAGTTCGCTCCTGCCGACTTCAGTGACCGCCAGCAATTCCGCCTTGGGTTGGCGTTGGCCGGACGAGATCTTCTCCAGGATGCGGTTCCATATTTCCAGGCGGTGAGCACCAAGCATCCCGAGTCCTACGACGCGGCTTTCAATCTGGCACTCTGCCTGATTGAGACCAAACAGTTTCCCCAAGCGATCGAAGTATTGCGTTCCTCGGCCGCCCAAAGCCACAAGACGTCTGAGCTCGACAATCTTCTCGCCGAAGCCTACGAGGGAAATACCCAGACGCAGGAAGCCATCAACACGCTCCGCGAAGCCACGCAGCTGGCGCCTGAGGATGAGGACAATTTCGTTGATCTCGCCGCATTGTGCACGAACTATGAGGCGTTTCAGATTGCTCTTGATGTAATCGAAGTGGCGCTGCACTACCATCCGCAATCGGACCGGCTGATCTTTCAACGTGGCGTGGTCTACGCCATGACGAACAAGTTCGACCAAGCGGAACAGGATTTTCAGACTGCCGCGCGGCTTGCTCCCGAAAAGAACCTGAGCTACGTGGCCATGGGTGTGAGTTATATGCAGACGGGCAATCTGCCCAAGGCAATCAAGGAACTTCAGGAACGTGTCCGCAAAAAACCGAACGATGCGACGCTGCACTATCTACTGGGAGAGGCTCTGATTCGAGCGGGAGCGGCGCCGGGCGAAGCCAACTTCCGCGAGGCTAAGCTGGCATTGCAGAAGTCAGTGCGCCTTAGTCCAAAGTTTGGGCCGTCGCACGTGGATCTGGCGAAGTTGTACTTGAAGGAAAACGCTCTCGACAGCGCAATTGAGCACCTCGAGATAGCGCGCAAGCTCGACCCGAAAGACAAGTCTGCTTACTCGCAGCTCGCAGTCGCCTATCGCCGCAAAGGCAAACCAGAGATGGCCACAACAATGCTCACCGCGTTAAACAAACTGAATGAAGAAGAGCGCATCGAGGCGGGGCATCGCAAGCGCCTGCATATGGTCAGCGCGCCCGATACTTCACCGGCAGACTCCACGCAGTGAGTGCGCGAGTCGTGCCTCAAGAATGCGAGCTCAGCCTTCAGCGCGTGAGTTCGATCCATGTCACACTCTTTGTGAGCGGCACGACGTAGTCGCCGCGCTCTGTGCGTAGATTCTGTTTGGGATGAAACGCACTCGCTTCTTTGGCTTGTGCAGGTTGCTTCACCGCCAACCGCGCCTGCGAGGTGTACTGCGTTGCGGGTGAAAGGCCGATGCGAACGGCGTCCTTCTTCACAGAGTTCAGCTGAATGCGCTCGAACGTCCCAGCGTCGAGTGTCAACCAGAGTCCAAGCTGACCGAGATATACACGGGTGCGAGCCGAATCAAGCGGCGTAATTTCCACCCGATCAGCTTTCAGCTCAATGTTCCCGCCGAATGCCTGCCATCCAAATTGCGGATCGTTTATGACGTAGGTTGCGGTGTTCCACGCGTGCCCGAAGAAGTTCGGGCCGTAGTCTCCGGTGATGGGATCGGGCTTGAGCATGTCGGGAAAGGAATGGAATGCAGCCGATGGAAAGCCTTGCTGATCGATGTCCGTGAGCGTTCCCATGGTGCCGGCGTAGCCGACGCGCAGTAAGTAGCTATCATCGGGGTGTTCACGATATTGCGCCAGCAGCGGTATCGCGTTCATCGAAGAGCCATAATGATGAAGCTGGCGCTCGAGTCTGCGGTCCTTGCCGGCGAAGATGAAATCCCAGTAGCGGCGTGCGCTGCCGTTATATCCCCAGTGTGGGACCGCAGGATCGTAACCGAGGATCGCGTCCAACGTGATGTCGGCTTTGTCGTGGTATCCGAAGTATTTTGTCCAGTCATACACTTCCTCTTGCCCGGTGGAATCCCAAGGCATTTCGCTGCCGAAGGGATACGCCTCTGCCCGCCATCGATCGGTTCGAGCACGCATTTGTGCCTCGAGGTCAGCGGCTTTGTCGTTCATCCCCTCACGCTTGAGATCGCCCAAGATCTGCAAAAATATGGTCCCTTCCATTTGCCCGAAGACCGCATATTCGGCGGCGAAGCGGGGCATTGCGACCGATGTCTCGTACGCTTGATTCAAATACCAGTCCCATGAATGGTTGGTCACGAGCCCCTGATTGTTGCGTGCCAGGTTATACATCACCCAATACAGCGCCGCAACATGGGGATAATCGTAGGAGCGGTCGACCCGCTCGGAGTGCTGCTTGTTCCAACTAGTCCATGTACTCCAGTCGAAGTCTTTGCGGTAATACCCGGGCGGCATCTGGTCCGGTTGATAGTAGAAAAGGCTCTTGCGAACGCCGTACTTGTGTTCTCCATCTTTGTATTGCAGTCCGCCCCAGACGACGCCATCGATGAACTGCTGGAGCTTGTCAATCTCCACCTTGTTGGGTTGAACGAGTTCCTTCATGATGGCCGCGATCCAGGCGCCACCACCGCCCTCATCGCCGAGGCCGGCGATCCAGGCGCGACTATCCTGCATGACAATCTTCTCTTCCTCGCGATCGTAGGTCATTACAGATGGGCTGCGATGAAACGGATCATTGGGATCGACGAACCAATCCGCCGTAGTGAGGAAGTGGCCCATGTCGGCAACGACCTGGCTCTCGGGCTTGGTCACGAAGTAGTGAATGGTCTGTACCAGGCCATCGTCATAAGTGATTGTCAATCGCGATCGTCCCCACTGCTTGCCTTTTACGGAATACGCGGCCCATCCTCCTCCCTTTGAGTTGGACGCCGGAACCTTGCTGATCGCCAGAGCGTCGCTCGGTTCGGCGGTAAGCGACTTGACTGAATGCGGGTACTTGAGGAAGAGACGCCCATCGATATCGGTGGGAAGAATGTAGCCGGGAATTCCAACGGCAACCGGGCGATGATTTGTCGCGAGAGTCTGCTCGATGTTTCGGATGGAATCCGATAACAGGAATTTGACGCCGTAGGTTTTTGTTTCTCCTGGTTTAAGGGTGAGCGAGGTCGGCGGGTTCCATTCCTGAACGCCTTTCCACTCTTTTTCCGCGTAAGCCTGGCTGTGGACCATCCATTCGTAAAAACCTTCGAAGGTAATGCCGCGTGGTGTCGGGTCGGTGAAGACTGGCGCAGCGCCGAAGGCATTCGGTTTATCGAGGATTGGATTGTAGGCTTCGAACTTTGTATTCCCATCAGGAACAACCAGCAATGCCGGGCTATGGCCGCTCAGGCGTGTAACCTGGAGATATCCAGCGTCTTCGCCGATGTAGGGGTCGTAGAAGGAACACTTCGCGTGCGCTTCTTTCAGAGATCGGTCATTGAGGACATTATTAAAGACCATTGGAATGCCAAGGGCACCGATCTGAATTGCGTGGCTGGACCTGTTCCTCAACGTAAAGCGAAGCACGAGTTTGCCGTCGTGCACCGCCCAAATGCGAGTGATCTGGAGAGGAATATCCGTCGGCAAAGTGGGTGCAAGATCGGCAGCGGCGAGAACGTCAGCAGATGCGGGCAACGCCGTGACAGGCGTGCGACTGGAAGCCGTTGAATAATTCTTCCACTGCTCCGACTGCGCCGTGCGCAGGCGAAGGGTAATGTCTCCGAGATGAAAATACCCATCTTGAGAGCGCGCGACCAGCAGGTCGCCGGGAGTGAAGTCAAAATCCGGATCGGAGTTCGGCTTGAGTGCAGCGGCGGTTTGCGAGGACCGAACCAGAACCAGATTGAACTCCGGCGTGTGGAGTTCCATCGTGCCAGCCTGGAGTATCGGGCCCGGAGTCGGTGGATTCTTTGGTTTAACCTCCTGAGCGCTGGCGCCGGCAAGAAGCAGACACCACACTGCCAGCACCGTCAAGAACGTGGTTGGGAAAGCACCCTTCATGTCGCGGAAATCCGTTCGTGTCATCGGTTCTCTCCTCGATTCATTTGGCTGCGGCAGGCTTGAGCGCCTGGATAACGGCGGTGAAGTCCTGTTCCGCATATCCATTGGCCAGGGCCCGCCGAAAAGTCTCGAGCGCTGCGTTTGCAGTATGCAAGTCGACGCCTCGCGCTTTCGCCTCTTCCACTGCGTACGTGACGTCCTTGACCATCAGGCGCATAAAAAAGTGAGGGCTGAAATCGCCAGCTGTGACGCGGCCTGCAACGCGTTTCACCATCGGGCTGCCCGGAGCACCTTCGGTCAGGATGGTCATAGCTTTTTCCAGATCGAGACCACCAGCTTGGATCAGAGCCAAGGCTTCTCCGAAGGAAACTGTCTGCACTGCGGCCATGAAGTTATTAATCAGCTTCATGAGCGCGCCGCTGCCATTCGGGCCAAGGTGGACGATCTCGCGACCAAGCACGGAAAGCACTGGCCGCGCAGCCTCGATGGCACTGGCTGGGCCGCCGACGAGGAATAGTAGTTGCCCAGATTCGGCGTGCGGTTTCGTTCCGGTCACGGGCGCATCGAGGAACTCGCAGGCACGCTGAGCAGCGGCAGAGGCAAGCTCTTTCACCCAACTGACGGTCAGCGTACTGGACTCGATCAGCACTGAACCTGTGCGCGCGCCTGCAAGCGCGCCGTCTTGCATCATCCAGACCGCGCGTGAAGCTTCGTCATCCGCCACCATGCTGATGATGATCTCGGCCCTGGCTGCTGCTTGCCGCGGAGAACTCGCAACGAAAGCACCGCTTTCCGCGAGTTGACTCGCCTTCTCTCGGCTGCGGCTGTAAACCGAGAGAGGAAAACCGGATGAAAGCAGGCGCCGGGCCATGCCGGAGCCCATGATTCCCAAACCTAGAATTGCTACTGAAGGTTTCATCGTTCGTTATCCCAGAGGTGTGACATTGATCAGGTCTGGTGTCGCGTTCTTCACCAATACCGTATTGCGCAGCGGACGTCCGAATCCCTCAAATCGAATTTGCATGAGATCGCCGTCCGAAAGCCGTATGCCCTCGCCGAAGCTTAGACAATCGGCGCCAAAGAAATGCACGTGAACGTCACCTGGGCGTCGGTGCTCGGCGAACTTGAAATGATGATGCTCAATGTTGCGGAGGCTGTGGCACATTTCCGCTTCGCCCGTACGAATTAGCCGCGACCAGACGCCTTGGCCCCTGCGATTAATGCTGACTTCTCCCGGGACGGATTTGAATTCCGGATCAATAACCAGTTCCGGGCCAATCGCGCAATTGCGCAGTTTCGAGCTCGCGAGATACAGGTAATTCTTTTTTTCAAAGCAGTGATCCGAAAACTCATTTCCCACGGTCATGCCTATGCGTACAGGCTGGCCATCCGCAGAGATGAGATATACGCCCGCAATTTCGGCCTCTTCTCCGCCGTCCTCCGCATATTCTGGAACCTCGAGGGATTCGTCGTGTGCTCGCAGAACTCCGCCGGTGCCCTTGTAAAACCACTCGGGAGAGGTGCCAATTTCGGCACCCGCGGGACGTCCGCCATCGAGGCCCCAACGGAACATCTTCATGCTGTCGGTGAGATCTTCAATGTCATCCTCGCCAGAATTGCGTAAATGCATGGCTTGGCGGTCTCGAGCACTGCCCAGATGCGTTAGCCCGGTCCCGGTGATGAGGCAGCGCGCGGGCTCCTCGGGATGATCGATTGCGGAAAGGACGCGCCAGTCGCTGCGTCCTTCATAAACGGAGTCGTAGTGCAGCACTTCGCCCGTTGCTTTCTCCCGCGCGAGTGCGGAGAGTTTCTTTCCGCACCGACTTGCCTCATTTGCGAGTGCGTAGATCGAAGAGACACCCGCGAGCACGCTCAGGTGCGGTTCTTCAACCAGAGCCACACCGCGAACGGAACCCTTCCGGAGCTGAACCAGGCGTGTGCTCATGCGATGGTATCGAAATTCTCTTGCAGCGACTGTTCGTTGATCGTGAGTCCCAGGCCCGGCAGATTGTCGTTCAAATCGATGAAACCATCTCGCGCTTTGGGTTCGCCGTCGAAGATGTACCAAAACAACTCGTTCCCGACTTCAACATCGACTACGGGGAAATACTCTGCCAGAGGGCAATTCAAGCTCGACATCGCCACGTGATAGTTGTGCATCTGTCCGGCATGTGGGACCACAGGAACGGAGTACGCCTCGGCGAGCGCGCAAATCTTTTTTGCCTGACTGATTCCGCCTACACGATTGGTGTCGAACTGTATGTAATCGACGGCACGTCTTTCGAGGAGTTCACGAAAACCGTACGATGTGAATTCATGCTCGCCACCCGCGCAAGTAGCAGAAGCATGCGCTTGGCGTAGTCGAGCGTCCAGCCCATGTACGCGTCGGCCATCAGATCAACTTCGTCGCCAACCGCTTCTCGGACCGTGCGGACCAGCGCGATGTTCCGCTGCATGCCGGCTGCGCCGTCGGTGGGTCCCCAGCCAAAGCGCAACTTCATAGCCTTGTAGCCGTTGTTTTTGTAGCGCAACGCTTCGGTCGCGAGTTCGTCGAGAGGTGTGCTGTAGAGTCGGCTTGCGTACACGGGAATTCGCGGCTTGGTTCGGCCCCCAAGCAGACGATATACGGGTTGCTTCGCGGTTTTAGCCAGCAGGTCCCACAACGCGATATCAACCGCGCTGATTGCAGCCATCACGGTCCCTTTGCGTCCGAAGGCCATCGTCTTGCGATACATCCGCTGCCAGAGGAATTCGATGTTCCACGGGTCAGCGTCCAGCAGGATCGGTTTCAAATAGATTTCGACCACCTGTCTTGTGATCTGTGGCGAGAGCGCAGCATTGCCGATGCCGACGGTTCCGTCGTCCGCGAACACCTCCACGATAAGCCATTCATGGAAAGTGAACGTACTCATGGATGCGGGTGATCCAGCCCCGCCGATCGCGGCAGGCTCGATCCTCTCGGCGACCAGATCCATTGGATTAGTACAGAAGTGCCCGGAAAGGGGCACAGTTTTCCCCTTCCATCGGACAACGCGAGTGCGAATTTCTTGAATTTTCAACGGGCTGCCTCGAACCGAAGTATGGGTTTATTGACCAGTGGGCCGACAACAGGAATTGTCAGCAGAATAATGAGAAATGCGATGACGTGAAAGCTGCCTGCCATAGCAAATACAGGTCCGTAGCCAAAGCCGTGATCAAGTACGTAGCCGACGAGCTGCCCAAATGCGATTCCGCCCATCGCTCCGCCAAAGCCAACCAGTCCGGCTACGCTCCCGACCACTTCCTGCGGAAATACATCCGTGGGTAGGACCATGACCAGCGTCGACCACGACTGCTGGCCGAAATATGCCACACTGAACAGGGCCAGCGCCCATGAGACGGGAACATGCGGGACGAAAAAGACGCAAGGCATCATAGCAGCGCTCAGTCCAAGCGCAATCTTCCGAGCAGCGCCGAGCGGCACGCGTCGCTGCACAAGGTAACTTGAGAATCCACCGCCGAGCAGGCAACCGACACCCGCAGCAGCGTAGGGAATCCACGCAAGCTTCCCGACTGCTTTGATATCGAAGCCGCGCGCATCGTACAGGTACTTTGGCAGCCAGAACAGATAGAAATACCATGCTGCGTCACTGAGGAACTTGGCAAATACCAGTCCCCAGGTTTCACGAATGCGAAGCAAAGCGAACCAGTGCATCTTCGCGGTAGAGCAAGGTTGTTCTGTAGTCGGTTGTTGCACCACAGGTGGATTCGCATCAGCAAGCCGCCACCAGATTGCCCACAGGAACCCCAGAGCGCCAGTTGCGAGGAAAATCCAACGCCAATTTGCAACCAGCAAAATTCCTGTTATCAGAGGTGGCGCGACGACCGCTCCTACAGCGGTTCCTGCGTTAATGATTCCCATCGCAGTTGCACGTTCGCTCACGGGAAACCATTCAGCAACCGCTCGTGTAGCTGCGGGAAACCCTCCGCCTTCTCCTGCGCCGAGTAAGAAACGGCTCACCGCCAACATCGCGAAGCCAAGGGCGAGTCCGTGACTGGCGCAGGCGAGGGACCAGAAGAGCATGATGAAGAAGAACCCACGCTGGGTCCCGAGAGCATCTGTGAGCTTGCCTCCTCCCGCATACATGAACGCGTAGGCAAGAAGAAATGCGGATTGCAGATAAGAGAACTGCTCATTGGTCAGGGGGATGTCGCGCGTAATCGCATGGACTGCCACCGGCAATGTCTGCCGGTCCAAATAACTGATCGCGATCGCGGCACTGACCAGGACGGCAACTCGCCAACGCCCCACTCACCCCTCCTTGGATTCAGGTGCGCAGATACGGGACCCAGACTTGCATGGAGCAAGATTGACGGTTTGCCCAGACATAGTAAGGAATGAAGGTAACGTTCTCCGGCCTCGTCTTTGGGGTCGCGAGACTCACAGGACCGTAAAGCGCCTGATCAGCCGACGAGGATTCGAACACCCCGCCACGATGCCGGAGTACGACAATGCCGTCAAGCAGATCAGCTTTGTACTCGTGCTGAAAATCTTTCCCACGCTGTGATGACATGTCGAGCGAAACGTCTGCCAGCGCGACGCCTTTGGGCTGGTCCAATTCTTCCATGCAATAAATAATCGGACCGCGCCTTACGGCAACTCTGCCGCGATTTTCGGCAACCCGAGGATTCGCTGCAATTACCTCGGTGCTCATCGGGAAGGTGAGTCCCACGGCATCGCCAGACGTCCAGGTGCGGCGCAATGCGAGGTATTCTCCTGCCTTGGCCCCGGGTTGCGCCTTGCCATTGACCGCTACGGAAGCGCCATCCGCCCACCAGGGAATTCTCACGTAAACCGTAAACTCGTGGGGCTCGGCGGGTGCAATGGTAATTTGCACGTCGCCGTCCCAGGGGTAGTTCGTCTTCTGCTTTATCTTCAGCGGAGTACCGTCTTCCAGATGCCAATCGAGCAGGGAATTGTCGTAGAGGTGAACGTATACCCC
>WNFZ01002778.1_pt1 | contig 16523 bp, 13 predicted proteins | sample 5400081 | NCBI WGS metagenome assembly WNFZ01 (sample SAMN13153365, study PRJNA577476) | soil metagenome | isolation source: 80 cm soil or saprolite under grassland replicate 1 | place: USA:California | collected 2016-06-15 | reverse complement strand
GTATGGAGCGAAACGAAACTTTCCCGAGGCGAACTCTTCTTTGACGGTAGCAAGCCCGAGCGCGACGGAGCCGTGCTCTTTATCCGAGAGGATGCCAGCTTTATGAATCGCAGCTGCCCAGGCAAGGCTTCCGTCCACATCCTGAAGCGCCATGCGCTGGTCGACAGGCAGGGATGTGTTGAGAGCCCATGCAAGATCGTCGAGTTTTTGTGAAAAGCGTCCGCCCCAGAGGGTCATAGCGCCTCCAGGTATACAGGTAAACAAGTACACAAGTAGACAAACAGGATGCCTACATGTTTACCTGTATACATGTGTATATGCTTACTTGAGTACATTCTAGTCCCTCTTGAATTTCGAATAATCAGGTTTGGGCATATCTAAACCCGAAACAGGCAACCCATTCAACGCGCGGACTTTCATGCTGAGTCCATACAAGCGTATAAAGCCTTCGGCGTGGCTTTGATCGTAAACATCTTCTTCACCAAAGGTAGCGAAGTCTTCGCGATACAAACTGAACGGAGATTTGCGTCCCGCGCTGATAACGTTGCCTTTATAAAGTTTGAGGCGTACCGTGCCGGTGACAGGTCCCTGCGTGGAATTGACAAATGCATCCAGCGCTTCGCGTAATGGTGTAAACCATAAACCGTTGTAAGCAAGATCGGCATATTTGACCGCGATCACCTGCTTGTAGTGCATCGTTTCGCGATCAAGGATGAGTGACTCAAGCTCGCGGAGAGCATACAGGAGGATCGTACCACCCGGAGTTTCATACACACCGTGTGACTTCATTCCAACGAGGCGATTCTCCACCAGGTCAACGCGCCCGATTCCGTGCGCTCCACCAATCGCATTTAGAGTTTGAATGATCTTCGCGGGCGAAAGTTGTTCACCGTTTACTGCACAAGGATTGCCGCTTTGAAATTCGATCTCTACATACTCAGCTTGCTCGGGCGCGTTTTCCGGTGACGTGGAAATTTGATACATCACTTCTTCCGGTTCATTCCATGGATCTTCGAGCAAGCCACCTTCATGTGAGAGATGCCATAGATTTGAGTCACGGCTGTAAATGGATTTGATCGTTGCGGTCACCGGAACATTGTGTTTCGCTGCAAAAGCAATCGCATCTTCGCGTGAGCGAATTTCCCATTCACGCCAGGGAGCAATAATTTTGAGCCGTGGATCCAGCGCCATCACGGTGAGTTCAAAACGGACTTGATCATTCCCCTTGCCGGTCGCGCCGTGTGCAACCGCATCCGCACCGGTTTCATGGGCTACTTCCACAAGATGTTTTGCAATTAAAGGACGGGCAACCGATGTGCCCAATAAATACTTATGTTCATACACTGCCCCCGCTTTCAACATGGGAAAAAGATATTCGCTGACGAATTCTTCCTTCATGTCATGGATCACGAACTGGCTCGCGCCACTCTTGATGGCTTTCTGCTCCAGCCCTGCCAGGTCTTCATCGCCCTGCCCCACATCGGCACAAAAGCAGACAACTTCACAACCATAGTTTTCTTTCAGCCATGGCACAATGACTGAGGTATCCAGTCCGCCCGAATAGGCTAATACGACTTTCTTCACTTGCGGTTTTGATTTTGGACTCATTTTTACTCCTATGTTTTATATGGAGTGTGGGAGCTTGCTCCCGCGCCTGAAGCAAGCTTCAGGACTCCAAATAGAAAAATAAAAACAGCCCGCCGAGAAGGCGGGCTGTTTTGGTTGACTTGTGCGTGTGTGTCGCTACACGTTGCGTTTGCTATTCCATCATCCAAACAGAAAGAACCCAACCTTCTCGGGGAGAAGCAGGCTTCGGACGACGGGTGCGCGGCAACGCAATTACTGTAACCATATTGGGCGGTATTCTACCTGAAATATGAAATGTGTCAATGATTCTGAACACACGTATTTGCAAAGAGTACCCAAATGGGTAATATTGTGCGATTACCTCTTGACATCAATCTATCACTGACATAGAATACCGCCTAATATGCGCGCACTGCATTCGGCTCGCTTTGCTATGACCATGACTATGACTAACCTCCGGGTCTCTGTGAGGAATTTGTGGTTGGAGTGATGTAGCTGAAAGGTTAACCCAAAACACATAACGCCTCACGGAAACGTGGGGCGTTTTTGTTTATTTCATTCAAGGAGCAAGATCATGCCAGACCTACATCAAACCCTCGTGATGAAATTTGGAGGGACATCCGTTGGTTCTGTGGATGCGCTGACCAAAGCCACACAGATCATCAAAGATTCGCGGGAAGATTATCCACGTGTTGTCGTGATCACTTCGGCAATGTCTGGCGTGACAGATCTGTTGCTAAAATCTGCTACGCTCGCCGCGCAGGGAAAAATTGATTCACTTCCTGAGGCAGAATCCACGCTGAGAGCAAAACACTTTGCTGCGGCAAACGCACTCATCAAGGATGAAAAACTTTGTGAGAAGACAAAAGGTGAAATTGATTGTTTGATTCAACTATTGGTTGATCTCTGCAAGGCAATTACAGTACTCGGAGAAGCCAGTCCGAGAGCGCTGGATGCGGTGGCATCTTTAGGCGAACGAATGAGTGTTCGATTGCTGGCGGCAATTGCACAGGACCAGGGAATCAAGGCCAAAGCAATTGAGTCAATAAAATTTATTATTACGAACGCGCATTATCAGAATGCGCACCCTGATTTTCGGGTGACAACCGACAGGACACGGGCGGTCTTAAATCCATTGATGGATGAAGGAATTGTTCCCATTACTACCGGCTTTATCGGTTCGACTCCCGAAGGCGTTATCACAACTTTGGGTCGCGGCGGCAGCGATTATTCTGCTGCCATTATCGGTTCGGTCCTGCCTGCCGATGATGTTTGGATCTGGACAGATGTGGACGGTGTTATGACCACCGATCCACGCATTGCGCCCGAAGCGCAAACCTTGCCGGAGATTAGTTACGGTGAAATCGCTGAGCTTGCTTATTACGGCGCGAAAGTTCTGCATCCCAAGACGATTCGCCCCGTTGTCGACGCCGGCATTGGACTCCGCATCTGCAACACATTCAATCCATCGCATCCTGGCACGCGTCTGATCGCCAACGGACATTCGAATGGTAATGCACATAAGCCAGAAAAAGTGATCAAAGCAGTGACCGCGATACGCCAACAGAGATTAGTTACCATTGAAGGACGCGGTATGCTCGGTGTTCCAGGCGTAGCGGCGCGGGCGTTTGGTGCGGTCGCTTCGACAGGTACAAGTGTTCCGCTGATTATTCAGGCATCCTCAGAGCAATCCATTTGTTTCGCGGTGCCATCCGAAGCCGCACCGTTTGTGCTGGATGCTTTGGAAAAAACATTCGTTCACGAAATCGAAGACGAAGATATCGACCGCGTTTGGTCAACAACAGATGTTTCTATCGTGACTGTAGTCGGTTCAGGAATGCGGCATACCGTTGGGGTGGCAGGACGTGTGTTCGGTCAGCTTGGAAATAGCGGTGTTAACGTCCTTGCTATCGCACAGGGTTCTTCAGAAGTATCGATCAGCCTCGTAGTCGACCACTCGGACACGGAGAACGCGGTGAAGGCATTACACCAATTAATTGTTCAATAATCCGTAGGGGCGGATCGCGATCCGCCCCTACAAGATCATCAAAGGAGAATTCATCATGTCATCTCAAATCCCTGTAGCAGTTCTTGGCGCGACAGGTTCTGTCGGGCAACGATTCATTTCGTTGCTGGATAATCATCCGTGGTTTAAGGTGGTTGCCTTAGCAGCGTCTGATCGGTCGGTGGGACAAAAATATTCAAAGGCCGCGCGCTGGGTGTTGGATGTGCCCATGCCGGAATATGCCAAGGATATGATAGTTGTGCCAGCAAATACAGATGCTGTGCAGGCACAGATTGTTTTTTCTGCTTTGCACACAGAAATTGCCAATGAACTCGAACCGGCGTTTGCCAAAGCGGGTGCGGCGGTGTGTTCGAACGCATCCTCGTATCGCCGCGGTGAAGACGTGCCATTGCTACTTCCCGAAATTAACGCGAATCATATTCAACTCATTAAACAGCAGCGTAAGAATAAAGGTTGGAGTGGGTGCATCGTCACAAATCCAAATTGCACGAGCACAGGACTCACAATTGCCCTAAAAGCACTTGATAATGCATTTGGTGTGAAGAAAGCTTTTGTTGTTTCTCTTCAGGCGCTTTCGGGCGCGGGATATCCCGGTGTTCCATCCCTCGACATTATGGATAATGTTATTCCCAACGTAGCCAATGGCGGCGAAGAGGAAAAAGTGGAATGGGAACCGCGCAAGATGCTTGGTAAATTGAACAATGACAAGATCGAGCTTGCCGACATTCAATTTAGCGCACATACGAATCGAGTTGCCGTGATCGACGGGCACACGGTTTGTGCAAGCGTAGCACTTGCAAATCCTGTGGAACCCGAAGTTGCGATTCAGGCATTACGCGATTATTGTGCTCCGCCATCAGCGAGGGAATTGCCTTCGTCGCCGCGACCCGTCATCGAGGTCCGCCAGGAAGCGGATCGCCCTCAGCCCCGACTCGACCGATTAACCGGTAAAGGAATGACGACCGTGGTCGGACGCGTACGACGCGATCCCATCCTTGATCTTAAGTTTGTTGTGCTTTCACACAACACGATTCGCGGCGCGGCAGGAGCGTCGATCTTTAATGCTGAGTTGTTGGTGAACGAAGGATTATTGTAAATTACCCGTTTGGGTATTGACACAAATCGAATCACTATGATATAAACCGCCGCTAACAACAATAAATACTCGCTCTTATCCAGAGAGGCTGAGGGAACGGCCCTGTGACGCCTCGACAACCTGACCAAAAGGTCAAGGTGCCAACTCCGACAAATAAGGATGACAACTGTCATCCATATCTGGAAGATGAGAGGATGGTGTAGACGTATACCTCTTCTTGTACTTTCAGAAGAGGTATTTTTTTGCGCAAAGAATTTATCTCTTCTGAAGGGCGGGTAAATTCATAAACAAGAGGAGTTTTCCATGGCTATTGCAATTCAAGATCGCAAGTTAGGTTTCGCAACTCGCCAGCTTCACGCGGGCTATTCTCCCGACCCCACGACCGGGAGTCGCGCCGTGCCGTTGTATCAAACAACGAGTTATCAATTCAAGAGCACAGAACATGCAGCAAATTTATTTGCGCTTAAAGAGTTAGGGAATATTTATACCCGTTTGATGAACCCAACCACGGATGTACTCGAACAACGCATCGCTGCATTGGAAGGTGGCGTTGCTGCACTGGCATCGAGTTCCGGTCACGCCGCGCAGGCACAGGCAATTTTCACGTTGCTTAATGCAGGCGATCATATCGTTTCATCATCTCGCTTATATGGGGGAACTTATAACCAGTTTGCTTACACTCTGCCTAAACTGGGAATTGAAGTCACATTCGTTGATCCATGCGATCCGAAGAACTTTGAAGCCGCAATCAAACCCAATACGAAAATTTTATACGGGGAAACGTTGGGCAATCCAGACCTAGCAGTATTTCCGTTCGAAGAAGTTGCAGAAATCGCCAAGAAACATAAACTTATTTTGTTCATCGACAATACTTTTGCCACGCCGTATCTCTTCCGCCCGTTTGAATGGGGCGCGCATGTGATCACACATTCCACCACGAAATTCATCACCGGGAACGGCACATCCATCGGCGGAGTCATTGTGGATGGTGGCAACTACGATTGGAGCAACGGCAAGTTCGAGAATTTCAACACGCCAGATCCTTCTTATCACGGGCTCGTGTATTCCACACTTTCGAGCGTGGGCTTGCCGCCGTTCGCGATCAAAGCTCGCGTGCATGTATTGCGCGATATCGGCGCATGCCAGTCCCCCTTCAATTCGTGGCAAACCTTGCTTGGTATCGAAACGCTCAACCTGCGCATGGATCGTCACGTGCAGAACGCACAGGCTGTCGCAGAGTTTTTGGAGAAACATCCAAAGGTCAATTGGGTGATGTACCCCGGGCTGAAGAGTCATCCAGATTACGAACGCGCTAAGAGATATTTTCCGAAAGGCGCAGGCGCTATTCTGGGCTTTGGAATCAAAGGCGGAGTAGAAGCTGGCAAGAAGTTCATCGAAAGCCTGCAATTATTCAGCCACCTCGCCAATGTCGGCGACGCTCGCAGCCTAGCGATTCATCCTGCTACCACGACACACAGTCAGCTTACAGAAGAGCAGCAAGTATCTGCGGGTGTCAGCCCGGACTTTGTCCGCTTGTCCATCGGTCTTGAGGATATTGATGATATCTTGTGGGATCTGGATCAGGCGCTGAATGCATAGGAACCACGTTGGTTGAGTAGCGAGCGCACTCTGCGTGCGTATCGAAACCAATAATCGTCAAAATAACTTAGTAGCCAAAAGTGCTTTGTTTACTGGTGGTCTCGATACGCCCTGCAAGAACATGCGGGGCTACTCGACCACCGCATATGGAAGAAAAATGCCCGTAAAAATTCCTACCACCCTGCCCGCCCGCGCTACTCTTGAAAACGAAAATGTTTTCGTGATGGATGAGGACCGCGCTGTCCATCAGGATATCCGCGCCCTGCGTGTTGCGATTTTAAACCTCATGCCGACCAAGATCGCGACGGAAACGCAGCTTTTGCGTCTGCTGTCTAACTCAGCACTTCAAGTGGAAGTGACTCTGGTCCACACAGCAACCCATGAATCCAAGAACACGGATGCCGATCATCTTCTGCAACATTACGTCACCTTCGATGAAATTAAGAATGAAAAGTTTGATGGACTCATCATCACCGGTGCGCCCGTGGAACAAATGCCATTCGAAGAGGTCGATTATTGGGATGAACTGACCGATATCATCGATTGGGGGAATGAAAATGTCGAATCAAATTTCTATATTTGCTGGGGAGCGCAGGCAGCGCTATATCACAAGTATGGGATCCCCAAGTATGATCTGCCTCGTAAGATGTTCGGCGTCTTCGAACATCGCATCTTTTCCTGGACGGAAAACCTGCTGCGCGGCTTTGACGACATTTTCCTCGCCCCGCATTCGCGTCACACGGAGATTCGCCGCGAGGATATTGAAAAGGTGGACGAGATGCAACTTCTGGCAGCTTCCGAGGAAGCTGGTGTGTACATCGTCGGCTCGAAGGATGGGCGTCACATCTTCGTGACCGGGCATTCCGAATATGACCCGTTCACGCTCAAAGGGGAATATGACCGCGATGTAAGCAAGGGACTTCCCATTCATGTTCCGAAGAATTATTATCCGAATGACGACCCCACAAAAACTCCGAATGTCCGTTGGCGCGGACACGCAAACCTGTTATATTCGAATTGGTTGAACTACTATGTGTATCAGGCGACCGCATTCGACCTCAACGATATTCCACAGAAAATCAGGAGACCCAACGACTGAACGTACATCTCGGGAGTCATACTACATAAAGTATGACTCCTTTTTCTACCAGGAGTTTTTATGAACACGAATCGCAAATTTGGTTTTGCCACCCGTCAATTGCATGCGGGATATGAACCCGATCCCGTCACGGGCAGTTTTGCTGTTCCCATCTATCAAACGGCAGCTTACGATCTGCAAAGTACAGAACGCGCAGCGCATTTGTTCTCCTTGCAGGAAACAGGACATATCTACACACGCATCTCCAACCCGACGACGAGCGTCTTCGAACAACGCATGGCAAGCCTGGAAGGAGGCGTCGGCGCGCTGGAGGTCAGTTCCGGTCATGCAGCCCAGGTTACGGCGATCCTCACGATTTGCGGAGCCGGCGACCACATCGTTTCCTCATCCACTTTATATGGTGGGACCGTGACACAATTCAAGTATACATTCCCAAAATTAGGTATTCAGGTCACATTAGTTGATCCCAGCGATCCTGAAAATTTCCGCCGCGCCATTCAACCAAACACCAAAATTATTTACGGTGAGACCATCAGCAATCCGCTGGTGAATATCTTTCCCTTTGAAGAAGTGTCGAGGATTGCGAAAGAATACGGCATTCCATTGATGATCGATAACACATTCGCCACGCCCTATTTGTGTCGTCCATTTGAATGGGGTGCGGATATCATCACGCATTCCACGACGAAATTCATCGGTGGGCATGGAACTGCCATCGGCGGTGTGATCGTGGATGGTGGCAAATTCGATTGGAAAAAAAGCGGGAGATTCAAAAACTTTACAGAACCGGACCCAGCCTATCACAACCTCGTCTATGCCGATGACTTTGGACCCGCAGCATTTATTTCCAAAGCGCGCGCCGGTATCCTTCGGGATTTCGGGACCTGTCAACAGCCTATCGCTTCCTGGTTGTTCATCCAGGGATTGGAAACTTTATCCTTACGGATGGATTGTCATACCAGAAATGCACAGCAGGTGGCGGAATTTCTGGAAAGTCATCCGAAAGTTAAGTGGGTCACATATTCTGGTTTACCAGCTCATCCTGATCATGAAAAAGCAAAGAAATATCTCCCTAAAGGCTCCGGCGCCATGATGGGATTCGGCGTTCAAGGCGGCCGGGAAGCGGGCGCGCGTTTTATTGACCATCTCGAACTGTTCAGCCACGTGGCAAACTTAGGCGATACAAAATCGCTTGCTATCCATCCCGCCAGCACCACGCATTCTCAACTGACAGAAGCAGAACAACGCGCCGCTGGTGTGAGCCCGGATTTCATTCGTCTGAGCATAGGCTTGGAAGATATTGAAGACATCCTTTGGGATTTGGATCAGGCACTGAACGCGTAAGAGTGTAGACAAGTACACACTTTACCTGTCTACCTGTATCCTTGTTTACTTATATACGAAAACTAAGCTGATGCACTTCCATGGCGAGCTAATCTGAATTCCAGATGACGCTTCACATCAGGCCATTCGGTCGCCAGGATACTATAGATCACACTATCGCGGACAGTTCCGTCGCGCCGCGCACGAAAATGACGAATAACGCCATCCTTTTTGGCACCAAGTGCCTCGATTGCTCGTTGCGATGTAAAGTTGAGCGCGTCCGTGCGCAGACCAACAACTTTACATCCGAGCGTTTCAAAGGCATGGGTCATCAATAGCAATTTACAGGTTGTGTTGACATGGCTTCGCTGCCAGCTTGCCGCATACCAGGTATAACCGATCTCCACGCGGTCGATCTCGGGCATCACATTGTGGTAGCGCGTGCTTCCAACGATCTTGCCTGTCGTTAATTCGCGAACTGACCAGGGGAGCATATGACCAGCACGTTGTCCGGAAAGCGCATCCTCAATGTAGCTTTTTGTTTCCTCGCGTCTTGGGACGAATGTGTACCAAAGATTCCAAAGTTGACCGTCCATTGCAGCGACGATCAATTCGTGCTCGTGCTCAGGCAGCAATGGCTCTAATCGGATACCATGACCTTCGAGTGTAACGGGAGCGAGTGTGATCATAATTGCCGTCCGTAGAATTTCAACTCAATCGCGACCATCAAAATATTTCTTCCAGACTCTCTTCTTTTCCATCTCTGGCAAGAACGATGCCTCATAGGCATAACGATTGCAAGTCATAATGTCTTCCATGCTCATTCCAAGAATCTCGTGAGCAATGCGATATTCATTGTTCAAGTTTGTCTCGAGCACTTCAGGATCATCGGAATTGATGGTTACCTTTACGCCCAAATCGAACAACTTTTTGAGCGGATGTTCCTCGATGGTCCGCACAGAATTGGTCAAATAATTGCTCCAAGGGTTGACCTCCAGTGTAATGCCACATTCTTTAACAAGCTCCACAGCTTTCATATCTTCGATGATGTGAATGCCGTGCCCAATGCGATCTGGTTGAACTGTTTGAATGGTATCTACCACTGCTGAAGCAGGCGTGTTCTCTCCGGAATGAACCGTGACTTTCAACCCGGCATCTTTTGCTTTCAAGACAGGTTTAGCAAAGTTCTGAATTGGAAACACGTCCTCCGCGTCGGCGAGGTCTACGCCGATAATGTGCTGCTTGTGGCGGATTGCCCAATCCACCGTCTTCACACAAGATTCTGGTCCCATGCTGCGCGAGGTGATCGCAATATAACCGATCGCCATATCGAATTCACGTTCGGCGCGTTCCTTCGCACGTAACAGTCCATCCAGGCATTCATCCCAGTTGAGGTTGTGTCGATGAAACGCCCAATCCGGTGAAAAGCGGATTTCAAAGATTCGAATGTTTTGTTTGGCGGCATCCTCAAATAATTCCCAGGCGATACGCTCGACCACTTCTGGCGAAGTAATACTATTCTGGAAAATAGCAAACGCGTCCAGCACCGCCGCCAGGTCGCGCATCTGATCATAGACCTTCACATGCTTATCTAATTCGTCAACTTCATAGGAAGGCAAAGTGAGATTGTGCTCTTTTGCAATATCGATGATCGTCTGCGTGCGGATGCTGCCTTCCAGGTGAATATGGATCTCTGTTTTTGGAAGTTCGCTATAGCGGGTATCGAAATTTTTCATAAGGCCCTGTCTGAAGTTTTGAATTTCAAGGAGGATTGCAAAATACTAGCGCACTGCCAACTCAATGGCTTGATCGATACTCAGTGCGTGTCCCTGTGACCACGCCTGGTTATAGTGGACCGAATCAACTGTATGCCGAAGAGCAGACAATTGTTCATCAAAATAAGTCTGTTCATCAGGGGTCATGGGAGTAACTGCTTTTTGACGTAATGATTCAGCAGCCGCAAATAATTCGAGAGCGCGTTCATGTTCAGCCTGCGCGAGAGCGATAAATCCAAAACATTCCAATTGATGGGCAACCGCGCCCGTTTGTCCGATCCCGCGAAAGGCAAGGATGGTCTCACGATATCCTTCTAACGCTGCGGCATAATTGCCCAACCCGCGCTCCAAGTGTGCAAGATTTGTCTTTTCCAGGATCACGTTGAACATCGAACCAATTTCTTCATACACTCGCGCCGACTCTTTGAAATGCAGGCGAGCGTTATCGTAGTCTTTCCTTTGGCTTGCTATTAGTCCCAAAATCTCGGCCGCCTGCGCTTCCTGTGAACGAAGCCCGGCTTCTTCTGCCATCTGGTATGACTCGTCCACATAGTGTTGCGCCAGGTTTAGATCGTGGTAAAGATCAATAATGACGTGAGCCAATCGATTCAAGGAGCGGCAAAGCAAATAAATATCAGCCTCCTCCCGGGCGATCGAATAGCTTTCCTGTAGAACTGCTTCGGCTTGTTCACGCTCCCCCAGGAACTCGAGAGGGTAAGCCAGGATGATCAAGGCAAAAGAAAGCCCGCGCCGATCATCGCTCTGGCGATATAAGGCAACGCTTTCTTCAGCCGCGCGCTTTGCGTTCGCATTGTCTCCAAGTGATAGATACAATCTTGTCAAACCGCACAGCGCTTTGGCGCGCGCCACCTGGCGATCTTCATTACTAACGCCATCGGGGAGTGAAGTTTTCTCAACCTCTTGCAATGCCTTCTGTGTCCAGCGAAACCCTTCCGCGGAATATCCACCGGCGGTCCAAAAGAGATTGATGGATCCCACAATCCGTAAAGCGTAATCTGGATTTTTGTTTATGCTCCATTCCAGAGCAGCGCGTAAATTATCCTGTTCAAATGAGACATGTTTCTGCCAGACGACCTGATTACCACTTTTTAGATTTTCATCTGCTCGTTCGGCGAATTGAACAAAGTAATAAAGATGGCGATCTCGGATGGTTTCGACCTCGTCCGTCTCGAAAAGCTTATCGCGGGAATATTGGCGAATCGTCTCGAGCCGATGATAGCGGATCTCATCGTCGACTTCCTCTGTGAGGACAAGGGATTTGTCCACGAGTCGCGTCATCAAATCCAGGATGTCCGATTCGTCTCCCCGCACGTTTCTGCCGTCTGTTGTGAGACGTGCGGGGTTCTCTGCTTCGCCGCAAATGGATTCTGCTGCTTCCAACGTCCAGCCACCGACAAAGACTGCTAACCTGCGAAATAATGTCTTCTCCTGTTCCGAAAGGAGGCTATAACTCCAGTCGATCATTGCTCGCAATGTTTGCTGACGCGGCAGAGCTGTACGCGAACCGCCGGTCAAAAGACGGAAGCGATCGTCCAGCCGGGCCGCAATTTGTTCCGGAGACAATACTTTCACGCGCGAGGCAGCCAGCTCAATGGCCAGGGGAATTCCGTCCAAACGGAAACAAATTTGAGCGATGGAGGAGGCGTTATCCTTCGTCAGTGTAAAACCCATCTTCGCTGTAGCAGCGCGTTCGAGAAAAAGGCGGATCGAATCTACCGTTTGCATTTCCGCTAAAGAAGGCAATGCCGCGGGATTAAGTGTTTGCAGGGAAGGCACACGATACGTGACTTCACCTTCAATTCCTAACGACTCGCGACTACTTGCCAGGATATGCAACTGAGGACAAGCACGTAAAAGGGTTCCCGCAATCTGCGCGCAGGCTTCCACCAGGTGTTCACAATTATCGAGCAGGAGAAGGATAGTTTTAGAGCGCAAATGATCAACAAGAATGTCAGTATCGCTACGAAGACTGTCCTCACGCAAATTCAAAGTGGCAAGCAAAGTATGGGGAACCAGGGACGGGTCTGTCACCGGCGCCAGTTCCACAAGCCAAACGCCATCTGCAAATTGATTTAGCGAGTCCATGCCCACTTGTAAGCTGAGACGCGATTTTCCGGCGCCACCGGACCCGATCAGCGTCACCAGGCGATGCGAACGAAGAGCTTCTTTGATCTCATCCATCTCGTTCTCACGCCCAATGAAGGTGGTCATTTGCGCAGGAAGGTTATGGTGAACTATGTCAATCGTTTTGATGGGCGGAAAATCGCAGGGCAGATCTTCGATTACAAGTTGATAGATCGATTCGGAGCGAAGTATATCTTTCAGCCGTCGCTCTCCCATGTCGCGCAATGTAACTCCCGCGGGCATGTCATCGCGGACAAGTTCTTCGGTTGCCATGGATATGAGGACTTGTCCGCCGTGCGCAGCAGACATCAGTCGTTGAATATGGCTCAATGTAAGATAGCCCTGATATTCACCTTGTCCTTGAAGCTCGGCGCGTCCTGTATGAATCCCCATACGCACACGGATCGGCGCCGGTTGCCACGGTTCCTCATAAAGAAGTCGTTGCGCATTGACCGCCGCGTTCAGGCCATCCTTGGCGGAATGAAACGCGGCACAAAAAGCATCGCCAACAATTTGAAAGACGTAACCGTTCTGTCCCTGAATCGCCTTGTGGAGAATCTCATGATGACGCGCCAATAGGGCTGGCATCTCATCGGGATACTGTTGAGCCAGTTTGGTACTGCCTTCAATATCGGTAAAAAGAAATGTTACCGTGCCTGTCGGTAGAGTACTGATATTGGTCATGGACAGGGTTATTATGACATAAATAATCCCGCTTGAAAATAAATTTACAGGGAAGGGATGACGATCAATCGGTGGATGTAATGGGAAGGGACAAGATAAACGTCGAGCCTTGCTTTTCTTGCGGTTGAGCCACGATGTTTCCCTGGTGCTGATTGACGATCGCTTTCACGATTGCAAGACCCAGCCCATTGCCGGGATACTCGGATGCATTGCGTCCGCGATGAAAGCGCTCGAACAAATGAGGTAAATCTTCGGGTGGGATGCCAATTCCAGAATCGGAAACGATCAAGTTGATTTCATTTCCATGTTGTTGAAGAGCCAATGCTATCGTTCCGTCCGCTGGTGTGAACTTCAGCGCGTTTTCGAGCAGATTGATCACCACTTGTCGTAACTGTGTTTCGTTTCCCTGTATCACTACAACAGCATCTGGCAGTTGCATACTAAAGTTTCGATCTGCTTGTTCGGCGCGGGAGGCAAACTGTTCGCCTACTTCTCGAACCAGTTGGAGGATATCCACTTGTGCAAATTCGGATTTGGATTCCTTGGCTTCAATGCGTGATAGATCCAGCAAACTTTGCACCAACGCTTCCAGCCGCCGACTTTGTTCCTGGGCGCGCTTAAGGTAGCCGGTCTGTTTGGAAACGTCTTTCTCGTCACGCGCCAGTTCAAGATTAGCTTGTAACGCCGCTAGGGGAGTATGCAATTCATGAGCGGCGTCTGCTACAAAAGCACGCAACGTGGAAATAGTCTGCTCCACTTGTTCCGCCATTTCATTGAACGAACGCGCCAGTTGCCCAAACTCATCCCCACTTTTGACATCTGCACGGCTGGATAGATCACCCTGCGCCATGTGTGAGGTCACATTGGTCAGGGCAAGCACCGGCGCACTAATGCGGCGGCTGATGTACGAACCAATCAGCGCCGCCAGCAAAACCGCGATTGCGCTCGAAAAGAGCCAGCCGCGCGCAACACTGGACAAAATGGCACTTCCATACGCGGGACCTTCCGATAATTGAACGTTTCCAGTCTTCTGATTATTGCTTGGATCTACAATCAGCGCGGCGATCTTTTGGCTAGAGCGCTCCGTTACAGGAGAAGGCTCTCCTGGCAGTTTTAGCGCAAAATTATAAACGGAACCGCCTGACTGGGTCGAATGATAGATCATGACATCTTGAGAGCCTGTTTCGACCGACGACGGCGCGGGGATTGTTTCCGTTGTGCCAAACTGCTCACTTGGAGACCTGCCGATGGCAATGAACACTTTGTCTTTGGGCAGACTATCATTGCTCTGAATCAGCGTTTGTTTCATCACGCCGAGATTAACATTTAGATTCTGAGGTGAGCCGGAATCGTAGAGCAAATTGTCGTTTGTGCCATAAACTTGAATACGCGTTTGGGTGAGAAATGCGAGGTTTTCGATCTGCGATTGCACCTCATCATGGGGAGCCTGGCCACCGATCATTTTGCTGACCACGATGCTGACGGCCCGCGCGTTGCCGATCAAATAATCCAACTCCTGGTTAGAATAATAATTTCGCAGGATCGCCAGCAACACTGCTCCCAACGCAAGGGCTGCTATCAGAGCGATCCCTGCAAAGCTTAATGCCAGCCGCGAACGAATTGATTTGAGCATCATGTCGTGTCTCCAATCAGAACAAAGAGTAACTCATTTGAAGCGGCTGTCAAGTCCATATGCTACATCCTATTTCGTGCTGAACTCGGGAGATGTGTAAACCAGGACCTCCGCGATGAAGCGGTCGCCCGTCTTCTTGCCCCAAACTGTGATTAAACTGGCTTGGCCAATCTCATCCAGCGACCCTTCCTCCATCACCTGCTGGATTTTCTGACCCTCCGGTGGCGGACCATTAAATTGTTTCATCGTCACGTCTTTATAGATCTTCGTCTGAGAGGTAACGACAACTTCCACTTCCGGACCGTCATGATTAGATTCCGTCTCCACCTTTCCAGACGGGTCTGTCTTCACGCCTATCGTCACCCTACCCGTGCCAATGAAGAGGCTATTATCTTGCCGACGGTCGAACAGGCCGCGGACATCTGCGGGTATTTGGGGCAATTCTTTGGCAGGTTGAATATCATCCGCGTTGATTCGCACACTGTTCTCACCGCCCTTGCCCAGAGAAAAGAGCGGTCCGCCAGAAGATACAAGCGGCAGTCCCTGCCCATTCAATAGTCGCGCAGCAACAAAAGCCGCACCTGCCAGCAAAAGGATAAGGACAACTCCACCAAGGATAAGGATTGTTTTTTTCATTCGATGCCTCTCGATTTTCTCGCGCTATTTCTTGATGAATGCTGGCGGAGAATACACAAGGATCTCCGCGATGAAGCGGTCGCCTGTCTTCTTACCCCAGACTGTGATCTGGCTGGACTGTCCAACGTCGTCAAGCGTTCCTTCTTCCAGCACTTGTTGGATTTTCTGCCCGTCAGGTGGCGGACCGTCAAACTGGCGCATCGTGACGTCTTTAAAGATTTTGGTCTGCGAGGTGACAACGATCTCGACGGTGGGTCCATCATGATTGGAGGATGTCTCGACGTTTCCCGATGGATCCTTCTTGAAAGCCACAGTTAGTTTTCCGGTGCCAACGAAAATGCTATTGTCCTGGCGGTGATCGAACAAGCCGTTGACATCTGCAGGAGTTTGCGGCAATTCTTTAGAAGGTTCAATGTCTAGCTTTACCATCTTTCCGCCGGGACCACCGAGAGAAAGGCTGGGACCTGAGCCACCGCCCGCTGACACAAACGGTAAGCCCTGTCCATTTAATAGGCGCGCGCCGACAAATGCCGCACCCGCCAGCAAGACTACGATGATGATCCCGCCAATGATGTAAGGCAATTTAGATTTGCGAGGCGTGGGTGTTGATGTTTCTTGTACTTCCATTTTCGAATCTCCTTTTGTAGAAATTTAGAACGCGTTGGTTGAGTAGGGCGAATGCCTTGGATTACTCAACCAGCGACTTTTTACTCATATCTCAATGCCTCGATTGGATCAAGCTGCGAGGCACGTAACGCGGGATACAGCCCAAAGACCAGTCCCGTTGCCAGAGACACGCCCAACGCCAGAGGGATACTGCGCGGATCGAGCAGCGCCGCACCCTGATTTAATGCAGCCGCCAGGGGAATGGTCAACACGCCGGCCGCGATCCCTAAAATTCCACCCCCAGCGCTCAAGAG
>WNFZ01006087.1_pt1 | contig 16524 bp, 11 predicted proteins | sample 5400081 | NCBI WGS metagenome assembly WNFZ01 (sample SAMN13153365, study PRJNA577476) | soil metagenome | isolation source: 80 cm soil or saprolite under grassland replicate 1 | place: USA:California | collected 2016-06-15 | reverse complement strand
GTAACAGTTTAGCTCATTTCGGGCGGATGCGACGTCGTCTGCCTTTGGATTTAGCCCGCCGACTGACTTGGGGACGGCGGCATGATTTGCGATAGAAGGCGCGCTGGGCGACGGTTGAGGGTTGAGTCAATATTTGCTCGAAAGCCTTCCGCGGGTCTCGCTCCTGACGTTGGGCGGTGGTGATCAAGCTGCTGAGCACGGAGTGTCGATGCGCGCCCGAGTCGGATCGATTGCCGAAGGTGAGCTTGCGCATGATGACATTGCGGCGCAAGGATTGCTCAGCTTGATTGTTGGTCGGCTGGATCTTGGGATAGTCCACAAAGGTGAAGAGGCGTCCGAATTGTTTGAGCAAACGGCAGCGCAATTCCTCTGCGGCATGCCAGGACAACTTGGAAGCGCAGAGTTGCTTGAGGCGTTTAACCAAGCTGCGTTTAAGCTTGCGACAGGCACTGCGGCTGCAGCGTCGCTGGCGCAGTGAGGCGCCCAACTCACAGCATTCTGTGAGGAAAGCATTGATGTCTTCGAGGAATTGGCGCGAAGGGGCGTCAGCCAGACAATGGTCTTGCAGCGATTTGAGTTCGTCCCGGGCCAGACGCAGTGGATGAGCCAAGCAACTCTGGCGCGCTTTGGCCGAGACGGGATTGTAGGCGGCGTAGTCGTCGGTATTGAGAACACCGTTGAAACCGGAGCCGATGACGCGCAAGGCCGCCTCCCCGGATCGATGGGCATCGATGTGAAAGTAAGCCAACTGTTCGTGCCCGGCGTACCAGAGCCAGTGACCATTGCCATCCACCCGCCAGGAGGTTTCATCGGCATGCAAATAAGCGCTGGCCTGAATTTTCTGCTGGAGATCCTGATAAAGGACGTCCGCTCGGGCCGCGGCGGCTTTGTCAAATCCGACCACTGAAGCGGGCACCATCGACAAACCAAAAAGGTCGGCGAAAATCTTTTGCACGTTGCGATAGGAGATACCAACGCCATAGCGCAGGTAGACCGCGGTGGATTTGGCCACCGGCCCGATATAGGAACCGAGCATCTCGCCGGGGCCGGCTTGCACCACGGGGCGGCGGCAGTCTGGGCACCAGGCTTGTTGGTGATCGAAGCAGGTCACCACCGTTTTCGGGCACAGCACAATGTCTTCTTGCAAGTGTGGATTGCGCTCGGGCCATGCTCTCAGTTCTCGACACTGGCAATGAGGACACTCCTTGGGGGCGGGGATGGCGAGGGTCTGGTCGATGTGCTTGGGCACCGGACGAGTCCAGGGAGGATGGCCCTTGGGGGCGCCGCGTTTCTTGGTGTTAGCAGAGGACTCCGCGCCCTGGGCCGGAGTGTCCTGAGGGTTGGCTGGGGCGCGATTGGGCTTGAATTGCTTGCGATGGAGATCGTGCAACTGAGCCTGAAGTTGCGCTTTGTCCCGTTCCAGATCCCGGATGAACTCCAGAGCGGCTCTGAGTTCGGCGCGCAAGCCAGCAATGTCCGTCAGCAACTGCGCGCGTTCCAAGGGATGTTCTTGGTAACAAGTCCAAACCCAGTGGGTGGACAGACCGTCCAAATGCGGGCAGCGGTCTTGATAAGGACATTGAAAACCGGGTGGTGCTTGAATCTTCTTAGGCATCGGTAGCGCCCAGTTGGCGACGGAAGTGGCGGTGGAGTGGGTAAACGTAGACGTCCTTGATCGGAACCCTCAGTTCATGACGCCGGTCGTTGCGGCTGCGGCCTTGCGTCGAGCCCACTGGCAGCCAGTTAGCCGCCCGGTAGCAACATCCTTGGAAGCGGTCACGCTCGACGAAGGTCTCGACCAGGGCGACGGCATGTCCGTACTTGGCCTGCCAGTCGGCGCGCAAACGCCGCATCACCAACGACAGAACGTGACTGGCCAGATTCGGCACGCGCACTCCGGCCAGAATGAGAAACCGGCTATTATTGGTGACCCAGCGCAAGTGCGCCCGCCGGGCTGGCGCACTCCAACCAAGCCACGCATCGCGCGCCTGCACCTTCCAAGCCGCTGCTTCAAAGACCAGACACGCCAGAGCTTGGCCGTGGGCGCTCCACACCAGGTACTGCAGGTTTTCCCCAACGGTTCCCCGATACCCAAGATAGTGATACTCGGCCAGCCACGCCTCAAAACACTCACGGTACGGACTGGCCGGATCAATCAACTCCAGACGCAACGGTTGCACCGAGGACAGCGACCCTTCCACCCCCGGTCCGAGCCTCGACGTCATCCTCGGACCACGACCCCGTTGCGCGTTGGTGGGAGGGCGCACTCGCTCGGGCAACGTGATCTCCCCGCGCCGGTGCAGTTTGAGCATGAGCCGACGGGCGGCGATGTCCTTGTAGCGCCCTTGCTCGTTCCTCCAGTCCCATCGAATTGTTCGGCACTCAGTTGCCCTCGTCCCAACTGACCTATATCAAACACGCCGCTGCTTTAGCGACTTTACGACAGGGACGCCAGCAAAAAATCAAAACAAGCCTACCGCCGCCCGAAATGAGCTAAACTGTTACATTCACGATAGGGTTGAATTTCCAAAAAGTTGAAGATCTGTTCCTGGCCAAAAACAGCACCCGGTTCGATCGCTTTTTGCCAATCAGAAAGGATCAATTTCCCGGTCGTGCTTTTGGCTCGGAAAACCTTCCAATGATAGGTGATCCAGACCGGTATCCTGGGCTCCGGGTTGGAGGCATACATCTCGCGGAATGACCGCTTCGCATCGACCTCGACCTCTTCGAGCTCCACGGAGCCGAGGAAGGGGGTCGCTTCTTCCAGTTTCTTTGCTTTTGGATTCATCAAATCCTGGTAGTCGCAGGAGAACATCTTCATCGAATAGAGCCTGCCTGGTTCCAGATCCTTGATGGTTTGGGAACAGGTGTTAGGTCCCTTCCCGCTCCGTTTCATCCAGAGAAATGTGTCCCCGATGTGTTCCGGGTCCGGCGGGCGACCGAGCCCCAGATAGCGTCCTTCGATCCGGCCGTATCTCGGAAAACTTTTGGCGGCCATGCTTCCCTCCTCGGCCGAATGCAGCGTCCAGCCCTCCGTCCCGTGTTCGAAATCCGCATTCTGGACATGAGTGAGAAAGAGCGGGTCCCTGGTCAGCATTTCGGTTTTGCCCTCCAGCGCATAATGCCGGTAAAGCTTGCCCACAAATCGCACCGTTTCCTCGTCCGCCAAAGTTGACGCCCACCATTCCAGTCCGCCGATGCCGGACAGCGCCGGATGATTCGCCACCAGGTTCATCTGTTGGTCCATCCAGACGTGGTAATCGACGTTCGGTTGTTTGTTGATGCTCCCGGGCGGCATGGAAAACAGGCCAAAGGCAATTACCATCTGCCGCTTCACGCCCGGTTCCTTGGCTTCCCAATCGGCGATGCCATCAAGCAAAGCCTGCAAGGCGTCCCGGGAACCCTGCTCTCTGGACATTTCATGGAGGTAGCGTTCCAGCGCGATGCGATAACCGCAGTCCAGGATCGTTCGGATGAAATTCGTGCCGATCATCTCCTGGTTCAATTTCTTGCCGCTGCCGCCGACATAGGCGTAGAGCTTCTTGTTTCGATACCGGTCGTCCGCGCGCATTTTTCGGATGGCTTCGGCGCAAACAGCGTGCCGTTGCTGCTCCTGTTCCATTCGCTTTTGCAGTTCGGGAGAAGGCGTCTGGCCTGGTCTCGTCGCCGGATTATTGACGATAAACTCATTGAGGATGATGCCGTCCAGGAAAGGAGCTTGATCGTAGAAACCGGTCCAGAATTTGAAGTGGTCTTCAACCGTCCGGGCCTGGGAATTAATCCCGGCTTCCGCGACGAACCATTTCCCCTGGCGGTGCCAGTCCTCCATGACTGACCGGGAAAGCTTGATGCTGCCGGGAACAATCAGCGTGGTGACATTCGGCAGGATGTCCCCCTTGAGAAACTCGATATCATAACGGCCATACGACTTGATTTCAGGATTGAGTTCCAACCCGCAATGGACGAGTTCGGGAATCGCCCTTACGACCAGTCTATCCACGGTGGCGTTACCCTCATATTCCACCTGGATGTTGTGTTCCCCTTTGGTCACAAAGCGCATTGCTTCGCCCGGCGCGGGGCTTTCAACCTCATGAACCATCAGCCTGTCTCCTGGCAATTCCTTGTCCAGGATGACCGTGGCGGTTCCCTGTCCTTTGCCCTTCGCGGAGATGAAAATCCAGCCGTCGTTCGGGCGCGTAAACCTGAAGGGCTCGCTGGATCTCGAAATGGAAGAAACTTCGAGCAGCTCCGAAACGAGATTGTTCAATTTCTTTTGTGGCGATGGAGGACTCTCGGCACCGGCGGCTCCGGCCAGGCCAGAGAAAAGAATCGCGATGGAAGCAAACAGGTTTGTGGTCATAACGAACATCGGCAAATCTCAGAGCGTGCTTGATAATTCAAGCGGACCGGGCGCCCTGACCGAGGGTTGTCCGCAGCGCGGTGACGTAATTGCGGGAGGTCGGCCCCATCTCAAATGTCCGGCAGGAACGTTCGAGCCGGCCCATGATCGCCTCAAACTCCGCCCGGCTCAGTGGCCGCGTGCCCAGCACCAGGGCCGCCGCCTGCCACATATAATCATGGACAAATCCCAGGCTGCGCCCATCGGGCCGCCGTCGCAGGGCCGAGTAAATCTCCTTCATCTCGGCATCGCGCCGGTCTCCAAAAATTTTGCTGATTTCCAGAGCGTGCAATTCCAGCAGGGCAAATGAGTCCATATAAGCCGCGGGATGGTCCCCCAGAACCGGCGGTTGCTTGTCGCCCCGGAACAACGACTGCAACGTATCGGTTTCCCAGGAACAATAATCCTTGCCGTCCGTCAGGCAGAGCGCGCGACGCTCCATCCCGGCTGGTAGAACGACTCGGGGCGGATCGAGATCTCCGACCCGCATCGCGGCCAAAATGACCTTGTTCAGGTTGAGTGGTTGTTGGTCCAACGCACGCCCCAGGCTGGGCACGAAGTCTTCCCGCTTGTAAGAGAACAATTCAGCATCCTTCCGCATAATTTTTTTATTGAAGATTGACCTGAATTCTCGCGGGCAGGTCGTGGGTTGTGTCAAGGCAATTCACCTCCTGCCGCGTGAATGGATGAATGATAGGGGTAGGAACGGGGGATGTCCCCCGCCCCTCCCTCCGAACCGTACGGGCGAATTTCTCGCATCCGGCTCTCCGGTCGATGGGGTCTCAGTGAGAGAGAGCACGCTCTTCGCGCGGTCTCCGAGGGCGCTTCCCGTTCAACAGTCTCACCCAAGTCATATGCGCTTGGCTGACTCCCCTGCGGCACAGCCCTCTCGGGCACTCGCAGCGGTCTGTTTTCTGCCGTTCGGTCCAGCTTCCTTCCATCTTCCTGCACTCCCTTCGCTCCACGATCGTTACTCGCTTCATCGCTACTATGGGTGCTCTGACTTCGTCTTGGGCGGTTCTTCGGTCTCCGAGAGGCATGAACGCCGTTTCTCCCAAGCCGATCTCCCTGATTACTGTGTTTGGTCTTCCGACCGTTCCGTCTCCAACCATCTGTGGAGTGTCCGAGGGTTGCGGGGGACTTCTCCAGTCCGCTTTTCGGATGCCCGTTCCGTTGCTCCCCACCCCGTGTTTCCACGACGCAGTTACGGTTCAATGCCGCACGATTTATCACCGCACAGAAGCGGACTTTCACCGCTTCGACCAACCACCATCTCAGGCGCACGGGCGCGGGCCGTCCCGGCCCGCAGCATATCGCCCGGAGCCGAGATCGGGAACGTTTCACACCCTGGTCCTGGTCACGCGCTGCGCCCGGGGACCGGGCGCGCTCCGGGTGCGATGGTTCATGGAGAGCCGAGTCCAGGCCGTGAGCTGCGGAGCAGCGCTAGAAAGTAGCCCACGGCGCGAGCTGTGGGGGTCGACGTTGAATGGGAGAGCCGCGGAGCGGCGAAAGAATCGCTGCTTTCCGTGTAAGTGTCCGAGATACCTTGAATCGTTCGGGAAAATCTGCCATCCTTCCCCCCATGGACGGTTCAGGAGGCGCTCGATTCCTACCCTTAGAACTTCCATGACAAGATTTCTGAAGGCCGTGGTGCATGGCCCGGTTCTCCGGTGGAGAGGCCATATCCGTCCCGTCATTTGCTCTGCGCAGGCCGCTGCTGCTCGCTCTCCCCGGAACTTTGAATAACCTTCCAGCGACTTATGAAATCTCCGCGCGGTTTCTCTTCCGCGTTCTACGTTGCCGCGCTGCTGATGGCGGGCTTCGCGCAGCTATCGTTCAGCGCGGTCGCCGACGTGCTCTCCGCGCCGCTCCTTCCACGGGGGGCCGTCTGGCGCTTCCTGGACAACGGCTCGAACCAGGGCACGAACTGGATTGGATTGGATTTCAACGACTCGTCCTGGTCCAGCGGCGCCGCGCGATTGGGCTACGGCGGCGACGGTGAAGTCACGACCGTTTCTTACGGGCCGAATTCGAGCGCGAAGTACATCACGACCTATTTTCGGCGCGCGTTCGAGATTGCGGATTCGAGCGTGTTTCAATCCTTGAAGCTGCGCCTGGTCCGCGACGATGGTGTGGTCGTCTACCTCAATGGCGTGGAAGTATTTCGCAGCAACCTGCCGGCGGGGCCGATCGGCTTCACGACGGGTGCGAGCAGCGCGCTGTCCGGTGGCGACGAGTTTATTGTCGTCGAAACGAATTTGCCCCCCACGCTGCTGCGCGACGGCAGGAACATGCTGGCCGTGGAGGTGCATCAGTCCAGTGGCACCAGCTCGGACCTCGGCTTCGATTTGGCTCTGGACGGAGAATACGCCAGCATGCCGCAGCCATGGCCACTCGATGCCAGCCGCAGCGCGAATCAGATCGCGATCACCTGGCCGCAACTATCCGTCGGTCACGTGCTGCAATCCACCACGGGCCTCTCGCCGACAAATCCGTGGACCACCGTGGCCAGCCCGGTCGACATTTCCGGGACGAACCAGCGGGTCGTGTTCGACGCCGTCAGCAACCAATTCTTCCGCCTGAGAAGCCTGCCCGTCGATGCCTCGACGCTCTCGAACAAACTGATGTTCGGTTATCAGGCGTGGTTCGCCTGCACCAACGACGGCTCGCCGCCCAATCGTTGGGTGCATTGGTTTCGCAGCCAGACCCCTGTGGCCACCAACGCCACGATCGATTTCTGGCCGGACATCTCCGAGTTGGACGCGAGCGAGTTGTTCGCCACGGGCATGACCTTGCCCGGCGGCGCGCCCGCGAGGCTTTACGGCGCCTACAAAAGCAAAACTGTTCTCCGCCACTTTCGCTGGATGCACGACTACGGGATCGACGGCGTGTTTCTCCAGCGCTTTTCCAGCGAGTTGACCGATCGTTCGTTTGCCGATTGGCGCAACCAGGCCGCTTACAATTGCCGCGCCGGGGCGGAAGCCTATGGCCGCGTCTTCGCCATCATGTATGACATTTCGGGCCAGAACTCGAACACGCTCGTCGCCACGCTGACCAACGACTGGACTTACCTTGCCGGCACGATGCGGCTGACGAACAGTGCCCGTTACGCGCGGCACCACGGCAAACCCGTCGTGGCCATCTGGGGATTCGGATTCACCGACCGGCCTGGCACCGCCGCTGACGCCCAGGAGGTCATCAATTGGTTCAAAGCCGCCGGTTGCACCGTGCTGGGGGGTGTGCCAACGAATTGGCGCGCGCTCGCCGGAGACTCCAAAACCGATCCCGCCTGGGCCGGCGTCTACCGATCCTTTGACATCATCAGTCCCTGGTCGGTGGGACGTTACAGCAGCAACACCGGCGCGGACAATTTTCGACAGAACTATATCGTCCCCGATTTGGCTGAGGCGGGCCTGGCTGGCCGCGATTATCTGCCCGTCATTTGGCCCGGCTTCTCCTGGCACAATTTGAAGGCCGGTGCGGTCAATCAGATCCCGCGTAACGCCGGCCGTTTCTGGTGGCGCCAGCTCTACAACGCGCAGTCGGCCGGATGCCAGATGATCTACGGTGCGATGTTCGACGAAGTCGACGAAGGCACCGCCATGTTCAAACTGGCGCCGACCGCCGCGCAATTGCCCGCCCAAGGCGCCTTCGTCCCGCTCAACATCGATGGCGAGGCAGTGCCCAGCGACTGGTATCTGCGACTTGCCGGCGCGGGCGGCAAAATGTTGCGTGGAGAAATCCCCTTAACCGCCACGCGGCCCATCAACCCATAGCGCAGGGGTCAGTCCGTGAATTGTGGCTGACAGCATTTCGCGGATCAGGAGAAACTGAGGCGGTAACTGTTCAGGTAACTATTCAGGTCTGAGGTTGCATTCGCCCTCACCCCGGCCCTCTCCCCCGGGGAGAGGGGGATCGTGTCGGAGCGTCTCGAAAGCTCTGGCGCGGCTCTCGCTGTTGCCGCGTTAGCAGAATGCGCGCGGGACGCTCCATCCGCCGAACAACGCCACTTCGTCCCCGCGCGGCAAAGGAAGCTCCCTCTCCCCGGGGGAGAGGGCCGGGGTGAGGGCGGGCGTCTATGACTCCTGAACAGTTACCTTCGCCATGATGGCAACAGCACCTGAATAGTTGCCCCGTGCGCCGTCCGGCCTCATGGTTGCGAGGCCGCCTTGGGGGCCGATAGGTGCCGCGGCGGTGCCACATAAACTTCCGTATCGTGGAGTTTCTCGACGATCATTTCCACCGTGCGCTCGATGGCCCCGAGGTTTTCGTGGACGACGTGGGCGGCGTTGTGACCCAATTCTGCGGCCTGCTCCGGGTCGGCCAGGAGCATGGCCAGGGCACTCTCCAGCTCTTCGGCGTCCTTGACCTGGATGGCCCCGCGTTGTTCGACGAACGCTTTGGCGATGGCCTGGAAATTTTGCATGTTCGGACCGAAAACCATCGGTTTGCCCAACACACCCGGTTCGATCGGGTTCTGTCCGCCCTGGCTCGTCAGACTTTTGCCCACGAAAATGACCGTGGCGCATTCGTAGAATTGCTTCAATTCTCCGGTCGTGTTCACCAGCAGGCATTGCACCTCGCCCTGCTTGAAGCGCGAGTGCGGGGTGATGTCTTTGCGGTAAACAAATCGCACCTGGTGCGCCGCGATGTCGCGTCCCACTTCCTTTCCGCGCTCGAAATGCCGTGGCACGACCACGAGGAACAGGTCCGGAAAGCGTTGCCGCAGCCGCACGAAGACTTCGGCGAGCACGGTCTCTTCGCCGGCGTGCGTGCTGCCACCGACGAGCACCCGAGCGTGGGGCGGCACACCCAGTTGACTGAGCAACTGGGGCACGTCCAGCACGTGCCGCTCATCCAGTTTCGCGGCGTCAAATTTTAAATTGCCGACGACGCGAATGACATCCGGCCGGCAGCCGAGTCGGCGCAGGCGCGCGGCGTCCGCCTCGTTTTGACAACCGACCCCGCAAAAGGACGCAAAGAGCGGCCGGAACAGGAGCCCGAATCGTTGGTAGCCGCGAAACGATCGCTCCGACAGCCGGGCATTGACCAGAAAGGTCGGGATGCTGAACTCCTTCGCCATCCAGAGGAAATTCGGCCAGATTTCCGCCTCCACCAGAACGATCGCCTCCGGGTGAATGGCCATGATCGCGCGCTTCACGTAGAGCCGGCGGTCGATCGGGTAATAAATGGCATGGATGTGCGACGGCAGCTTCTTGTGCAACTCGGCCATGCCGGTCGAGGTGGTGGTCGAGACCACGATCTTGAGATTGGGCAGGCGCCGCTGGAGCACGTCGATCAATTGGGTGGCGACGTTCACCTCCCCGACGCTCACCGCGTGAATCCAGAGCACATGCCGGTTGGTCATGGCCTGCTTGACTTTCGAGCTGAACCGGCCGAAACGCTGCCCGAACCCTTCCCGCCAATTGCCCCGCCGCCACATCTTGAGAAAATAGAAAGGCGCGCTCAGCCAGAAGAAGACAATGAACAGGATGTTGTAGATGACGTGCATTCTGTTGTCGGACAGCACCGGCAATCTCGCACCAAACCGGCCCTGCTGGCAAAGGGATTCTGGAGATCGCCTGCCGTTGGGGCGCCGGACAGAATTCTTCCGCGCGACCGCGAGCTCAGCGGTTCGGCTCGGCCATCCGCTCGAACACGGCCACGTGCAACGTGTGGATGAACGGCATTTGCGCGAAGTCTTTCACGAAGCGAAAGCCCGCCCGGGCAAAGTAATCGCGTACTTCGCTCAACGGCGTGGAATGCTTGGCCGAGGTGCGTCCGCCCATGGCCACTCGCAGCTTTCGTTTGAGCGAGGTGACCGACGCCGCGCTGAAGTAGGAAAGCACCACGTATTGTCCAGCCACGCGGCAGAGTTCACGGACCGCCCGCTGCCGGATTTCGGCGTTGGGAAAGTGGTGGAAAAGCCGGAAACTGATCACCGTGTCGAAACTGCGGTCGGCGTAAGCCAGTTGCTCGATATCCTGGCGTTGAACCGGGCATTTCAAACCATTCCTTGCCACATTCTCCCGGGCGATCGCGAGCATCGCCTCGGAGAGGTCAGCGCTCGAAAGAGTGTAGCCTTGCCGCGCGAGGTGAACGGTGACCCGCCCCCCGCCGCATGGCACGTCAAGCACGCGGTGGGTTTTCGGAATCAGCGAGAACGCCCGATCCACCAGGCGCATCTCCGCACGATGCTTGGCTTCGTTGCGCGCCTGGTATTGGCGCGCGGTTTTCTCATCGTATTTGATTCTGCCGCGATACGCGACCGGTTGCTCATTCATGAGTTGAATGGTGTCCCGTGAATTCGAGCGGCGCGACCGCGCGGCGCAGCCGGTGTCGGGGCGCCACCGCTCTTTTCAATCCCGGATGCCCGAGTCTAGGAAGCCAGCCGCCGGGAGGCAACGGTGTTTTTCCCGGCGCCGAAACTCTCCAGGTCTGAGGTTGCTTTCGCCCACAGCCCGGCCCTCTCCCCCGGGGAGATCGTGTCGGAGCGTCTTGAAAGCTTCCCTGCTCTCGCTGTTGCCACATTAGTAGAATACGCATGGGACGCTCCATCCCCCGAACAACGCCACTTCGTCCCAGCGCGGCAAAGGAAGCTCCCTCTCCCCGGGCTCACCATGTCCCACACCTCATTCGCTGGACACCGCCGGTTCAGATAAATCGCTGGGAGCAACTTTCAAAATCCGGCTTGGGCGCACGGGCCGTTGGCGGTTGCAATTCTGTGTTCCGTACGGAACATAAAATCGGCCCACGCCGTTGGACGGTTCAGGGGAACACTCCCGGCTTTGCCACGCGACGTTTCGTGCGGAACATGGGAAAGGTATCACCGGGTTACATTTCGAAATAAGGTCTGAGAAAATCGATGACAACGAATCAATTTTCTCTCTTTCGCACTGCCATAGCCACAGTCACTCAATTCCGACAGCATCTTGTTGGGCGGCCAGCGGGGGTCGGTTTGATGCCTTGCGTCTTTGCGTCTTTGCGTTTTAACGGCCTCGGTTCCAACGCAGAGACGCCGAGGCGCAAAGACGCAGAGAGGACTTGGCCAAGAGGCGGTTGATTGGATCGGTCGGCCGCGCGCGATCCCCGAGAACCGGAGCGCGAGATTGTTGACGGATGAACCGTGGACGGCCAGTCGGTGGAGAGGGCGGGGATGGGCCGTCCAAGCCAGTGTCAATTGCAACGTCACCGGCGGCTCATTCCCGTCGCTTGGTCGTTATCCGTGAAATCCGAGTCATCCGTGGTCAACCTCTGCTGGTCAAACTGACGACCTCCCTCACCACATCCTTGGCAGAACGGTGGCGATGTTGAACGTACTCATTCTGGGAAGCGAACAGTCTGAGCCGATCATCGATGTCACGGATAGCAGGAAATCTACCCGTGCAACGCGTCAACAGGCCCTCGAGCCGACCGCACCGAGGGCATCGCTTCGCTCAACCCTGTGGGCTGGGTTCTGACGGACCGTTGGACCGCGACGATGGCAACCTTGATACCCACGGTGTCCAGCGGAAAAGATATGGGTAAAGATGAGCCCCGGGGGAGAGGGCCGGGGTGCACTACCGTTGAATTAAGGACCAATGAGGACCCCTTACTGCTAATGACCAATGACCAATGACCAATGACCAATGAATGACCAAGCCCCAATGCCCAAAGGTCGACCAAAACAGCCGCAGGGGCGGCGTGAGCGCCGTTTGGTCATTGGTCATTAAGGCCACCAAGAGAACGCCAGGCTTAATTCAATGGCAGTGGGGCCGGGGTGAGGGCGGGTGTCTATGACGCCTGAACAGTTACCCGGCGCCCGCTCGTAGTCCCGCGTTCAGGCGGTCGGAGCGCGCCCCGACCGCCGGAAGGCGGGACTACGAGCGGGCCTGGAAAAAGTCTTGAAACTTTCGACGTTGAAGAAGATGCCGGGCGCGGCGGGCGATCCGAAGCGCCAGCCGCTTGTCCACGCTTCCCGCATAGACTTGCAGGAAGCGGACCCGTTCACTTCGCGAGACGAAGCGCAGCGGCGCCGTGACGTTGAGCGCCGCGAGGTCGCGCGCGCGCCAGCGGTCCGGCAAGGGCCGCCTTCGATCCACCCGAGCCAGGTCGATGAAACAAAATCCCGGCGGCTCCGCGGTCGCATCGAGGAAGAGGTGGCGGGTGAACAAATCCGGCGTGGCCAGTCCCGCGTCGTGCAGCTTGCGCAACTCGCGGGCCAGGGCATCGAATACCCGGCGCCGTTGCGCGCGGTCACGACGCGCCCGCAGGAATTGCTCCACGGTCTCCGCGCCCGTGGCCGCTTCGGTGACCAGGAAGGAAAACCGCTCCCAGCACAGACCGCACTCCTCTCCGAAGGCCACCAACCCGGCAGTCTTGAACCCGGCGGTGGCCAGCGCTTGAGAGTTTTCCCACTCCTGTCGTGCCATGGACCAGACCCGGCCCCGCCGGAGGAGCGAGCCGAGCCCATCCTTCTTGTAGGGGCGCCAATTCCGCTTGAGGAAGAGCACCACTTCCCGGGCCTCGTCGGTTGTGGTCCTGATGCGGAAGATGTCGCGCCGTCCCCGTTGGTCCTTCACCCGATCGCCTCGGAACGCCTTGACCCCTGCCAGCGTGGAGAGTCCAAGCTTGTCGAGCAGCAGTTGATGTTTGGCGACGACGACCACGGCGTTGAGACTGCCGTCGCGGCCGGAGCCGAGTAAAGCATGGAGAAAAGAGATGAAGAAAGGCCTTTACAAGCCGGGCAGTGAGCCCATAGTGCCTGTGCAATACCACCGCCTTCCACTCCAGGCGAATTCGCACGAACAAGGAGGAACAGATGAAAGCAATCTTGAGGTCTATCATTCTCAGCATCGGGCTCATGCTCGGTCTAATTTCATCAACCAGCCGGGCGGAAGCGCCAGCGGGCGACTACACCATCGAGATCGATACGCCGGTCAAGCTCTATGACATCTCCGGCACTTACGACGAGGAATTCGACGACTTCTCGATGCACTACACCCTCAATGTGGACGCGAAGGGAAAGATCACGGGCACTGGGTTCGCCAGCATTGGCGATGACTTTGATTACCTGGATGCGGCCGTGACGTTCTCCGGCTCCATGTCCACGGCTGGCACCGTGACGCGAGTGCGGCTTACGTTAAAAATGGCCGGCTCGGGTTCCATCGAAGGTTACTTCGCCCTGTTCGGCGCCACTTTGAGCGTCAAGCTGGACGTCGATCCGGTGGAGCACCAAATGACGGGCCTCGGCAGCGGCCGGGTGTCAGTCCGCGTGCCCGGCTATGGCAGTCGTAGCGCCCGGCTGCCGCCGGAAACCTTCAGCATGGAATTGCCTGAAGACATGGACGGAAACTGGAGTGTCACGCTCCAGGAGGTGCACCCAGTAACGATCTCAGGCACAAGTTTGGTCGGCACCGGCGCCATCCTGCTTTCCAACGGTGATCCCATTCCCTTCGATGTCAGCGGCGCTTATTCAACCCGGACCGACCAGACCCGTTTCACTTTCAAGGGGACGGCGCAATCGCGCGGGGCAAGCCTGAAGCTGACAACCACGACCGCCCAAGGCGCGATGCAGGTGCTCAAACTCAGCGGCAAAGCGCTCGGACAAAAACTCCAGGCGACGGCCGTCACCATGGCTTCCACGGCCATCAGCTCAAGCTCGAGTGGTGGATATTCCAATACTGAACTCAATCCCATGGTCGTTGGGTATCATCCCGGCCCGCCACCACTTCCCCCCACACCCCAGAGTCCCAACCCGCCTGGAACTCGCTAAGGGCCTGAGAGGCTAGCCGCTCGTCCACATCTCTGATGGATATCTTTGCGGAATCCTGTTGAACCGGAGTTGGGAGGAGTCAGCCGACCAAATCCAAGCCTGTCATGAAAGCCAGAGGCTCACCCACTCCTCCTCGAGACGCCGGTTCCAAACAACGGCCGTCGGTCCGCGAAAATGCAGCCCAGGGCATCCGCTTCACCGTCGTCTGGAAGCTGGTTGTGCTCGCGCTCGCCGTGGCCGTCAGCGCGTTCTACTTGCTCCGAAACCAATCGGCGCCGCTGCCGTCTGCGGCAGAGGCGGTCGAAGATGGCACTTCGACCAAGACAACTGCGCGCGCCGCTGATCGCAATGAATCCAGGCCGCCCACTTCGCCGCCTCGGGATCCACTCGCCACGGCTTTCGCAAAACTGGTCAAGCCGTCGCCGCCCCTTTCCACCGCTGACCTCGTCGCGCAATTGATCGATGCGGCGCAAGCAATGCCCGTTCGTCGCCGGGCCGCTCTGCGGCTCGGTCGCATTGGTTCCGACGAAGCCATGCGCGGGCTCAAACAAGCGCTGGTGATTGCGCCTCCCGAGCTGAAGGCGGCCATCGCCCAGGGGTTGGGAGAATGCACCCATCCGGATGCGCTGCCGATGCTGCCGGGGTTGCTCGATGCTCGTGACGAGGCGGTCGCGCGCGGCGCCGTCCGGGGATATGCGGCGCGGGCTGACGCCTCTTCCGTCGAGGTGCTGCAGAGCGTGCTGCGCGACGCGGCGCGCCCGGTCAGCGTGCGCACGGAAGCGGCACTGGCCCTGGGCGATGTCAACCTGCCGGCGGCCCGCGAAGTTCTCACCCGGGCGATCCGCGAGAGCAAAGACGAAACGATTACCGCCCATGCCCTCGAAGGATTGGGCAAGAGGCCGTTCGAGGAGACGCAGGATTTTTTTCGCGACTACCTCGAGGCCAGTGACACCAGCAGTGCGCGGCGCTCCACCGCGCTGGAAGCCCTTGGCCAGGCTCCGGGGGAGGTGGCTCCATTCCTCTTGAATTATCTCAAAGATCCCGACGCGGAAGTCAGGGCCGCCGCGGCCTTGGCCCTCAGCACGACCGAGAGCCGCGTCAAGGCCGGCCAGGAACTCTCCAGCCTGTTGCAACAAGAGACCGATCCCAACGTGCGCGCGCGGCTGTATCAGGCCCTGGGCAATCAAGGCGGCTACGACGTCAGCGCCATCCCGGCTCTCGCCCAGGCTGAGCTGGAGCCAGAGGCGCGCTTTGCCGCGTTGGACTTGCTGGCCGTCGCCTGCCACGACTCGCCATCGTCGCCGGCGTTTGCCTTCTTCGAGCAAACGGCGGTTCCGGAATTGAAGGCGGCGGCTCTGCAGAGCGCCGACTCACACCAGCGGCTCAGTGCCGTCATCATCCTCCATCGGGCGGAAACGCCGGAAGCGGCCAGAGCGTTGGAGGAAATCGGGCGGCTCTCGAACGACCCAAGGGTGGTCAAGGCCGCCCGACCCGCGCCAGTCGCCGGCGCCCGCCGGTAGGATCGGATTCGCGAAATTTCCAATTCTCAAACTCGGCCGGTCGCGTCCCGGCCAGTTGACAGCCCTGCGCTCGTCTCGCAGAGTGCGGCGCGTGATCCAGCGCGAGAACGACGGAGTTCGGTGGCAACTCCAGGCCGATTTCGCGCCGCTGCTCGATCCGCTGCTGAAATCGTCCGGCCAGATGATCAAGGAATCGGCGGTCAAGCAGGTCACGCTTCACCGGATTGGCGACAGGACATTCTATGTCAAACGCTACCTCCACCATGCCGTGCCGTTGCGCCCGCTGAAGTTTTTCCTGAAACCATCCCAGGCGCGGCAGGAGTGGACCCTGGCGCAGGAACTGGACGCGCGCGGCGTTCCCATCGTGCGGCACCTGGCGTTGGGCGAACGCCGCACCTGGCGCGGAGTGCAGGAAAGCATTCTCGTCACCGAAGGTTTCGACGGCGTGCCGCTGGGGCAGGCACCGGGGCTCGATCCCGCCGCGGTCTTGGATTTCGTCCAGGGCATGCACGCCTGTGGTGTCCTGCAGCGCGACCTCCATCCTGGCAACCTCCTGGTGCGCCCGGAGCCGTTCGAACTGCGGTTGGTCGATCTGCATGGCATCCACGTCCAGGCGCAGGTCAGCGCCGAGGACCGGCAGGAGAACCTGGCGTTGCTCCGCGTCTTTCTGCCGGTGCGCGTTTCTCCGGACATCGAAAGACGCAGCCGAACGCTGCGACAGGATTTGCTTTACGAGCGCTCCCGGCGCACTCTGAGACGCAATCGCGACTTCGCGCGGCTGCGCCTCGGCGGACTGAAATGGCACGTCCGGCTCTGCCTGGTCGATGACGCGGTCCGCCGCGTGCTGAACG
>WNFZ01004415.1_pt1 | contig 16527 bp, 15 predicted proteins | sample 5400081 | NCBI WGS metagenome assembly WNFZ01 (sample SAMN13153365, study PRJNA577476) | soil metagenome | isolation source: 80 cm soil or saprolite under grassland replicate 1 | place: USA:California | collected 2016-06-15 | reverse complement strand
CCTCCACCTCACCCCACCCTTGCGCGCCGGCGATCCGCAGCTCGACGCCGGCGAGCCGCGCCGCCTCGGCGAGGCGCGGCAGGTTCTTCCGCGGCTCGCGCGTCCCGACGGCGAGCACGTACTCACCCTCCGCGCGGCCGCCGTCCGGCACGAACGGTTTCGCGACCGCGTTCGGGATCACGCGGATCCGCTCCTCGGGGATTTCGAGCACGTCCAGCAGCTCGCGCTTCGTGAAGTCCGAGACGGCGATCACGCGCTGGGCCGCGTGCACGACGCGCGGGACGAGCAGGCGGCTGTACGTGCGCGTCCAGCGGTTGAACGTGTTCGGGTGGCGCAGCACGGCGAGGTCGTGGACGGTGAGCACGAGCGGCGCGGCGGGCGCGCGCAACGGGCCGCGGAAGCTGGGGCAATGGAGCACGTCGAGCCCGCGCGCGCGCCGCGGCAACTCGAGCGGGTACCACCAGACGTCGCGGGCGACGGTCGCGGCCTTCCGCGACCCGCCCCAGGCCAGCGGCTCGACGTCGACGAGGCGCTCGAGCTCGGGCAGCAGGCCGCGCAGGTAGCGCGCCGTGCCGGCGCGCGTCTGGCGAAGCGGCGAGACGTCGATGCCGATGCGCATTCGCCTCAGAGTCTCGCAGCGGCGTCTGCGTACGCCGCGAGGAAGGCCTCGCCCATCGCGCGGGCCGAGAACCGCGCCGCGTGGGCCGAGCCCAGCGCGATGAGCTCGTCGCGACGCTGCAGTGCCTCCCCGACGGCTGCGGCGAACGCGTCGACGTTCTCCGGATCGGCACGGACCGCCGCGTCGCCGCACGCCTCGTCGAGCGACGGATGCGCGGACGCGACGACGGGAACGCCGCTGGCCATCGCCTCCAGGACCGGAATGCCGAAGCCCTCGAAGCGCGAGGGGTAAACGAACAGGGATGCGCCACGGTAGAGGCGCGCGAGCTCCTCGTCGTCCACGTAGCCGAGGCGGAGCACGCCGGGCCGGTCGAGCCGCGGTTGCAGGCCCCAGCCGCTCGCGCCGACGACGGCGAGCGCGAGCTCGCCGCCGAGCAGCTCGTACGCGTCCAGCAGCGTCTCGAGGTTCTTGCGCGGCTCCAGCGTCGCGACGGTCAACGCGTACGGCGGGCCGAGTTCCGCGCGCTCGCCGTCGCTCCTGAAGACCGGCGCCGGGAATGGATGCGCGACGTGCACGCGCTCGTCTTCGACGTGCAGCAGCTCCTGCACGTCGCGCGCCGTGTACGCCGAGTTGCACACGAAGAGGTGCGCGCTGCGTGCGGCGTGGCGGTACTTCGCACCGTGCATGCGGACCGTCCGTCCGTGCGTCCACTCGGGAAAACGGAGCGGGACGAGGTCGTGGATCGTCGTCGCACGCACGCCGTCACGCTGCGGCGGGTACATCCAGTCGGAGAAATGGAGCACGTCGAAGCGGCCGAGCCAGCGCTCCGCCGCCGGCCGTTGCACACGCGACCACGCCGTTCGCCACGCGTGCGCGGCCGGCAGCACGAGCAGGCGGTGCTCGACGTCGATGCCGGTGAGCGCTTCCTCGACGCGGCGCTTGCCGCGTACGGACACCGGAGCGAACGCGACGACGTCGGCGCCCGCCTCGGCAAGCCCCCGCAGCGCGCAGAGGATGTAGTTGCCCACGCCCGCCCTCGGATGGGAGAGCGGCGACACGTCGAACGCGACTATCAACGGGGCGGTAGGTACTCGAAGACGAGGAAGTGAACGCCGAGTCGGCGCGTGTCGCCGTGACCCGGCACCTTCGTCGGGCTGACGACGAAGCGGGCGCGGCAGCGCGTGAGCGGCACGGTCATCGTCGTGGCGGTGAACGGGACGACACGGCGTGTGACTCCCCCGGCGCGAACCGTCTGCACGTGGAAGAGACTCGGGTCGGCGGCAAGCGTCACGCGGACAGAGCCGCCGGCGCACAGGCGCCGGTGGTAGCCGACGGACGATCCGGACCACGACCCGCCCGGGTACAGGCCGGTGACCTGCGTGAGCGCACGGATCGGGCCGTTGACTTCCCAAAGAGTTATTCCGAGCGACCTGTCCGCCGCTTGCTTGACCCCGTTCAGCTCGAGTGATCCGTCGGAGAAGGCGTAGCGATGATGGATCGTCCTGCCCTCCGCGTCGCGCAGGTAGCCGTCGGCGCCGACGTACACGCCGGACGCCGGGATCCCGTACGCGCCCACGCGATAGACGGAGCCGACGCTGCGATTGAAGAACTCGTTCTCCCAGATCATGTACGGGTTCGTCCTCCCCGTAGAGATCGCCGCGACATCCGCGCGCCTGCCGACGCTGCGGTCGATCCAGTCGGGCGGGACTGAGCGGATTGCGACGGAGAGCGAGTCGCGCGAGGCACGTGTGAGGAGCCGCTCGATCGGTCGCTGAGTGACCGCGAAGTAGACGAAGACGAGCAGCGGTAGCGCCAGGACGAACCGCCGCGGCCCAAACGCGAAGAGGGCGGCGGCACACAGCGCGAGGAGGGTCGCGGCGAGCCACGCCTCGTGGGCGGTGAGCCCGTGTGCCTGCAACCGCCACCACGGCGTCATCTGAAGGGCGTCCGCCGTCGGTGTCTTGCCGATCAGGTCCGAGAACACCAGCACGCCGACGAGCACTGCCGAGCCGGCGGCGACGAGCGGCGCACTCGGGCGGGGGCGCGGAGCGTCGCGATCGATCCAGACCAGGAGTGCGATCAGGAAGAACGGCGCGACATAGAAGATGTCTCGTTCCTCGATGCGTGTCACGCCCGGCAGCGTCGCGAACGCGGCGACCTCGACGATCAGCCACGCGGAGATCGCCGACGCCGCTGCCAAGAATGCGCGCTGCGGCGGCTCGAGCTTCCGCCACGACAGCGCGAGCACGACGAACGCGGCGACGGGGACGACGCCGAGGTAGAGGTCCAGCTCGGCCACGTGCCACAGCAGCCACTTCAGCACGGCGGCGACCGAGTACCGGTGTCTGCCGACCGTCTCGTACGCGCCGAGAAGCGCGAGCGCGGTTCGCCCTCGCGCAACCTCCACGAGGACGGCGACTGCAGCTGCGCCCGCTACGGCGCCGTAGAGGACGCGGAAACGGCCCAGGCCCGGCCGACCGAGGAGCAGCGGCGCCGTGAGCACGGCGGGGAAGAGGGCGAGCGCCTGATGGCGCGTCTCGTAAGCGACGAGGCAGAGGGCGAGGACGCCGAGCTGGTTCCAGCGGGTCGGCGCTTCGAGCACGCGCACCAGCGTCACCGCAACGCAGAGGAAGATCGGATAGAACGCGTTCTCGGTCATCAAGTTGCCCGTGTAGAGCAGCGACGGAAGTGCGACCGCCAGCACCGCCGCGATCAGCGCCGGGGGCTTTGCGAGCACGCGCCGCGCGAGGAAGTACGCGGGCACCGCGGCGAGGGACATCATCACGGAGTTGATCGCCTTCGCGGCCTCGTACGCTTCCGGCACGGCCGAGAACAGCCGGTAGGCGGGGCTGATCGACAGTGGGTAGACGAAACCGTACGAGTCCCCTGCGGGTGCGTCGCGGATGAGAAAGTGGCCGTGCGCGGCGAAGCTCTTCGCGAGCTCCGAGTAGATCAGCTCGTCGACCATGATCGACGGAGCGACCATCCGCCGCGCGAGCAGGAAGCGAATCGCAGCCGAGACGACGACGATCCCTGCGAGCCACGCCCAGGCCGGCACCGCGCGGACGAGCGCTCGCGCACGGACCTCGGCCCGCGTCGCTGTCACGTCCGTCAATGCTGAGCTGCGCTGAGGGCGCGAACGCCGCCGACAGCTTCTTGGAGAGCGGAGGCATACAGCCCGGCGACGCGCTCGACGTCGTGCTCCGCCGCCAGCGCGCGAGCGTTCGCTCCCATCCGTTCGCGCACGGCGGGATCGGAGAGCGTCTCCAGCGCGAGCGCCAGCCGCTCGACCTCGCCGTCGCCGGGGGCGACCTTGACTGCGACGTCGCCGGGCAGCTCGGAGAACCAGCCCACGTCGCTCACGAGCAGCGGCTTGCCGAGTGAGAGCGCGCGGATCGCCGTACCCGACGTCTCGCCCATCGTCGGCGAGCGCAGCGAGATCACGGCATCGACGCCCGCGATCAGCGCCCACAGGCGGTCCTCGTCGACGTAGCCCTCACGCACGACCGCATCCGCCTTACCGAACCGTTCGATTCGCGCGCCGACGCCGACCGCGCCCACGAGGAGCAGGCGGGCGCTCGGCTGCGATTCGCGAAAGTGTGCGAAGGCCTCGAGCACCTGCGGGATCCGCTTCGTGTCGTTGAGATTCCCGAACGCACCGAAGACGGGCTCGCCGGGGAGCCGCTCGGGCCGGATGTCCGGCGCAGGCCACGCCGGATGCTGGATGCGCCACACCGGCCGGTCATAGCCGCGCCCGCGAACGCGTTGCTCGACGTACCGGGAGTGGACGATCAGGCCGGTCGCATGGTCGAGGACCTCGTCGCAGAGCGGGAAGTCCTCGGCGCGCACCTCCCACAGCGGCGGGATACAGCCGTCGATGACTCCGAGGCCGAGCAGCCTGCCCGCGAGGCCGGAGTCGCGCTCCAGCGCGGCGAGGTAGCCCGCGTTGTCCTTGCGTCCGAGCGTGAGGCTCGCGACGAGGTGGTGCAGAACGAAGTCGTGCAGCACGACGATGCCCGGCTCGCGGCGAAGGCGTTCGACGATCCAGCCGTGAACGTCGGGGTCGTTGCCGACGTGGTAGAGCGCGACGTCGCCGTCGGCGTGCTTACCGCGCGGTGCCACTTCGATGTCCAGCCGTTGCTTCAGCGCCCCCAGCAGGAGCACCGAGTAGTCCGCGATTCCGGAGCGTTCGGGAGGCATCGGACTGTAGTAGGCGACACTCACACGGGAGGCGCGACGGCGGGGCTCTGCGACCTTGTCGAGCGCGGGCGGCGCGCCGGTGACACGCGGGGACGATCGCGCGAGCCGCTTCACCGCGTAGGCGAGCGCACCTCTCACCCCGGGCCGCCGCACGAGGCGCCGCTCCGCCGACACGTCGGTCCAGCGAACCTCCTCCTGCAGCGTGGCGTACAGCGCCGCAATGTCGTCGTGAGCCGGCCCTTTCGGGGAGGCCGTTGTGTCCTCAGCCGGCATCGCGGCGATTCTAGTGCGAGCCGGTTACGGCACTGTTAGCGGTCGCCGTTAGGCTCGCTCCGTGATCGGCATCAGCCTGCTGACGCTCGTCCCGGGGATCAGCGGCGGCTCGGAAACGCACGCGCGCGAGCTCTGCCGCGCACTCGCGCGCGTCGGGACGTTGCAGTACCGCGTCTTCCTGCCCACGATCGCACCCGACGCGTCCGACGGACTTCCGTGGTCCATCGTCGATCGCTATCGCGCATCGGGGACGATGCCCGGCCGGATCGCGGCGATGTCCCTCGCGGCGATCCGGCCGCAGCCGCTCAGGCAGGAGCTCGAGCTCGATCGTCTCGACGCAATCCACTTCCCGCTGAGCGTCATGCTGCCGCCCGTCGAGCGGCCGCCGGCCGCGACGACGGTGGCCGACCTGCAACACGAAGAGCATCCGGAGTTCTTCAGCCGCTCGGAGCTCGCCTACCGGAAGCTCGTGTATGGCTGGACGATCCGTCGCTCGCAGATCGTCATCACGATCTCGGAGCACGCCCGCCACGCGCTGCTCGAGCGCCACCGCCTCGCGCCCGATCGCGTGCGATCGATTCACCACGGCGTCGACCATCACACCTTCACCCCGAGTGGCATGGTGTCACGAGGCGAGTTCCTTCTGTACCCGGCGCGGCCCTGGCGGCACAAGAATCACGCCCGCCTGTTCGAGGCCTTCGCCAGGCTCCGACGCGATCGCCCGCAACTGCGGCTCGTGCTCACGGGGGAGGGCAACTTCGGAAAGTTGCCGGCCGGGGTCGAGGCGCGCGGTCGCGTCTCGCGTGACGAGCTCGTCGAGCTCTACCGCAGCGCCGCAGCACTCGTCTTTCCGTCGCTGTACGAGGGCTTCGGGATGCCGCTCCTCGAGGCGATGGCCTGCGGCTGTCCCGTCGCGTGCTCGAGCTCTGCGGCGCTCCCGGAGATCGCGGACGACGCGGCGCGACTGTTCGATCCGCGCGACGTCGACGAGATCGCGGCGGCGGTGGACGAGGTGCTGCGCGAGCCGGGACCGTGGATCGCCCGCGGCCTCGAACGGGCCCGGGTGTTCACGTGGGACGCGTGCGCGCGCGCCCACGACGAGGTCTACTGCGAGCTCTCCTCGCGCTGACGCGCGCGGCCGAGCCGTTCGAGCTCCGCGTCGACGAGCAGGGTGACGAGCTCCTCGAAGCTCGCCTCGAGGAGGGAGGTCGCACCGACGGCAGCGAGCTCGGCGGTGAGAACGGGCTCTTCCCACGACATCGGCACGAACGAGACCGACGCGAGGTTGTAGACCTCGTGGGGCCGGAACGCGCGGAGGGCGCGCACGAGCGCGAGCTGGTCGTTCACGTCCGCTCGGACGACCTCGATGCGGTCCTTGATCTCCGTCAGGTTCGGATAGCTCGACACGCTGCGGGGCGTCAGGCCGGAAACGTCGTAGCCGTGCTCGAGCAGCAGCTCGGCATGAGGCGGTGCGCGAGCACGCAAGCCGTACACTCGGCGTCCATGCAAGCGGCTCCGGTGATTCGGTTCAACGACGTGGGTCGCAGCGTTGCGGAGCACCGGGCCGAGCTCGACGACCCTGTCGCCCGCGTCCTGGAAGCGGGTGGTTCGTGCTCGGCCCTGAGGGGACGCTTTCGAGCACGAGTTCGCCGGAGCGTGCGGAGCGGCGTACGCCGTCGGCGTCGCGTCGAGAACCGATGCGATCGAGCTGGCGCTGCGGCCGGGATCGGGCCGGGAGATGAGGTCGGCACGCAGGCGAACACCTGCGTGCCGACGATTGCGGCGATCGAGCGCGCGGGTGCGACACCCGTTCTCTGCTACGTCGAGCCCGAAGCAGGGACGATGAGCTCCGAGTCCCTCGCCGGAGCGTTCGGCCAGAAGACCCGCGAGGTCGTGCCGGTCCACCTGCACGGGCAATGCGCGGATGTCGGCGCGATCGCCAGCGTCTGCGCCGGGCGGGGGATCGAGATCGTCGAAGACTGTGCGGTCCGGCCCCTCGCCCGGCTCGAGGGGCGCCGCCACGTCTTCCACCTGTTCGTCGTCGAGGCGCCGGATCGCGACGTGCTCGGGGCGCATCTCGACAAGGCAGGCGTCGCCACCCTGATCCACTATCCCACCCCGATCCACCGACTTCCCCCCGATCGCCGGCTCGCCGACGGCCCGGTTCCGCGCGACGACGAGGTCGAGCGCATTGTCGACGCCCTCGGGACGGTCGTTTGAGGGTCGTCGACCGGATCCTCCGGCTGCCCGAGCTCGAGGCAGCGCCGCCAGTCCTCGTCGATATCGGCGCCGCGCAGGGAATGCATCCCCCATGGCGGAGCATCGCGAAGTACTCGGTCTGCGTCGCGTTCGAGGCGGACGAGCGCGAGCTCGAGAGCGTCACCAGAAGCGCCGCGGGCTTTCGCCGGCTGACGACGTACAACTGCATCGCCGCGGAGCGGCCGTCGGACGCCGAGCCCTTCTATCTCACCGCGTCGCCGTTCTGCTCGAGCCGGCTCCGTCCACGCCTGGATGCGCTGGCATGCTACGCGTTCGCCCCGCTCTTCCGCGTCGAACGGACGGTGGACGTCCGCGCGCGGGACGTCGCGTCGGCGCTTGCCGAGCTGGAGCTCGATCACGTCGACTGGCTCAAGATCGATTCACAAGGGACCGACCTGAGGCTCTTGCGGAGCCTCGGCGCGGAGCTCACGCGCAAAGCCCTCGTCGTCGAGCTCGAGCCCGGGATCATCGACGCCTACGAGGGCGAGGACAGGCTCGAGGACGTGCTTGCGGAGATGCACACGCGCGGCTTCTGGGTCTCCGATCTGACCGTCCAGGGTTCGACCCGCGTCGACAGCGACCTCGCACGGCGAGCGCTCGGCGAGCGCGCGACCCGGTACCTCGACGCGTGCCACAAGAAGGCCCCGGGCTGGGTCGAGGTCGAATACTTCAACGACTTCGCCGACGACGAGGCCTTCGGAAGGCGCGAGCTCCTCCTCGGCTATGCGTTCGCGCTGCTGCGCGGCCACTACGCGTTCGCCCTCGAGCTGGCCGCGAAGGGTCGCGCGCGCTTCGGGGCTCCCTTCGAGGAGCTCGAGCGCACCGCTCTGCGACGGGTCAGGGCCGGCTTCGTACGCTTTCCGCTCGCCGCTTTCGGCGCGCTGGGTGCCCGCGTCGCTCGGCGCTAGAGGACGCGGCGGTGCCGGAGCCGCGCGAGCCCCGGCGCGAGACGCGCGACGCGCACGCCGACGTTTGCCCGTGCCGCGCTGAGGCGCTGGCGCACGTCAAGCGCGGGAAGGAGCCCCGCCCGAAACGCGGGCTCGACCGCCCACACGCGCCGCTTCGCCTCGTCCAGCGCCGCCAGGTACGGCCGATAGACGAGGTCGTACGCCTTCGCCGTGCCGAGGTAGCCCGGCGCACGCCAGTCGTACCCTCCGTCCTCCCGGATCCGCACGCGGTGGAAGTGGAAGAAGACGAGAGGCTCTCCGTCGACCGTCACCGTTCCGCCCTCGCGGCCGAGCTCGAAGAGGTCGAGGTTCCACGGTGCCACGCCTCCTCCCTTGTGCCGCAGAACATGCACCCGGTCGAAGCGTTCAGGCCAGTCGTCGAGGTACTTCTGGTCGGCGAACTTGCCCTCTTCGAGCCGGAGGTAGCACCACTCCAGGCAGCGATCGTGCCACCAGCGCAAGGCCGCCAGGCCACTGTCGGTTCGCCGGAAGGTCATGAACTGGACGTTGTAGAGGCCGTTCGCCTCGTAATGGCGAAGATACGGCGGGAACCGGTGCGGGGTGATGAGGACCGACGCGTCGCCCATCTCCTCGAACAGCGGCTCGGGGTCGGAGAAGAAGAAGAGGTCGGCGTCGAGGTACGTGACCTCCGCGAGCTCCGGCCTCGTGCGCAACAGGTGCTGGGGCAGCGCAGGCGTCGTCGTGCAGCAGTACTCGAACCGGTTGCGGTCGGCTTTCGCGGCGAGCAGGCCGGGATCGCTCCGCTCGAGCTCGGCCAGGGGCAAGATCGAAAGGTGCGGGAGCGACAACAGCTTCAGCACGCACTCGGCTTCCTCGTCGAAGCACAGCGCGGTCAGGTGGAACCGTTCGCAGTGGCGCTCGAGCGAGTCGTAGAGCGCAACGGCCTTGAACAGGTAGCCGCTGTCGAAGAGCGTGCAGAACTCCCTGACGCCGGTCACCGGAGCCGGGCCTCCAGCATCGCCGACAGGTCGGCGATCCGGTGCGCGTAGGTGTGCTCGCGGAGCGTGCGCGCCTGGCCGGCTGCCGCGATGCGCAGCCGTTCGTCGTCGTGGTCCAGGTAGTGCCGAAGCTGTTCGACGAGGTCGTCCTCGCTCTCGTAGGCGACGACCTCGCGTCCCGGCTCGAACAGCTCGCTCAGGTTACGGCCGGCCTCGGTTAGGAGCAGGGCGCCGACGCCGGTCGCCTCGTAGAGGCGCATGTTGTTGGCGTAGCCCTCCGCGATCTCCCCGTGGCGGTTGAGCACGAGACGCGAGCGTGCGAGCACCTCGTACATCTCGAGCCCCCACGCCTCGCCGTGGTACGTCGACCAGATCGGCGAGGTCCTGGGGAGCGCGTCGGCGCCGTAGCCCCAGACCTCGAGGCCGACCTCCTCCACCACTCGCTCGAGGACGCGCGTTCCCGCGCCCCAGGCCTTCCGGCCGAGACCGCCGACGAAGGCGACGGCGTGCTCGCGCACCGCCGCCGGATCCGCATCGACACCCAGGTTGCGCAGGCGCTGCAGGACATTTGCGTCGAAGGCGATCTTCAGATACTCGCCGTCGAGTCCCAAGGCGTGGAAGCGCTCGAGGAAGTGCGGGAACGACGTGAGCAGCAGGCCGAAGCGCCGCAACATCGGCTCGCCGGGCAGGACGCTCGAGATCTGCCCGGCCACGAGCCGTCCCGCTCTCCGCAACGTATCGAGGTCCCGGTTCTGAAGGAACCACAAGTCCTGGAGGTAGACCACCTGCGGGTCGTACGCATCGATCTGCTCGAGGGCGATGCGGCGGAGGAGCGCTCGTCTTGCCAGAAACCCGGCGCGGCCGGGAAGCGCGGCGCCGAGACGCCGTAGCGCCGGCCGGCTGTAGCCCTGCTCGTGCGCCCACCGGAGCTGAAGCGCCTCGCAGTTGGCCACCACCTCGATCGCCTCGTGTCCGAGCTCCCGGAGGTTGCGCGAGTAGGCATCGGACGTGCCGAAGCACTGGTCCATGAGAGCGGCCAGCTGCTCGTCGTACCCGCGCACGGCGAGCTCGGGATGCCGGCGGTAATGCGCAGCGAGGAACGCCGGGTAGTAGGTGTCGAGAACGAAGACCCGCAAGGAAGGGCGCTCAGGTGAAGTAGTGCTCGCCGTGCTCGAGGTAGAACGCGAGGGTCTCGGAGAGACCGTCGCGTAGGGTCACCTTCGGCTCCCAGCCGACGGCCTCCGTCAGTCGCTCGTGGTCGAGGTAGATGCAGCCGATGTCGATCTTCTTGCGCTCCGGTGGCCAGGCCACCGTCTCGACCGGGGCGCCCTTGCCCGCGAGCTCCTGACAGATCGTGGCGACCTCGAGCAAAGACACCGGCTCCATGCCGCCGACGGTGAAGCCGGGGCCGCCGGTGACGAGAACGCGCGCCCCGTCGTAGGGCGAGAACGAGGGAACGGCCACGGCGCGATGTTACGGGCGACGCGGAGTCAAGGCCCATCCTTCGAGGCGTCCGCATCCAGCGGCCGATCCGCGCGCAGGTCATGGCGGTGCACACCCCCGGCGCTGGGGAACAGCTTCCGCAGCCGCTCGACGGTCTCGGGCGCGTCGTCGGCGAGCACCAAGTGCCGCTCGGGCCGTATGTGCAAGAGCCACCATTCGAGGACACCGCCGCCGACGCCGTACGACGCGAGCGTCTCGACGCCCTCGCCCTCGGGCCACCGGTCGATGATCCTCACGCGTGTCGAGGCTACGTGAAGATGTGTGTCAGGCGTGCACGACGAAGAGAACCGATCCGCTGCCTCGCACTCGACGGCGCTGCGTCTCCTCACCGGGATCGCCCTGCTCCGGCGAGACGTCGCGGGCACCCGTTTCATCGTCCCCTTCCTTCGCTCGCTCACGGCGAGCAGCTCGTCGCTCGCGGACGCGACGCCGTGGCTCACGTTTAGAGCCATCCGCTGGTTGACGACGAACATGGATCCGACGATGCACGTCTTCGAGTACGGATCGGGGGGCTCGACGCTGTTCTTCGCGAATCGCGTCCGACAGATCATCTCCGTGGAGCACGATCGCAACTGGTACGCCTGCACGAACGACGAGCTTGCCGCGCGCGGCGTGCGCAACTGCACGTACCTCCTGCGTGAGCCGACGCCCGATCCGGATGCGCGGTTCGTCTCGAGTGACCCTGCGTACGAAGGCATGGACTTCGCCGACTACGTGACCGCTATCGACGCGTATCCAGATCGGAGCTTCGACCTCGTCAGCGTCGACGGCCGCGCCCGGCCTGCCTGCGTGCTCGCTGCACTGAGCAAGGTCAAGCCGAGCGGTCTGATGCTTCTCGACAACTCCGAGCGTCCTCATTACCGCGAAGCCGTCGCCGCGCTCGCGCGATACGAGCGGCTCGACTTCTCGGGGATCGCGCCGTACTCGACCGACCTGACCCAGACGACGATCTGGAGGATCGAGAACGAGGGTCTCGATGGCGATTGAGATCGAGCCCGGCCTGACGGAGGTTCCGCCCGGCGGGTCGCCGACGCACGAGCCCGCGACCCTCCTCGCGAACTCCACCTTCATGCTGCTCGCGCGGGCGTTTACGCTCGCGTCCGGCGGCGCGCTGATCGTGTACGCCGCCCGCACCTTCACCGTCTCCGAGTACGGGCACTACGCCGTCGCCGTCGCGATGATGGCGATCTTCGCGCTGCTCTCCGAGCTGGGCATCTCGTCGCTGTCGTTGCGCGAGATGTCTCCGCACGACGCGCGGCGCGCGCAGATCCTCGGCGTCGCGCTCGTGGCCGAGATCGTGACCTCGGCCGCCGCGGCCGCTTTGCTCGTGCCCGTCGGCCTCGCGCTCGGCTACCCCTCCGCGGTCCTCGTGCTGCTCGCGCTCGCGGCCGGCGTGCTCCTTTTCCAGGGTCTGCTTCCGCCGATCGACGCGACGTTCAAGGCGACCCGCCTGCTGGTCTACGCGGCGGTGCTCATATTCGTGCAATCGGCCGTAACAGCCGCGGTCGGTTTCACGCTTGTCGCACTCGGCGCCGGACCGGCCGGGTTGATGATCGCGCTCCTGGCCGGGACGATCGCCGCGGTCCCGGTCGGGCTGGTTCTCCTGAAAGAAAGGCTCGGGATCGTCCCGAGCTTCGACGACGCGTGGACGCGCATGCTCCCGTTCCTCCGTGCCTCGGCGCCGATTGCGTTCACCGGCGCCATCACCGCGATCTACGAACGGGTCGACGTGGTGATGGTCTCGAAGCTCGACAGTTCCGCGGCGGCTGCGATCTACAGCATTCCGCTGACAATCGTGCAGTACTCGCTGCTCGTACCGGCCATCATCGGCACGGCATTCTTTCCACTGTTCGCGAACACGCTGCGGGCAGACCCTGCGTCGGCGCGGGAGTCGTTCTTCCTCGTCTCGCGGCTGTTCCTGTTCGCGAGCGTGCCGCTCGCCCTCGTGCTGATCGCCGGCGGCGGCGACATCGTCACGATCCTGTTCGGCGATCGGTACCACGCGTCCGGCGGCGTCCTGCTCCTGCTCGGCTGGAACGTCATCCTCGGCTTCCAGATCTTCCTGCTCTGGTACGGGCTGCTCGCCGCCAACCGGGAACGTGAAGTGGCGGTGCTGATGGCAGCCGGGCTGGCGCTGAACGTCGGGCTCAACTTCGGGCTGATCCCTGTTCGCCTCCGTCCTGCTCGCGAGCCGTTACATCTCCCGCGTGGAGTGGGAGCCCCTCACGAAACCCGTCGGCCGGCTGCTCGGTCGGATCGTGGGGCGCTAGGAATACATTCGCGGCCAGCGAGAGATCCGCGGAAGAACGGAATGCTTGAGCCGGTGCAGGCCGTCCATCAGCAGCCGCTCGCGCCGACTCCGCGCCCACTTGAGCCGGATCCGGAGCGCCTCCTGTTGACCGCGGACGTAGTCACGACCCGTCTTGCTCTCCGGGTGGTAGCGGAAGCGCACGAGCGGCTCGGGCACGCGTTCGACGCGTGCGCGCCGGAGGAGCCGCAGGTAGAAGTCGTAGTCGGCGGCGTCGACGTACGTCTCGTCGAGCAGTCCAACGGGGTCGAGCAGCTTGCGTCGGAAGATGATGGTCGGCGTCGTCACGTAGTCGCCGAGGAACAGATACAGACGCCAGTTGAACCGCCAGGGCCGGTAGACCCGGCGTGTGATCCCGTCCTCGTCCGTGATCTCCATCGAGCCGTAGACGGCGTCGATGCCGGGCTCGCGCAGCAGGCGTGCAACGGCCCGATCGACGGCGGCGGCCACGTACTCGTCGTCGCCGTTCAGCCAGCCGAGCAACTCGCCTCTAGCCTGTGCAAAGCCCTTGTTGACGGCGTGTGTCTGGCCGCGGTCGGGTTCCGAGACCCAGCGAAGCTGCGGATCGTCGCGTGCCTCGAGCAACTCGACGGTTCCGTCGGTCGAGTCCCCGTCGACGACGAGGTGCTCATGCGGAGTCGCGAGGCGGGACACGCTTTCGAGCGTCTCGGACAGATAACGCGCCGAGTTGTAGACCGGCGTCACGACAGACAGCACAGGCCGCTCGTTGCGCACCGACGCGAGGTTAACGGCTAATGATGAAGCACACGCACGTAGCGCCATGCATCGACGAGCCCGCGCGGACGAAGCGAGGCGAAGCCCAGGACGTACAGGAGAACGCCGGCGATCGCGGCGGCGAAACCGCCGGTCACGAGCTCGGGAATGCCGAACGAGGCGATCGTCAGCGCAGCGACGAACAGGGCCGTCCGCACCAGACCGACCGCGGTGAGGACGAGCATTCGTAACGAGACGGCGCCCATGAGCGCGAGCACGACGACCAACGTCGCCAGGGCAAGCGCGAGCACGAGCCCGCGCAGGCCGAGCAGCTCGCGCAGACCGAGTGAGAGCGGGACGTCGACGGCGAGCGCCAGGGCGGCGAGCGGCACGAGAATCCGCGTCTTTTCGAGGACGAACAGGAGCGGGAAGGTCACCGAGAATGCGACGGCAGCGGCGACCCAGGGCGAGAGGTACACGACGAGGTGTCCGAGATCGCTGCCGATGTCGCCCGCGAAGGCGTCGCCGAGCACGAAGCTCACGACGCGCCCGCCGACGAGCGTGAAGACGCCTGCGGCGGCGCCGATCAGCGTGAGGCTGAGCCAGGCCGCGTGAAGCACGTGCGCCGACGCGCTCTCCGCGTCGAGGCCGCGCCGGGTGAGCGGCGCCGACGAGATGAGCGAGAGAGACGACGCCGTCGCGGCGACGAGCGTCGCCGCGAACAGGTACGCGTACGTGAGGCTCGTCTGGTTCCCCTCGCCCAACCCGGACGCGCCGCGCAGCGCGATCAGGTAGAGGCCCTGGAGCGCGATCGGAACGGCCGCCGCCTGCACGAGCTTCAGCAGCCGCGGCCAGATCGCCACGCCACCGCTACGGGTGCCGAGGAGGTGGCCGTAACGCAGGAGCGCGACGAACGGAATCCCCGCGGCGAGCGCCCCGTTCAGCGCGAGCCCCCAGGCGAGCGAGATGAGCCCGTGCGAGCCCGCCAGTGCGACGAACACGACGAGGCCCGAGATCGCCCCGAGCGCGTAGGCCGCCGCCGCGACGATGTAGCTGTCGCGCGCGGCCAGCGCGCTCGCGCCCAGCGCGGCGAGCATCTGCGCGAACGCGGCGGGGACGAGCCACACCACGGCGCTCGAGGCGATGTCTGCGGCTTCCGACGGCAGTGTGCCCGTGAGCAGATCGCCGAACGGGCCTGCGAAAATGCCGGTGAGCACCGTGGCGGGCACGGCGAGCGTCAGCAGCACGGACGCATACGAGACGAACTCCGCGGGCAGGCGCTCGTCCGCGGAAGCCCGCGTGAGATCGGGGACGATCACGAGCCGGAAGGCCTGCGCCGCGAGCACGATCACGAGGTACACGCCGTACGCAGCGAGAAAGCCGTCGGTTCGAGCATCTCGTCCGAACTTGTGCGCCAGATATGCGCCCGCGACCGCCGCGGCGGCGCTCCCCGTCAGGATCGAGGCGCCCGTCGCGACGCCGCTTCGCAGCGCACTCCTGCGAAGCGGAAGGCTAGGCTGTCTGGTCTCGGCGCTCATGGCTTCGACGGCGAACTCAAACAGACAAGCTGCGACCTGGACCGAAGAGGCGCTCGCGCGCCTTCGCGACGACTTCGCAGAGTCCTACGAGGGACGCACGATTCTCGTCACCGGTGCGGACGGTTTCATGGGCTCCCACCTCACCGAGGCGCTCGTTGCCCTCGGCGCGAACGTGAACGCGTTCGTACGTGCGACCTCGAGCGGCGCCCTGAACAACATCGGGCATCTGCGCGACCGGCTGAAGGTGCATTTCGCAGACCTCACGGACAAGACGTCGATCGACTTCCTGATGCGGGAGCTGCGCGAAGCGCCCGACAAGCCGTACGTCTTCCACCTCGGCGCGCAGGCGCACGTCGGCGAGTCCTGGCACCGCCCGTACGAGACCGTGATGGCGAACACGGTCGGCACCCTGAACCTGCTCCAGTCCGTCGTCGACAACGGGCTCGAGCTCGAGAAGTTCGACACGGCCGGAACGTCCGAGGAGTACGGAAACGTCCGTGAGGCTGTCGCTCACCACCACGAATACGGCGAGGACGGCGAGCTGATCCTCCACGAGCGCTCGCCGATCAACCCGAAGTCGATCTATGCGACGGCGAAGGTCGCAGCCGACTTCCTGACGATGAACTATCACGACGCGTACGGCGTGCCGGGGGTGGTGACGCGGATGTTCAACAACTACGGCCCGCGCCAGAACCCACGCTACGTCACCGGGACGATCATCACGCAGGCGCTCGAGCGCGAGACGATCGAGCTCGGCGCACTCGAGCCGATGCGCGACTTCTGCTTTTGCACGGACGGCGTGCGCGGCCATCTCACCGTCGCGGCGAAGGGCATTCCCGGCGACGTCTACGTCTACGGCCAGGGCAAGAACATCGCCATGAAGGACTGGGCCGACCTGATCCTCAAGATCGGTCGCGAGCTGGGCCATTGGGGGGAGCGCGAGATCGTGACGACGCCGTTGCGCCTGCGACCGGGCGGGAGCGAGGTGCTGGCGTTGCGGGTCGGCTACGAGAAGCTGCACAGAGAGACGAGCTGGGAGCCGCTCGTTTCCTGGGAAGACGGCATTGCCAAGACGATCGCCTGGTACGCGGAGAGTCGCCAACGCTGGATCGGCCGCGTCGACTGGCTCAGCATCGGCCGGCCAACGGTGGCGCCCCGCGGATGAAGGTCCTTGTCACCGGAGGCGGTGGCTTCCTCGGCTCGCCTG
>WNFZ01003988.1_pt1 | contig 16527 bp, 13 predicted proteins | sample 5400081 | NCBI WGS metagenome assembly WNFZ01 (sample SAMN13153365, study PRJNA577476) | soil metagenome | isolation source: 80 cm soil or saprolite under grassland replicate 1 | place: USA:California | collected 2016-06-15 | reverse complement strand
AATCAAGATTGGCAAAAAGCGGGCGGACCAAAGCTTCGCCCGAATCGAGGTCTCTGCTCAAACGAGCGAAGCGCTCGACGAGCTGATCCTCCGCCTGCGACAGCACGGGGCCGAAGTGGCCAAGCATGCGGATGCGCAGTTCGCGAAGGCCCCGTCGGATGGAGTTTTCCCGTCCGATTTCTACGTGACAACCAACCAGCAAACATTTGTTCGATTTGAGGGCAAAGACATCAAAGTCCGGCCCGCCATAATGGACAGCGCAATTGCGGTTGACCGAAAAAAACGCACTGCCCGGGCGGTCAAGTTTTTCGACGTCAGTAAAGGCGATGAAATCGTGGTAGGACATGAGGGGATTCGTGTTGTTCCGGTTCAGCGTTCGACGTCGGGTACCGACCTCTTTCAGTTCATCAACACGATCGTTGAGGCGGATGAACCGAAATCGGCGGTCATCCGCGAGCTCGGTCACGAACTGCAACGGGCACGCAGAACGAACGCCAGGATCGCGATCGCTGCCGGACCTGCAATCGTGCGGACAGGCGCTGGCCAGCATTTGATCCGCCTCATCGAGCTGCGATATGTCGATCGTCTCTTCGCCGGAAACGCATTTGCTGTTTACGATGTGGAACGGGCGCTCTTCGGAACCTCGCTGGGAATGAATCCCGATCTCGCCTTTGCCCGGGGCGGCCACGAGAACCTCCTTCGTGCGATTAATACGATCCGCGAGGCGGGCGGTATCTCCGCGGCCGTACGAAAAAAAATACTCAACCACGGCGTCATGCACGCCTGCGTCCGCCGCAACGTCGATATCGTGCTGACTGGCACGATCCGGGACCAGGGACCGATTCCCGGTGTCGCCACAGATGCGCTGGAAGCTCAAAAAGTCATGCGAGAGAAACTGGCCGATGTAACCCATGTCCTGCTTCTCGCGACCCTCCAACATTCGCTTGCCGTGGCCAGCATGCTAGGGCCCACGGTGAAGACAGTCTGTGTCGATATCGATCCATCGGCAGTGGAGCACGCGGTCGAACAGCAGCCCTTGCAATCAATCGGGCTGGTCACCGATGTAGAACCATTCCTGCGCGAACTTGCCGAGTGTATCTCCGATAGCGAAGCGCAACGGGGCGATCGCAAAGAAACAATGCGACGCCAATAAAATTGTCGATCTTATGCGCGAGTTGCTTCTTTGTCCTCCGGACTATTACGGCATTGAGTACGAGATCAATCCCTGGATGAGCCGCGCCCGCGGCGCGGAGGCCGCGCTCGCCCAGAAGCAATGGAAAGAACTGCATGCGACGCTCTTGAAATTGGATTTCAAGATCCATTTGGTCGCGCCGCAACCAAACCTTCCCGATATGGTTTTCACCGCCAACGCGGGGCTGACCGTCGGTCGCAGATTCATTCCGAGCAATTTCCGGCATAAAGAGCGCGCCGGCGAAGCGCCGCATTTTGCGCGCTGGATGGAAGAACACGGCTACGAAATCTTCTGGTTGCCCGATAGTCTTTACTTCGAAGGCGAAGGCGATGCTCTCTTCAGCGGCGACGCACTTTTTTGCGGATACAAGTTTCGCTCCGATATCCAATCTCATCGCGCCGTGGCAGAGATTCTCGGTTGTCTTGTGATCTCGGTCGAACTTGTTGATCCGCGCTTTTATCATCTCGATACCTGCTTTTGTCCCCTGCCTGATGGCGGGGCGGTTTGGTTTCCGGCGGCCTTCGACGAATACGGGCAGCGCGCTATCCGCGAGCATGTGCCCGAATTGATCGATGTCCTGCCGGAGGAGGCGATGCATTTTTCGTGCAACGCTGTGGTGATCGAGCGCGACATCGTTTTGCCCGAAGGCGCGCCCAAACTCGTGGCCACTTTAGTTGACCGTGGCTACCGCTGCCACGAATTGCCAATGAGCGAATTCATCAAAGCCGGCGGCGCGTGCAAGTGTCTCACGATGTTCATGCCGCAAAGAGAAACGTCTAAAGTTTAAAGTTTTAAGTCTTAAGAACTGCGCCGAGCGTCCGCTTCTCACTTAAAACTTAATACTTCAAAACTTGAACTTGTTCTCCCGCTTCGCTCGCAATGCGTGCTCGATTTTGCCCAGTGGCAAACAGTTCACGACGTCGCCTTTCGTCAGCCAACCTTTGCGCGCGCTGCCGATGCCGAACCATAAGTCCTGGAGGCGCTCGGTGCGATGGGCGTCGGGATTGATTACGCATTTAACCCCTTTTTGTTTCGCCAATGGCCACCAGCGCCAGTCGAGATCGAGACGTTTGGGAGCTGCGTTAAGCTCGATCCAAGTTCCGGTGCGCGCGGCTGCGTCAAGAACTGCGGGGATGTCGATCTGATACGGCTCGCGTTTTAGAAGCAGGCGACCAGTCGGATGCGCCAGCATGGTGACGAAGCGATTCTCCATCGCGCGAATCACCCGCGCGGTCATGTCCGCTTCGCTCAAGTTAAAAACAGAATGGACGGATGCGACGACGTAGTCGAGCTGCGACAAAATATTGTCAGGAAAATCGAGCGAGCCATCGCGCAGAATGTCGCATTCGACCCCCGCAAACATGCGGAAGCCATCGAACTTTTTGTTCAGCTCTCGAATCAACGCGACTTGCGCGCGCAGTTGCGCCTCATCGATTCCGTGCGCTTGAATCGAGCTGCGGCTGTGATCGGCAATGCCGAGATAGTTCAGGCCGAGCGCTTGCGCTGCTTCCATCATTTCTTCCAGCGAGTTGTGACCGTCACTCGCGCTGGTGTGGCTTCGGCAGCTTCGAATTCGCCACTATTTTCCCGTAATTCCGGCGCGATGAAATCGAGATCGAGCGCCCGGTACAAATCCGCTTCATCGCGCACCTTTGGAATTTTCTTCACCGGCCTCTTCTTTTTCGCCTTCGGATCGACGGGAAGTGGAGCGAGCCGATACTCGTTAAGCGTCCAGCCGCGTTCGAGCGCGCGGCTGCGCAGCTCGATGTTGTGCTCCTTGTTCCCGGTGAAATAGGCCAGTGCAAAAGGATATTCCGGCGAGCTTACCACTCGCAGATCACACTGAACGCCCGAACGAAGCCGCACGCTCGATTTGGTCGGGCCCTGCGCGATGATCGAGTCCACCAGCGGATGGGCGACGAAAAATTTCGTGATCGCTTCCGGCTTTTTCGTGGCCACCACCAGATCGAGGTCGTGCACAATTTCTTTTCGACGCCGATAACTCCCCGCAACATCGACTTGGAGAGCATCGGGATGCCCGGCGAGATCGCTCCGCATTGTTTCCGCTTCGCCGGCGATCTGGCCGAACTGAAAGTAACCGGAATGTTTTGCGCGTTCCTCGATCGCTTTGCAGATCTTGATTTGTGTGGTTTCGCCAAAGCCGGGCAATTGCGCCACGCGGCCGGTTTCGCATGCCTGACGCAATTGCTCGATCGAGCTGACCTGCAGTTGCTCGTAGAGCGCCTTGATCTTTTTCGCGCCCAAGCCGGAAATCGAGAACAACTCCAAAATCGCCGCCGGAAATTCCGTGCGCAGTTCTTCGAGATATTTTAACGAGCCGGTGGCAGCGAGTTCCTTGATTTTCTCCGCGATGCTTTTCCCGATTCCGGGAATTTTTGAGAGCGCTTCCTCATCCTGGAGACTGGAGATATTGCCACCAAAGGTTTCGAGCGATCGCGCGGCATTCGTGTAAGCACGAATTTTGAACGGGTTTTCTCCCTTCAGTTCGAGCAGTGCCGCAACCTCTTCCAGAACAGCCGCGATCTCGCTTTTGGTCATTAACCAAACCGTTAGCCCAGATTGCCGTCTCGTCGATCTTCAAGAGAGACTGACAATTTCAACACTGCACCACTCCATTACTCCGTTACTCCAATTGCGGCGCCTCACATGCGCCCGCGGCGCTGGTAGAATTCGTAGCGCGCAACGATTGATTCAACATACTTCCGCGTTCCGGGAAAATCGATGTTTTGTAGGAACTTCCGTACCGGGATTGCGGCGACCGTATCTCCACCGCTCCAGCGCTGCGCACGGCTGGCGCCGGCATTGTATTCCGCCAACGCAAAGGGCATGGGGTCCGATTGCGCTTTCCAGCGTTCGAGCGCCCGACGCAAATACCAGGCGCCGGCTTCGAGATTTGTTCTTGGATCGAAAAGCTGTTCGACACGGAAGTTGTCGATCTTATTTTCGCGCGCCCATTCCATGGCCGCTTTTTCGCTCACCTGCATCAGCCCGCGCTCGCCGGCGCTGCCATATTTTTTTGGATCAAACTTGCTTTCGCGCCAAACGACCGCTTTCACCAGCATCGGGTCGAGGTAATGTTCTGTTGCGACGGAACGAATCAGATGATCGTACTGGTGAAACCGGGCCGGACTCATCCATTCGTAAAATGTATAAACTGGATCGCCGGAGCGCGTGGCCAGATAAGCAAAGCCCGCCGCGAGCGCAAGCAATACGCAAAGAATCAGTTTAAAGAGAAATCGAATCATTCAGTCCGTGCCAGCCTTCCACGCCGTGGCGCAGCGAAGCCGGGCGCTAATCGTGCTCGTGCCCGAAATCATTTTCATTGATAAAGATCGATTACGAGCATGAGCATGAGCACGATCATGAAGAGGATCAATCCATGCATCATTGCCTCTGATCAATTAAATTCAGCTCAATGGCATGATGAAGCCTGCTTACGTCCGGGTAGTTATTGATCGCGCGATCCATCGGGAACTCGATTACCTCGTTCCCGAAACATTGGCTGAACGAATCGGCGTCGGATCGCGGGTGCGCGTCCCGTTTCGCGACAAATCCGGTCTGGCTACCGTTGTCGCCCTCCTGGAGCAAAGCGAAGCGAAAGGTATCCGGCCGATCGAAGCAGTCGTCGGCGACGCGCCCGCCCTAAGCGAGCCAATGCTCGAGTTAGCGCGATGGATCAGCGCCTACTATTGCTGCCCAATCGAAACCGTCATGCGCAGTTTGCTGCCGCAGGTGATCCGCCGCGGTGAAGTCGGCTGGAAGAAACAGCTGTTCGTGCAGCCGGGACGCAAGATCGGCGACGAGGAGATCGAGAAGTTGCGAAAACGCGCGCCGCGGCAGGCGGAGCTCCTGGAAGCAATCTCGCGACTGGAAGCGCCCATTCGCGCGGCCCAGCTTCTGCGCGAGACATCGCTCGACCACCAGACCTTGCGCGCGCTGGTCAAACGCGGCCTCGCGGAATTGCGCGAAGAAGCGGTCGTCCGCGATCCACATGCCGATGAGCAGTTCATCGCAACTTCGAATCTCATTTTGAACCAGGAGCAATCTCGCGCGCTCCACGAAATTACTCAGGCGCTTGATTCGCCGGAAAACGCGCGTCCGATTTTGCTCCACGGCGTCACCGGCTCCGGCAAGACGGAAATTTATTTACAGGCGATTCGTGGCGCGCTCAGTCGCGGGCGCACTGCGATTGTGCTTGTCCCGGAAATTTCGCTTACGCCGCAAACGGTTGAGCGTTTCAAAGGGCGGTTTGCCGAAGCACAGGATGCGGTTGCGGTATTGCACAGCCATTTATCCGAGGGCGAACGCCACGATGAATGGCACAAAATTCATTCCGGTCGCGCGCACATTGTGATCGGCGCGCGCAGCGCCGTGTTCGCGCCGCTGAAAAACCTCGGACTGATCGTGGTCGATGAAGAACACGAGACAACCTACAAGCAGGAGGACGCGCCCCGGTATCACGCGCGCGATATCGCCGTCGTGCGCGCAAAGATAGAGAAATGCGTGGTGGTTCTGGGCAGCGCCACGCCGTCGCTCGAAAGTTATCACAATGCGCTTGCCGGCAAATATCGCCTCGCCACTCTTACCCAGCGAGTGGATGAAAAGCAGATGCCGCTGATGCGTATTGTCGATCTTCGCCAGGAACGCCGGAAAGAAAAGGCCGCCGCGATTCTGTCGGAAAGATTGCGCGCCGCCATTGCCGATCGTCTGGAAAAACGCGAACAGACAATTCTATTTCTGAATCGGCGCGGCTTTTCCACTTCGCTGCTTTGCAGCAATTGCGGCGAAGCGCGCAACTGCCCGAATTGCAGCGTCGCGCTCACGTTTCATCGTCATCCGGCAGTTGCCGGACGGTTGAGCTGTCACTTATGCGGGCATACCGCAGCCGTGCCCAAGAAATGTCCGGCTTGCGGCAAAGATGCGCTGATTTACGCCGGGTTCGGCACGGAGAAAGTCGAGTCAACCGTGGCCCACATTTTTCCGAAGGCGACCGTCCGCCGGATGGACGCGGATTCCATGACCCGCAAAGAGGCTTATCGTGAAACGCTGCGCAATTTTCGCACTGGCAAGATCGATATCCTCGTCGGCACGCAAATGATCGCGAAAGGTCTGCATTTTCCGAATGTGACACTCGTCGGAATCATCAACGCCGATCTCGCCCTGCATCTGCCAGATTTTCGCGCGGGCGAACGAACCTTTCAGCTTCTGACGCAGGTCGCCGGACGCGCCGGACGTGGCGAAACATCGGGGGAAGTTTTCGTGCAAACTTACACACCCTTCAGTCCCTCGATTCAATTTGCCCGTCACCACGATTTCGCCGGCTATTTCCAGCAGGAACTCGAATTCCGGGAGCGCTGCGATTTTCCACCGTTCAAGCACGCGATTCTGATCACGGGACGCTCGGCTCACGAAGGCCGCGCAAAATTGTCAGCGGAAACGTTAAAGCGCCGTTTGAAAGAAGCGCTGCCGGAAGAATTCATCTTAGGCGACGCAACCCCTGCGCCCTTGGAAAAATTACAGGGGCAATTCCGTTTTCACATTTTGATTCGCGGCGAAGCCATCATGCGCCTGAGCAGGCTCGTCCGCGAAACGCTGGACAAACTGCCATTCCCTGAGGACGTCACCGTGACCGTCGATGTCGATCCTTACCAGTTGTTGTAAGCGATTTCGCGAGGTCCATCGCTACTCTAGCACAATGGATCGCCGGTAAATCGCAGCACGAACTTTCCCCAAGGCAATTCCTTCGAGGTCGCGAGAGGTACGTACCTCCCCCTTCACAAGCTTCGCCATGATCGTCGGAAGCTGCTTTGCGCTCAACGCTGCCGCGTCGTCGTCACTAAGTCTCTTGCTCTACCTCTTATTCATTTCGCCGCTTACAGCCGGCGGAAGTACACGGCCGTACTCGGAGGTTTTACCGCGCATCTCGAAGTACTGATACGCTTCGAGAGCAACTTCGCTGATGGCGCGCTCGGCCGCTCTTTCGTCGCGGTCGTAAGCCGTCATCACACTAATGGCAAACGGTCGGTTCGGCGCAAAGACGATACCTGAATCGTTCCGCACAGCTTCCAATTCTCCGGGCTTATTGGCTACCTGAACATTCTCAGGCAAGGAACGCGGGATGTAACTCTGCTTCAAGGTCGAAAGCTGTTTGATGAGGTCTGCGGTCGATTGCTTGTCCAAGGCTTTGCCTTTGTAGATCGCTTCCAGTAGCTGGGCCATTTCCTGCGGCGTGGCAACGTTTTCATCGCCGCGCCGAGCGGCTGCGATGTCCATCATTTTCCGCCGTAACGCTGTCTTGGACAACCCAAGGCCACGAAGCATTGCGTTTACGCTATCTCTGCCGACGCGGTCGTAGAGAATGTTTGCGGCGGCGTTGTCGCTCACGGCAACCATGAATTGAGCCAGGTCGCGGTTGGTAACTCGCGTCACACCAGCGGTAAGACCAGCCATAATCCGGCTGTCTTCGACCAGGTCTTTGGGATCGAAGGTACAAATGTCATCCAGCTTTGCTTTCCCTTTGGCTCCCGCGCGAGCTTCCTGATCCTGACGATATAATTCCAGCAGGATCGCGATTTTGATCGAGCTGGCAGCAGGAAATACGCGATCTGCGTTGTGCAAAAGAATCCGGCCATCGGTGAGATCGAGAATAGCCACACCCATCACGCCATCCAATCGGGCTGCGATTTCTTCAACGCGAGACTCGAGCTTTTTCCAAAGTAAATCGCTGCCGGTGTCGCGTGGAACCACGTCGGATTTCTGTTGGCCGAAAGCACTAGCGGCCAAGGCGAGCGCAATGGGGAATGCGACGAGTCTCATTGCGATGATTTTGTCCGCAGCACAATCCTCGAGTCGAGATCGATTTTGGAGGGCGGCGACCTGTCGCCGGACGTCGATCGCAAGCTAAACAGTCGCGCTGGACCTTGTCAGAACCGGTTACTTAGCTTGGTTTCCGGTATTTCTGTCGCGGTCATAATTGCCGTCCAATAAAATCGCGCAAATTGCTTTTGCGCACTTTCGTTTTCCGGTTTGTTTAGCAGCTCTGCATGTCCAGGAAACCCAGGCGCATTCTCCTTAAGTTCGGCTCCGGCATTCTCACTAGGCCACGTGCCAACGCGCTCGATGATAAACAATTTCGCCGCCTCACTGCCGATGTGGCGCAACTCATTCGTGGCGGGTGCGAGTGCATCATCGTCTCCAGCGGCGCGGTCGCAGCCGGAATGCGTGTCGTCGGGCTGAAGGAGCGTCCACTCGACTTGACGACCGGACAGGCATGTGCCGCCGTGGGCCAATCAAAACTGATGCATCTCTATGCCTCGATGTTCGCAAAACATCAGCTCAACGTTGCGCAGCTTTTGCTCACCCATAGCGACCTGGACAGCCGCACCCGCCATCAAAATGCGAAAAACACACTGCGGCGTCTGCTCGAATGCAAGAACGTCGTGCCGGTCATTAACGAAAACGATTCGGTGGCAGTGGAGGAGCTGCGCTTTGGGGACAACGACCGCCTCTCTGCCGAGGTCGCGGTGCTGGCGGAAGCCGAATTGCTCATCATGCTTACAAGCGTTGACGGACTGATGGATCATGCCGGCAAACGGATTCCGATGGTTGCTGATGTCGCGGACGCAGCTCGTTTCATTCGTACGGAAAAAAACAGGTTCTCGGTGGGCGGCATGGTTTCGAAACTCGAGGCAGTAAAACTTGCGACCGCAGCCGGCATCCCCACAGTGATCGCAAACGGCCGGCGCGCCGGAATCATCTCGCGGATCGCGGCGGGCGAGCGAGTCGGAACACTGTTTCCTGTGGGAACTGAGAAGTCTGACGCACACTCGCTTTGAGCGGCGAGAGTGAGAGCTTGGAGTAATTACTCTTCACCCGCGTTGATATGGAGACGGATGATCTAAGAAACGAGGTTCTCAGCTACGGCAGACGCACCCGCGCCGCCGCGCGCGCTCTGGCACGAATGAGCACTGAGAGGAAGAACGCCGCCTTGCTCGCGATGGCAGATCAACTTTGCGCGAGCGCCGGCACAATCGTGCAAGCGAATCGCAAGGACGTCGAAAGAGCCACCGCCGACCAGCTTTCTTTAGCAATGATCGACCGGCTGAAGCTCGACGAAAAGCGCATTCAGGCAATGGCGAATGGCATTCGTCAGGTTGCTGCGCTCGATGATCCAGTGGGAAAAAACATCGCCGAATGGACTCGTCCCAATGGATTGCACATTTCAAAAGTGCGTGTCCCCATCGGGGTTATCGGAATCATATACGAATCGCGCCCGAATGTGACGAGCGACGCGGCGGTGCTTTGCACAAAGACGGGAAACGCAGTCATCCTGCGCGGCGGCTCGGAATCAATTCGCTCCAACATCGCAATTGCCGAAGCGCTCCGTGCCGGCGCGGTCAGCGTGGGGTTACCCGAAGACAGTATCTTGCTCATTCCAAAAACTGGTCGCGATGCCGTGCGGCACATGGCCGAAATGGATCAATATATCGATCTTATCGTCCCGCGCGGCGGCCGGCCCTTGATCGAAACAGTCGTTACTTATGCGCGGATGCCGGTAATCAAACACTACCTCGGGGTCTGCATCGCATATGTGGACAGGGAAGCCGATCTCGATATGGCGGTGCAGATAGTCGTGAACGCTAAGACGCAGCGTCCGGGCGTGTGCAATGCCATCGAGACTGTGCTTGTCCACCGTGAAATCGCGGCTCCCTTTTTTAAGAAAATCGCACCGGAACTGGCTGGGAAGAAAGTGGAAATACGCGCCGATCCCGACAGCTTCCATCAGCTCTCAGCTCTTAGCTATCAGCCACTCCATTCCGCCCGCGACGAAGACTGGACAACGGAATATCTCGATCTCATCCTCGCTGCCCGCACCGTGGACAACATCGAAGACGCGATTGCGCACGTGGAAAAATATGGCTCTCATCATAGCGACGTTATCATCACCCGCGACGCCGCGCGTGCTGAGAAATTCCTCAACGAGGTCGATTCCGCTACGGTTTACTGGAACGCATCGACCCGATTTACTGATGGCGGCGAATTTGGCTTCGGCGCGGAAATTGGTATCAGCACTGACAAGCTTCATGCGCGCGGGCCGATGGCGCTCGAAGAGCTAACGACTTATAAGTACGTCATCCGCGGCGAGGGTCAGATTCGCGAATAAATTTCGGTGATCGACTTCGCGTCCACAGTTTTCCTGGAGGATCGTTTCTTCAGTAGGGCGACACTCCGTCCAGCCGGGGGAAAGTCTTTCAGCGCGGAAATAATTTCGCGGTTGTGATTGCCGGGATTGTCGGCGAAAAACGAAGCCGCCGCTGAACTGGCATTTGATCTCGTGAACGCCCATACCATCCATTTGTTCATCGTTTTCGCGCTGATCGTGCTCGTCTTCGCGGCCTTCCTGCGCGAATGGCTAGCGCCCGACTTGGTAGCGCTAAGCGCGATGGGGTTGTTGCTCGTGACCGGCGTCCTGAGCATGGATGAGACACTGCGGGTATTCAGTAACGGCGCGCCGGTCGTGATTGGTTCGATGTTTGTCTTAAGCGCAGCTCTGGAACGCACCGGCACCATCGATGCGCTGGCGCGGATCTTCCTGCGGCTGGCTGGTGCAAACGAACTGCGCGCGCTTTTGACTCTCATGTTGTTGACGGTGCCGCTCTCGGCCTTCGTTAACAACACACCGGTCGTCGTCGTCTTTATGCCCGTGGTGATGGCACTGGCGCGGACGACTCAGTTGAAAGCTTCCCGCTTCCTGATCCCGCTTTCCTTTTTCGCTATCCTCGGCGGCACCTGCACGCTCATCGGCACCTCCACGAACCTGTTGGTGGACGGGATCGTTCGTCAGCACGGGTTGAGGTCGTTCGGGATTTTTGAAATTACGCCGCTGGGGATTTGTTATGCCGCGATCGGGCTGACCTATCTCCTTACGATTGGGCGCAAGCTGCTACCGCGCCGCGAAACCCTCTCGGCCCTGATCGGTGGCAGCATGCCGAGACAATTTCTGACCCAGGCGGTTATCAGTCGCACGTCGCCCTTTGTCGGCAGAAGGCTGACCGAAACCCCACTGGTGCGTCTGCGGGAAGCGCACATCATCGATGTGACGCGCCAGGGCCAGCGGGTCGAGACCCCGCTCAACGAGTTGCGCCTGGAGGCCGGGGATCAATTGCTACTCGAGACCCCGGTAGCCGGCGTGAAGGGGATCAAAGAAATGCCGGGCGTAATCTTTCAACCCGAGACCGAGTCGGGTGTGGAAATGCCCGGCGCGCGTGAAGCAGTCCTGATGGAGGGAATCATCGGGCGCCGCTCGAGATTTGCCGGCAAGACGCTGCGTGAGTTGAATTTTCGGCAGCGCTACAGCGTGCTCATCCTCGCGGTGCATCGACAGGGGGAAAACCTGCGCGAGAATTTCGAGGACGTGGAACTGGCGTTTGGCGACACGCTGCTGGTGCAGGGACCCGCGGAAGGGATTCACCGGCTCATGCAGGAGCGCGATTTTGTTAGTCTCACCGAACCGAAACAGCGCGCCTTCCGCCGGCACAAGGCGCCCCTCGCGATCGCAGCGATCGTGATGGTGATGGGGGTCGCTGCCTTCAATGTGTTGTCGATCACTGCCCTGGCGTTGATCGCCGCGATCTTTGTGGTGCTGACCGGCTGCCTCGATATGCAAGAAGCACGGGAGGCGATTGTGTGGCGCATCTTGTTCATCATTTTCGGGATGCTGGCCCTCGGCACCGCGATTGAAACAACAGGGGCCGCGCATCTGATCGCCCAGGGAGTAACTGGCCTGGTCGGGCGCTTCGGGCCGTGGGGGACACTTTCGGCGATGTATCTGCTCGCGACGCTTCTTACCGAGTTGATCAGTAACAACGCGGTGGCCGTGTTGCTAACACCGATCGCCTTTGAAATCGCGGCGACGATGGACTTGGACGCGCGGCCATTTGCGGTCGCGGTGATGTTTGGCTGCAGCGCCAGTTTTGCAACGCCGATCGGCTATCAGACGAACACTTATGTCTTCGGCGCGGGTGGTTATCGCTTTGCCGATTTCCCAAAGGTGGGTGCGCCATTGAACCTGATTCTCTGGATTGCCGCCAGCGTGCTCATTCCAATCTTCTGGCCCTTCACGTCGCGGTGAAGCAAGTGCTACTCAGGGAAACGACGATCCCGCAGCTAGAGAAAGGGATGAAGACTGTTATTGCGCGTCTGAAGAGCAGGCAGCGCAAATCCAGAAGGTGAGCGACCAGCTCGCCGCGGGACGAGTCCGTCCGACTGGCGGACTTGAAGCGAGCAAATTCGCCAAAGGACGAATCCGCAGTGGCGGACCTGCGTCGCAAGTGGTCAACAATCCCTAAAACCGCGCTAGTCCCAACAGCCGCTCGCTTGATGCGCTGGAGCATTTTTTCGTTGAAGGAATGGAATGAGCAAGAAGTGCACAGCGTTTCGCAAAATGTGTGAAGCCAAGTGGCAATGGCATTCGCTAAACGTAAGAATGAGTACGATCCTCATCTTTAGTCTGGTCATCTTGCTTTTCGGCGTCGATGTTAACTCGCGTCATGAATCCAATTGATTACTGCTCTGACTGTCATTGGCGAGATCGAGCAGCGTGAATCCGAGTGGGGCAGGACGCAACGGCGCGAACGGCGAGTGGCAATCCCTAAGGCTACAGACAATCTCAAGAAAGCCGGTTGGAGATCAGGCTGGTTTTCAGCGTTCGAAGAAATTCGGTCGTTAGGCCGGTCAAGTTCGACCTAGGACACGCACAAATCAGAGCGGCCCCGTTGCCCCGGCGTGATTGATCTCTGCTGTTGATCGCACGAGAAACGAGCCAACGGTTTTCGGCTTGGCGATTTTAGGTGAAGACCGGCTTCGTGCTGGGCAACCGTGCGAGCCCCGACGGTATCCCGCAGTTTGGCCTGGTCGCCGAACAGGTGGAAAAGGTCAACCCCGATCTAGTGGCCCATGACGAGCAAGGAAACCCCTACACGGTCCGCTACGAAGCGGTGAACGCGATGCTGCTGAACGAGTTCCTCAAAGAGCACCGCAAGGTGGAAGAGCAGCAGGATGCGATTGCCTAACTGAAGGCGGCGGGACGCTAAACAGGGGGAGAAAATCAGCGCCCTCACGGAATTAGTGAAAGCACAGGGCGCGCAGCTCCAGGAAGCGAGTGCACAGCTTGAAGCAAGTAAGCCCGCGCCGCGAACAGTCCTTAACAATCGGTAAAAGGTAGCGGCGGTTAACCAACCGTCTGGGCGATTGAGGTCAACTCGCGAGAGCTCTCGGAGTCAATTCGACCCCTGCTCGCAATCAGCCGTCACACTTCACAGGGGCGTGGCGGCTTTTTGCTTTGCTCGAAATTCCAAACATGATTCGCGCTGACAGCTCTTTGAAATCGCCCGGTTGCTTCGTGCGTTTCGGTCGCGTTGCCCGCTTTCATCGACTACGCCAATCCAGCGTCACGTGTGCAGTTGAGAAGCGTTGCGTAGCCGATTGCATTGCCCGGTGAAGGCGGTGAGGAGCGACCGCGAATTTCGTCAAACGAGCGGCCCTGCTTGCAGCTTTCGGTATGGAGACCGACAGCGCGACTCAGGAGCAATTTACCTGATTTGCCGCAACGAACTTTTGTCCTACACTATTTCATGAATACGTGCTGCCATTACAACATCAGATCATTAGTTTGCGGCCTGCGCAGGTGGCGATTTCACCACGCTGCAACGGTCCTTTCTCTTTTCACAGCCGTGCTGCTGCTTGGGATTAGCGCGACCAGGGCCAGCACGACTGAAGTAATTTACAGTTTCGCCGGGGATGAGGATGGCGAATACGCCGATACGGATGTGGCGATCGACGGCGCGGGTAACCTTTACGGCTCAACCGTGCTGGGCGGAGATTTCGGAAGTGGCACCGTATGGCAGCTGGCGCCTTCAGGAAACTCCTGGATGCATACCGTGCTCTATAGCTTTACAGGTGGCGCCGATGGTGGCGAGCCCTACAAAGGTGTGACACTCGATGCGCAGGGCAATATCTATGGCACGGCGGTTACCGGGGGGTCGGGCAGTTGCGAGGGTGGATGCGGAGTAGTTTATAAGTTGACTAACTCTGGAGGAACCTGGACCCAGACGGTGATTCACGCTTTCACCGGGGGCGACGACGGCTCTGGTCCCGGTGCAAGAGTGGCTGTCGACCCTCAGGGCAATGTCTATGGAATGACTCCGACCGGCGGCGCTTTTGGGCTCGGCACTATTTACCAGCTTCACCCGCGTGCAAATGGCAATTACACCTTCAAAGTGATTCACACTTTCACGGGTGGGACAGATGGGTCGAGTGGGTCGGCGGGAAAAATGATTTTGCGCAACGGCTATTTCTACGGCGCGGCGACGACGGGCGGTGCATTCGGAAGCGGAACTGTTTTTGAGCTCACGCCTACCCCGACTGGAGAATGGGATTTCAGGACTCTCTATTCGTTTCGAGGTCAACCGGACGGTGTCTTTCCCTACGGTGCTTTATTGTTCGATCGATCGGGCAATATCTTCGGCACCACTTACTACGGCGGCGTTAATGGGCTCGGCGCGGTTTACCAGTTGGCACCCAGACCAACAGGCGAATGGAGGGAAAGAGTGCTCTACAGCTTCGCAGGCGGAGGAGATGGTAACAGCCCCATCAGTCAGATGAACTTTGACTCGGTTGGTAACCTCTATGGGACGGCGAGTGAAGGTGGCTTGGGCAGCGGGACTATCTTTAAACTAACTCGAGGGCAAGATGGAAGCTGGGTTGAGAGCTTGCCTCATCTTTTCCAAGGTCCTCCCGACGCGGCGTTCCCCTATAGCGGCATGAGTAACAGAGGCGGTAGCTTCTACGGCGCCACCACCCATGGGGGCGACGACGACGAGGGCGCGATTTACAAGTTCACGCCGTAAGTTCGCTTCTCGGCGAAAAAAGCTGCATTGTTGTCCTCACTGTTGTCAGAAAAGTCTTTTCGACATCGATCATGCTCCCAAAGATCATTCAAATCGGAGAAACGATCTTCCCAGCTATGCTGTTTGGGAAATTCGCCCGCTTTGAAACTGGACGTTTTCTGAGGGCATTCCATGCATGTTTAGAAAGTGGGGTTGCGCAACGATAAACGCGGCGCCGCTCTGATTTTCGATGCGCCTCCCTTCGGTGCGCCGTCGTATATCGAGCCAGACGCAATCAGCAACGCTCACGAGGAATTAAGGGACCGGGAACGGCCTTTATCATCTGGTTAAGCTGCGCGATCAGTTGTCTTGATTCTATGGGTAAGGTAAGAAAGCGTGGCCGGCCACGAATACGCACGGCCGAATACTGGCGCGAGTATTACACCCGGAAGCAGCGGGAATGGCGCGCTGCCCACCCACGAATCAGAAAAGGGGGAAAACAGAGACAACCAGGCAAATAATCGAGTGGGAACGTTGCAGCTGTGATTCTCGTATTCGATGAAGCGGCAATGTGCTCGAGGCGCACGACCAGCCGCGCAAGCTCAAAGCGCTAGAAGCGCGAATTCCAATCTCGGCAAACCGGTAGCAATTTTATATCTGAAGTAATGCGACCGATTCGAAGCGAGATTTTGCACGGATGATTGTGTCCATGTCGGGCGCAATTTTGACAATGAATTTGGTTCCTGATAGTCTACGGTTAAGAATGACTTCGAGGACAGTTTTGTGGTTACAGCTTGCCTCGCCATACGGCTCCGACTTGGACATCAACGGCTTAAAAACTGAGCGACCGGCAGGAATGCGCGCGCTTTTGGATTCTGGAAAAGGAAGTTGGCAACATCTCTATCGCAAGCAATTCATCCGATGAACAAAAAAGGTCAAACTATCAGTTCGATACTCGCATTTTTAACGCTCGCCTGCCTAACGAGTTACGCAACGGCTGGCGAATCGGTTACGCAAGAGAAGATCAATCAAATCAGACCGGGCCAGACGACGGAAGAGGATCTTGTTCGGACTTTCGGCTCACCCGCGACAAAAACGGTCTGTCCAGAAGGAGACACGTCACTTGACTGGTTTTACGCGAGCCCGATTAGCGCTCAAAACTACATTCCAATCATTGGCCCGGCTTTGGGCGGTGCGCAGATTAAAGCGTGGGAACTCTGGGTGGTGATGGGCTTGAACGGGAGAGTCAAGCGCTACATCGCATATGGCCATTATGCGAATGGGGAAGTCAAGCGCTACATCGAATACGGTCATTATCCCCACTGAAACCGGCAAGAATATTCAGCTCGGGTACCTGCAGATTTATTCTGGAGCCATGATTGGAATCCAGTCTTCGGCGGAGGCCAGGCAAGGCGGCTGAGAGCTGCG
>WNFZ01002777.1_pt1 | contig 16531 bp, 15 predicted proteins | sample 5400081 | NCBI WGS metagenome assembly WNFZ01 (sample SAMN13153365, study PRJNA577476) | soil metagenome | isolation source: 80 cm soil or saprolite under grassland replicate 1 | place: USA:California | collected 2016-06-15 | reverse complement strand
TGGCGCTTTCACCGTGTCCATCATAGCGACCCGGAGATGGACGCCACGACGGCGGTTCGGTTTCACACCGGGGAAATCCTGATTTCATCGGCGCTGCGGCTCGCCGTGATTCCGCTACTGGGAATCACTATCTATCAACTACTCGTGTATGAAATGGCGCTCCTGCCGGTGATTCTGTTTCATCATAGTAATGTGCGGTTCCCGGAAAGTCTGGATCGCTGGTTGCGAACGATTATTGTCACTCCGGCCATCCATCGAGTGCATCACTCGCGGTTGAGGATGGAGACCGACAGCAATTATTCCAGCATCTTCTCATATTGGGATCGGATGGCCGGAACGTTCCGGCTACGACGAGACGGGCGGCCGGTCAATTTCGGGCTGGATGAGTTTGACGGCGAGGAATGGCAGCGCCTGTCGGGACTGATGGTGATGCCGCTTCCACCTGCGCGCAGAGGTTCAGCAGTCGGTGTAAAGAACATTTGAAACGAGCAGGTCGGTTGATTCCAAAGATTCGTATTGTGAATCTTCGCTGCGATTGGAATGTGTGAAACGGCTGCGCTCAACCGGGATTCTGTCGCGGCCTACGCTTTTCGTCGAGCGATATCGCGGAAATTAAACCATTAACCAAATAATGATTATGAAAATAAGTATTCTCACGTTCGTATATATAGGTTTGCTTGTGCCCGCGCTTCCTGCCGCCGAGCACCCTGCTATGCAGGCGAACATTTACTCTCCGGCAAAGATTGAATGGAAGGCAGGGCCGCCATCTTTACCGCCAGGGGCTCAGATAGCCGTGCTAGAGGGCGATCCGACGAAGGAAGGGATGTTCGTAATGCGAATTCGTGTGCCGAACGGCTATCATATTCCAGCGCACACGCATCCGAAACCTGAGCGTGTAACCATCATTCAGGGCACATTCAAGCTCGCTATGGGCGAGAACCCCAAGGTCGCTGACGCGCAAATATTGCCTGTCGGGACCTTTGGCGTTTGGCCTGCTGGAATGGTTCATGCCGTTTGGATCGAAGGTGAGACGATTGTGCAGTTCCACGGCATGGGACCGTGGATAATCAACTACGTAAACCCCGCTGACGACCCTCGCAACAAGAGTGGGGTGCGGAAATGAAAGCGTCTTCTTGGCGCTAGCTATCTCGGGGAGATGAGAGACTCCGCCAAAGTTCTTTGCTCTTCTGACCCACGGTTGTGAAGGCATCGTCTTTATCAGCGCCGTCTACGGTGACACGATATTCGCGTTGCGATTCACACCCGCGGTAGCGCACGTTTAGAACATGGAGAAACAATGAGTACTGCAAAAGATGATTTGGCGCCAGAGATGGAGGCGCTCAAAGCAAAACTGAAAGCGACATGGATGTCGGGCGACTTCGACAAGATCGCCCAAATCTACGCGCCAGGCGCGGCCGAGATTGTGGAGCGGCTTGCGCTACGGTCGGGTGAGCGTGTGCTCGATGTGGCATGCGGAACTGGCAATCTTTCGTTCCCGGCTTCGCGGGCTGGCGCGCGGGTAGTAGGATTGGACATCGCGCCAAATCTGCTGGAGACGGCTCGATCCCGCGCGCAGGCCGAAGGGCTGGAGATACGCTTCGACGAGGGCGACGCCGAGCAGTTGCCTTACGAAGATGCGGCCTTTGACATGGTCATCACTATGTTCGGGGCGATGTTCGCCCCGCGGCCTGAAAAGGTGGCGGCAGAGCTGATTCGAGTGTCCCGTCCTGGCGGGCGCATTGTGATGGCCAATTGGACGCCGACAGGATTCATCGGCCAGATGTTCAAGACAACCTCGGCGCACGTGCCGCCGCCGCCCGGCATGCCATCGCCGGTGCGCTGGGGCGATGAGGAAGTCGTGCGCGAACGGCTGCGCGACGGCATCACGAGCCTGGAACTAACGCGGCGGCTTATCTCGTTCAAATTCCCGCTGGACGTGCCCGACGTGATCGAGTTCTGGCGCGCCTGGTATGGGCCGACCCAGCGCGCGTTCGCGGCGCTGGACGAAAACGGCCAGCAGGCGTTGCGCCGTGATCTGGAGCGTTTGTGGTCAGAACATAACCGCGCCACGGATGGGACAACCCATGTCGAGTCGGAGTACCTTGAAGTCGTAGCCGTCCGTGGGTAGAGCCAAACGCCGTAGATTATTTCCGCGCCGAGGGGCTTTGCTACGGGGCATGAACGAGCAGGACGGTTGATTCCGAAAATTCGTATGCCGTTCTACAGAGATCATATCTACCCCCATCTCGTAAGCATGCTGGGCGATCCGAAGCCCATCCGGGAAGTTCGCCGGCGGATTGTCCCCCTAGCTCAAGGGAAGGTCCTCGAGATCGGCGTAGGCCCAGGCGTGAACTTCGTTCACTACAATCCCGCAAGAGTGAGCAAGGTCTATGCGCTCGAACCTAACCCGACGATGATTCGTCTTGCCATAGCGGCAGCGCACGGAACAAAGTTGGATGTCGAGTTTCTGGGCCTACCCGGGGAGCGCATTCCGCTGGAAGATGGCGCCGTCGATACGGTGGTTAGCTCCTTCACGTTGTGCACGATTCCCGGCGTGGCGGAGGCTATACAGGGTATCGAACGTGTCTTGAAGCCAGGCGGCAAGCTGATCTTCTTTGAACTCGGGATAGCCCCAGACTCTCAGGTGAGACGCTGGCAGGAGCGATGGGAGCCGATTCATCACTGGGTGTTTGCAGGCTTGCGGCTGACACGGGACATTCCGGCTCTCATCACACAATATGGCTTCCGGATCGAGCGGATGGAAATGGCTTATCTGGCGGCATTCCCGAAGTCGTGGGCGCACTGTTGTTGGGGCGTCGCGATTTCCAATCGTGGTGAGGGCCCGGCGGCTTGAGGAATTGCATGGAGACAATGATGGGAACCGACGAGGTTTTGATAGCCGGTTCGGCCTACCAGTCCTTCATGGGACGATGGAGCAGGGCTGCAGCGGGTGAATTCCTCGCGTGGCTTGCGATCCCGCCCGGCCGTAAGTGGCTTGATGTCGGGTGTGGGACGGGTTCTCTCAGCGCCATGATCCTGGAGTCAGCGTCGCCAAGCGAAGTGCAGGGAATTGATCCGTCCGAGGCTTCCGTCATATACGCGCAATCCACCATCACTGATAGCCGGGCGCGCTTCATGGTTGGGGATGCGCTGGCGCTTCCGTCAGAGATGGAAGGCTTCGACGTTATCGTCTCCGGTCTCGTCCTGAATCAGCTATCCAGACCCGCGGACGGCGTCGCCGAGATGATTCGGGTCGCCAAGCCCGGCGGCATGGTGGCCGCCTATGTTTGGGATTTCACGGAAGGAATGCAGATGTTGCGGTACTTCTGGGATACGGCGATTGAACTCGATCCCGCGGCCGAAGAGTTGGATCAAACGAAACAGTTTTCGCTATGCCACCCGGATCGGCTTCGCGAATTGTTTGATGATTCGAGGCTGATCGATGTTTGTGTCCACACGATTGACGTCACCGCGGTTTTTCGCGACTTTGATGATTACTGGACTCCATTCCTCAGCGGGCGCCACCTGCGCGCTCCGGGTTACGTCATCTCTTTAGATGAGGATCGACGCGCCAGGCTCAGAGAACGCCTGCGGGCCAATCTGCCCATCGGAGCTGATGGCTCTATTCATCTGATTGCACGGGCCTGGGCCGTCTGCGGATCGACCGGCGCCTCATAGATATGTAGAGATCAGCCGATGAATTTATAACCCATCCGATGCACGGTGATGACGTATTGCGGCTCGGCGGGGTTCTCCTCGATCTTCTGCCGCAATCTGGCGATGTGATTATCAACCGTTCGGGTGAGGGGAAAGTTCTCATAGCCCCAAACTTCATCGAGCAACTGATCACGCGTAATCGGTTCGCCCCGATGTTCGATGAAGTATTTCAGGATCTCGAATTCACGCGCTGACAGATCGAGCGGCTTTCCTTTTCTGAAAGCCTGATGCCTGGCGAAATTAAGTTCGATCTCTCCAAAACGATAAGTCCCCGATTCCGTTTCCTGCCTTGACTGGCGGCGCAACTGGACGTGAATGCGCGCCAGCAGTTCGCGGACGCTGAACGGCTTGGTCACGTAATCGTCCGCGCCGATCTCCAGCCCGATGACCTTATCGATTTCCTGCCCGCGCGCCGTCAGCATAATGATCGGCGTGTTCATCCCTTTACCCCGTAACTGGCGGCACACGTCCAGCCCGCTCAAGCGGGGGAGCATGATGTCGAGCAGAATCAGATCGGGCCTTTCCTGGCAGGCGAGGCGCGCCCCTTCTTCGCCGTCCCGCGCGGTGATCACTTCACACCCCTCGTATTCGAGGTTATTGCGCAGCCCCAGCGCCAAATCCGGTTCATCTTCAATGATGAGGATTCTCGGCAACGTTGTATCCTCCTGCACTATTGGCTGAGCTCTTAACTACACCCTTGGAGGCGTTCGTGGCTGCGCCGGAATTCAATGGTTCCGGCGCAGCCACGGTCGCTTCTGATCCGATGACCGGCAGCAGGATCGTAAATCGGCTGCCTTTGCCCAGCGCGCTTTCGACCATCACTCGCCCGCGATGCGCTTCGACGATATGCTTGACGATGGCAAGGCCTAGTCCGCTGCCTTTCGTGTCGTGAACCAGCCCTGTGCTGACGCGATAGAACTTCTCGAAGATCCGTTGATGCTCCGCCTTCGGAATGCCGAGGCCCTGATCGGCTACCTCGACGGCGATATCGCCGCCGCGCAGGCGGACACTCACTTCAATTCTCTTCGCCCGGTCCGAATACCGAATCGCATTATCGACCAGGTTGAGCACGGCCTGCGCCAACGCTTCGCGGTCGATCAGCGCCAGCGGCAGATCAGGTTGAATATTCGTCTCCGCTTCGAAGCCGGCGTTGGTCATCTGACGCTCGTAGCTTTGCAGTACCTCAGTGACGACTTCGACGACGTCGGCCTCGGCAAACTGGTACTGGCGACGGCCGGCCTCGATTCTCGAGAAGTCCAGGATGTTGTTGATCAATCGCGTCAGGCGACGGCTTTCGCGGTTGATGATGCGGTAGTACTCGTGCGCTTCTTCCGGATTCCTCACCCTTCCGAGCTCCAGCGTTTCGGCGAACAACCGGATCAGCGAGAGCGGCGTTTTCAACTCATGCGAGACGTTGGAGACAAAGGTCGTTTTCGCTTCGACCAGTTTCATCTCGCGGGTTGTGGCGCGCAGCGCCAGGATCAGACCCGCGAGTAGCAACACGATCGCCACGCCGATCAGAAGCAGGTTCTGCCGGAACTGGCTGCGAGCCAGCGCCTCGATGGTCGTGTTGCGATAGCCTATGCCCATCTTCCACTGGCGAAGGACGGGGATGAATGGCAGCCGGACCTCGTGACGAGCCAGCCCGCTCCCACTCGAATAAACCTCGCGGTCGTTTTCGTCGAGCACGCTGATGACGGGCGCCGAATCGTCGCCCGCGACACGCAGCAGTTCGCCCATCGCCTGCGGCAACAGTTGTTCTCTGATGTAACGGGACTTCAATGTCATACCGGCAAAACCGATCCGTTCTTCGCCGCCGGCTTTATTAATCGGGGTGAAAACAAACAACGATGACGGCTCGATCTTGGCGACGGGGAAAATTGAGCAGTGAGACTGCTCGAATAGCGCCTTACGGCCAGGGACTGTGGGAGCGCTCAGCAGCGCGGCCTTGTCATAAGTCTCAATCGCGCTTTGTACTTCAGGGGTTCGCTTGAAATGATCGTGATCGATTCGTCGAACCCCTTGGGGAGTGGCGAAGATCGCAAAGTTCTTTTTGCGGCACGAGCAGTGAATTACGACAAAAGCCAGATCGGATTCAGGGTGTGACTGTCTGATGGCCGAGAGGCGGTCTGCAATACGATCGAATCTCTCCTCCTCGACGTCAGCCGGATCGATGCCGCCCAGCGTCTCGGCGGCCAGATCCCCCGCCTTTTCGGCGACCAGGCACGAGAATCTTTGCAGCGTCTGGCGCAGGTTCTCCAGCACCGCAGCCCTGGTCTTTCCCTCCAGGCCGGCGAGTGATCGGTACTGTGCCACCAGGAGGATGATGACGGGCAGCAGAACCGCTATCAGTAGCGACACGGCCAGCCCTGTCCGGTTAGATGAATTAAAACGCAGGCGCCTGATCATGCCGCCAAGTATACAACCGCGCGCTACCTGATCGAGCTTCAGCGGGCGGATACGAGATGTAAAAAGTTGTACCAAGCGGCGTGACAAAAAGAGACATCTTCTTACAGCGCGGTGGGGACTTCACCTTCACGCTTCACTTATGTTTCCGCCGCAAAACTTCAATCACCGGAGGTCAACAGTGAAAAGCAGAAGCCTCGTTTATCTCGTCGTTCTTTGCCTCACTCTTCTTCTCGCCGCCGCCATCGCGGCTCGACAGCAGTCTCAGCAGACCGCCGATCCGGAACTTGAGCGGATTGAGAAAACGATCCGCGAGGGCTGGCAGGAGGCCGATCAATACGTCAAAGCAGGCGGCAAAGAGAGCGATCCGAACTACCCGGGCAGAAAGTGGGCCGCGACGTTGTGGCAGTATCGCCAGCAGCATCCCGGCGCGGCTGCATCGGCGCAGGCCGCAGCCGAGGCGCTGCACTTTCTGGTTCACGCCGAGCAGATCGGCGAGATGACCGGCAAGGCCGATTCGCTCTCCCCCGATGACGCCGCGTGGAAAAGAATCATCGGCGTGTTGCGCGAGGCGGCGGAGAGAAATAAGGATTACGATTACTTGATTGAGAAGTCGAAATTCCTGCTGGAAAAATCGCCTGACAGGGAGGTGAGGATGCGGGCGCAGTTCGCGATCGCGCAGGGCCTCTGGAAAAAGGGCGAGATCGAAGCCTCCAGAATCGCCTTTCAAAAGGTGATGGCGGAATATCCGAACACACCGCTCGCCAGGGAGGCCGAAGGTAACATTTATGAGTTCGACTCGCTCAACCTGGGACAGCCTGCGCCGCTCTTCGCTTACAGAGGGATCAACGGCGAGCCGGTGTCGCTGGCCGATTTCAGGGGAAAGGTGACGTTGCTCAACTTCTGGGCCTCGTGGTGAGGTGTCTGCGCGGGGGAGTTTCCTCTGCTGAAAGAGCTTTATGCAAAACACAAAGACCAGGGTCTGGCGATCATTGGCATTTCGCTTGACGAAGAGGCGAAAGCTTTTCAGGAAGCGGTGAACAAGCGCTCCCTGGCGTGGCCACAGATTCGTGACGGAAAAGACGGGCAGATAGCAAAGCTTTTCAACGCGCAAGGGACGCCGGCTTACTACCTGCTCGACCGCGAAGGAAAGATCGCGGCCAAATCGGTTCCTGGAGCGAATCTGAAGGAAGTGATCGCGGAACTGCTCAAGCGCAGTTCGACTCCAGCCGAACCTGATGGCCGTGATAAGGAGCAGAAGCCGGATGAAGTTCTGAAGCTGATGAACGTGAAGCCAGGACAGGTGATTGTGGACATCGGCGCGGGCTCCGGTTATTTCACCCGCCGGTTCGCGGCGGCTGTCGGCCCGACGGGCAAAGCCATCGGCATCGAAATCGATTCGGCGATGGTCCGCAGTTTGAACGCCGACGCCAAGCGACTGGCCCTGACGAATTACGAAGCCCGCCTGGTCGAGCCTGCTGACCCACTGCTGGCGGCGCGTTCGGCGGACGTGATCTTTCTCTGCGACACCTATCATCACATCGGTGAGCGCGTGGCTTACTTTGCGAACATCAGGCAATCGCTCAAGCCCGGTGGCCGGCTGGTGATTATTGATTACGTGCGAACGAAAGAAAGGTCCGAGCACAGCATTGTTAAAGAGGAGGCTGTCGACGAATTACGGCGCGCCGGATTCCAACTGGCGAAAGAATTCGATCTGCTGCTGCCGAAACAGTACTTCCTCGAGTTTGAGCCTGAGCCCGATCAGAAGATGAATGAGTAATACGCTAACTGGTAGAGGCCATCTACTGTACGGTTAGCATCATAACCAGCGGCGGACTCGACTCTTGTATGCCAGGTAAGCCCTGCCAAATTTGCGCTCAAGGTAGGATTCCTCGGGCAAAATCGCGAACCGCTGGAGAACCCAAGCACAAACAGGGGTAAGGGCCAGAATCCACACGTTCATGAGTATCACGGCGACTCCGATGCATATGAGCGCCATCTGCAAATACATGGGATTGCGCGTAACCCGGAACGGCCCATGCTCCACAATCACAGGGGTTGGCTTCCAGGGATTTTCGTTTTGCCCTGTTCTGCGGAAGAGCACAACGGACCAAAGGCCGAGGCAGAAAAATGCGCCGACTGCTATGAGGCCGCCGACCCAATACCGAGCCGGCGATGGAATATCAAAGCCCGGATCCACCGGCCATAGACTACTGAGCCCAACTCCGGCAAGTATCGTCAGCAGCGGTACGCCAGGAGGAAATACACGTACGTCTGCGGCGTCGTTGTGCTGAGAATTCATATGACACTCTCAATATGAGCAAAAAGTGGTCACAAATGAAGGCGACATAACGCCCAGGTTCACGGATCCGGCTCAGCCGCTAGCTCGACTGCTCCGTCACCCGTCATCAGACCGCGACAAAACCGGCTTGATATCAATGACCGGTGTTCCATCAAGCGCCTCAATCGGCCCAACTTTCAACCGCTGCCCGCCGATTTCCAATACCTTCACTCGGTGAAGCCCGACAGGATTGGGTCGATCCGGCGAGCGCGTTGCGAAGACCCCGGTCAGCGGAGCGTTAGGATTCCGCCCAGGGTGTACCTGAAGTATGTCGCGCTGCGCTCTGTCAAGCCACGTGATCACTATAATTTCGTCGCCTCCCCTGATGCCCAGCAGCCCGTCGGCCACATCCGAGGATACTTCGACCCATGCCTCCGGTGCGCCTTCGTAGCCCTGGCGGGGCGCAGCGTCGCGATTAGTTAGATCGGAGTGTATGATCCCGATAGGCTCCAATATGTATGTTCTTTCAGCCATGGTTGATCCGCCAAATGCGCCAACGGTGTTGAGGGCCGGCGCAAGCCGCACATTCAGTGATTCATTGTATCCGGCAGCGTGTATGCAATGATGTAATCGCCAAGCCTTGACCCCAGCATGATGTGGCCTCCCGGCGCGACGACGAGGAACTGCTTTCGATCTGGAGCGAGCTTGTAAGTGATCGGCCCTGCGTGCAATCCGGCGGGCAGATCGAATTGCGCGATCACTTCGCCAGTTCGCGCGTCGTGGGCGCGCAATCGAAGGTCGCGCGAGCCCGCATGAAAGACCAGTCCCCCGGCGGTCGCAAGCGGCGGGCCGAAATTGTCCAGCCCGCGCACGCCCAGCTTTCGATCCTCGCCCACCGGCTCGCGCCAGATGATCTCGCCGCGATTCAGGTCGACCGCCACCATCCATCCCCATGGAGGACGGTTGCATGGCGCGTCGTCTTCAGCAAATAGTTTGCGATCCATCCAATAGCACAGCCCGGTCCCTTTGCCGGTCAGTACCCACCACAACCCTGAGAGCCCTGTATGCATGATCTTGCCATCCGTATTCTTGAAGTTGGAATCGGGCAGCTTCTTGAGTTGAACCGTAACGACAAGATTGTTGACCGGAACGTAGAGGATGCCGCTCTTTGGGTCGAACGCGCCGCCCGACCAGTTCGCTCCGCCGGCAGGATAGGGATAGAGAATCGAGCCGCGCTCGCTGGGCGGCGTGAAGATGCCTTTGTTGCGTAGTTTGCTGAGCTTATCGCGACATTTGGCGAATCGCTTTTGATCGGCATCCCACAGATCGGCCTCGGTCAGGCGTTGCGGCACGAGCGCATCGGGCTTTGTTGGAAAAGGCTGCGTGGGCCAGGACTTCTCTCCTGGCACATCTGACTGCGGCACGGATTTCTCTTCAACCGGGAAAATCGGTTTGCCCGTCTCACGATCGAGCAAAAAGATAAATCCGGTCTTCGTCGCCTGCGCCACCGCATCGACGTCACGGCCGTCGTGTCTGATGCGCACGAGGATCGGAGGCGCGGCCAGATCGTAATCCCACAGATCGTGGTGTACCGTCTGAAAGTGCCAGACATACTTTCCGGTCTTCGCATCTAGCGCGACAACCGAATCCGAAAACAGATTCGCGCCTTTGCGATCGCCGCCATATGGATCAGGCCCGGCCGAGCTCACTGGCAGAAAGACGAGGCCGCGCTCCAGGTCTGCTGTTATCGTTGACCAAACGTTCGCGCCGCCATTCTCTTTCCAGTTTTCGTCCTCCCAAGTCTCATTGCCGACCTCGCCTGGTTTGGGGATCGTATTGAACCGCCAGACCAGGGCTCCCGTGCGGGCGTCGAAGGCGCGCACCGCGCCCGAAGGCTGAATGCGCCTTGTAATGTCTGCGATTGACGAGCCGACAATTACGTTGTCGCCGACCACTGTTGGCGGAGAAGTGATGTTGTATTCCCAGGGATCGGCCAGATTCTCTATGGCTTCGAGCAAATTGACCGCGCCGCCTTTGCCGAAATCAGCGCAAGGCTTTCCCGTCTTCACGTCCAACGCGATCAGTCGCGCGTCGAGCGTGCCGAAAAAGACGCGGCTTGCGCACATTCCGTTCGTATTTGAGCCGCGCCAGTAAGACGCTCCGCGATTGATCATCATGTTGCCGAAGCGGCGGCCTTTGTCTATTTTCGGATCGTATGTCCAGAGTTCCGCCCCAGTTTCGGGGTCGAGAGCGATGGCGCGATTAAAAGGCGTGGTGAAGATCAAGCGGCCTTCGACCAGGATCGGTGTGGATTCAAAAGCAGTGCCTCGAAAAATCCTGTCCGGCCCCCTCGGATCACGCACATCACCGTGCCGGTAAGTCCAGGCGACTTTTAGCCGCTTCACGTTGTCGCGGTTGATGTCGGCGAGCGGCGAATAACGACCGCCTCCGGCGCCGCCTTCGGTGAACCTCCAGCCGACAGTCTGCGCGGACTCGGCGACCGATGGTTCTCTAACGGCTCCGCTTCTTACCGACAATCGCTGCGTGAGGGACACCGCGGCTGCTGTTACCAGGGCCGCGCCGCATAGGGCTTTCACGATCTTACGTCTTTCAAGGCTTCTTTTTTCCATTCGCTTTACCGCCTTTCTTTTCCTGAAACAACTCCTCGGCGGCGGAGTTAATTCTTCCGCCGAGTTCTTTGCACCGGGCAAAGTTCTGTTCAGCTTCTTCAATCCGTCCTTGCATCAGCAGAGCCAGTCCGCGATTAGCCCACGTAGTGGCCAGTCGCGGATTCAGTTTCAGAGCCTGATCGAAGTCCGAAATGGCCTGCGGATAATCCTGTCTTTCCGCCCGGATAATTCCGCGATGCGCCCAGGCGTCAGCGAGATTCGAGTCGAGCTCCAGCGCGCGGTTCAGATCTATTGCGGCCTTCTCCAGGTCTCCGCTCGCGAGCCACGCCCGGCCACGATTGTTGAAGAAAACAGCCTGGCCGGAATCGAGCGCGATGGCCTGGTCGAACGCTGCGGTCGCGCCTCTCAGATCGCCTTTTTCAGCCAGCAGGTTTCCCCTTTCATTCCAGACATCGCTCAACCGCGGATCGAGTCTCAGAGCGTGATTGAAGCATTTGAGCGCCGCGTCGTCTTCGTTCTTGGCCCGCTTGAGGTTTCCGAGATTGGACCATGCCCTGGAGTTGCGCGGATCGAGCTTGAGAGCGTAATTGAAATCTTCCAGCGCGCCCGCGAGGTCATTCAACCTTTGCCGCGCCAGCCCGCGGTTGCCCCACGCCATCGCCTCGCGCGGTTTGATGGCGACGGCCTGGTCGTAATCGTCGAGCGCCGCCTTGAAATCGCCCCTCCTGAAAAAGATGTTTCCCCGGTTGAGCCGGGCGGCGTATTGCCGCGGATCGAGTTCCAGCGTTCGGGTGTAATCTTCCAGCGCGCCTTCGTGATCGCCTTTGTAAGATCGCGCGATGGCCCGATTGAGCCAGGCCGTCGCGGAATGCGGATCGAAAGCGATCGCCAGGTTGTAATCACTGATCGCGAGCTCGACCTCGCCCTTCTCAAACCACGTGGCGCCGCGTGCGACATATGATTGGGCCGAATCAGCGCGCGACTGCGCGGCTGCCGGCGCGGCTGCCAGTAATAGAATTAAAACTGTCAGCAGTCTTTTCATCCTCCCCCCTTCGCCTGGCGTCTGAACCAGGTCACTGATCGTGTCGTATCAAATTTCCGGGGCCGGACGGCCTCCGCATTGGGCCAGCCGGCGTGAACAGGTCGTCGCTCGGAAGATACGAATAAAGTGGTTCTGGAGGTATGAAAACCCGCTGAACGCGGCGGAAACCGAATCAGCGCGGCGCAAGCGAGCTGAACGAGCCGAGAGCCCGGAAAGGTATTCTATTGGTCATTGGTCATTGGTCATTCGTCATTACTGGAATGAAACAGTGAATGACCAATGACTAATGCCTTTACGCCGCGTTCATTTGAAATTTTCCGCGTTCACCCTTTTTTTCTGTCTTCGCAGCCGGAGTGGAATCAAAATTGAGGTAAAGAAGGGACTGCTTATGCTGCATCGTCTGCCACCGGAAATTATTGGCGCCCATCTCGCCAGCGAGGTGTTGGGCTTCGGCGCTGGACTCGCGCTCTCAGCGCTGCTCCTCGGCCTGCTGCGGCGAGGAGCAGGTAAACAGCCTGACGCGCGCGCCAGGTACTATCAGGTCGCGGCTGCGTTGATGTGGAATCTGGGCGGGCTACTCGAAGGTCTAGGCGCCCTCTTCGGCGCGAGAGATCAACAGGCGCTGCTTCTAATGGCGAAGGTATTGCACATCAGCGGCGCGGCGTTTTTCCCTCCAGCTTTTCTGGCGCTGTGGAGCAAACCCTCCGACGAGCAATCGCCCCGCGCAAAAGCCTGCCGATTTCTGCGCCGATCATCGTTCGTAAGTGGAGTTATTTTGACGCTGAGCTTCATTGCGACGATGTCGTTGCCGAACATTACGCCGGATGGCGATGTCTTTGCCGAGAATCTAATTGGAAAGCTGGTGGCCTGGCACGTAGCCGTTGTGATCGTGATCGGCGCGCTGCTGTTGCTGCCCGGCCGGTTGAACGATTTCGTTTCCAAATTCTATGCCGGCGCCACGGTGGTCGGAGCTTCCGCGCCAGCCGTAATGACTCTGACCGCCGGCCCGTCTGATTTCTCTCCGTGGCTATCGCTTGTTTACTGTGTCGCCATGCATCAATCGCCGCTGCTGGTCTTGCTGGGCGCGATTGTCTTCTTCGCCGACTTCCGCTTCTCGAATGTCTATGTCAAAAGCAGTTTGCAACTTCTGACCGGACTGCTGCTGGCGCTCGTCTGCTGCCTGCTGATCATTGGCCCACTGCCGCGGCTGGCCGGCGGAATGACAAATTATCCCCCAGCGAGTTTGGCAATTTTCGTAACAGCGCTGCTGGTGTTGTTTCTGTGGATTTTCGCACGGATCAATCCGATCCTGAGCCGCCTTGTTGATCGCTGGCTTTTCCGCGAGCCTGATTACGCGGCGGCGACGCGCCGCATCTGGGAAGAAATCAACCGTCAGGACTGCGCCGCGCTTGATTCCATAGAAGAGCAGGAGAGAATTTTTCAGACGGTTGCGCGCTTCGTTCGCGAAACACTGGAATTGGAAGACGTCCGCGTGATTCCGATCTCCGCCATCGAGGCTGATCATCTAGCGGCGCCCCTCAACAGCGGCGAGGTTTGTGAATTGAGCATCGATGATCCGGTGAGATGGAAGCTGGACCCCGGCGGCGAATTCCTGATGGCCGGTGTAACATTCGGCGGTCGCTCCACCACGGTGAAACGGAAGCTCGGCGGCGGCGTTGAATTCCTCGCTCCGGTGCGGGTGAAAGGAAAACCGACCCATATCCTCGCCATTACCCCGGGCACGCGGCGGCGCCATCTGCTCGACAGCGAAATCGGCTTCGTGCGCGCCGTCGCCGGGCAGGTCAGTAGCCGGCTCGAAGCCCTGCAATTCGAGCAAGAGAAAGCTGACCGACAAAACAGAGAGGAGCGATTGCGGCGTCAGATCACCGAAGCTGAGCTGCGGGCGCTGCGGGCGCAGATCAATCCGCATTTTCTCTTTAACTCACTCAACACGATCGCCGATCTAATTGTGACTGACCCGGCCAGGGCCGAGCTGATGACAGTACAACTCGCCAAAGTTTTTCGTCACTTACTGAGCAATAGCGATCGCCAGATGATCACCGTGAGCGAAGAACTGGAGTTTCTACGCGCCTATCTGGAGATCGAGGCGATGCGATTCGATGACCGTTTGAGCGTGAGTTTCGATATTGACGCGGCCGCCATGAATGAAACCGTCCCCTCGCTGATCCTGCAACCGTTGGTCGAAAACGCTCTCAAGCACGGGCTGGCGCGGAAAGTCGGTCCCGGCGCCTTGCGGATCGGCGCCAGGCGCGAAGACGGCTTCCTGCGGCTGACGGTGGAAGATGACGGCCCCGGATTTACGACTGGCGCGCCGGTTGATCTGGCGGGCGTTGAGACGAATCATGCGGGGCGACAGCCATTTCAGACGGGGAAGCTGAATGGAAATGGCGTGGGGTTGCGGAACATCAATGAGCGGCTGGCGACAACCTACTCCGGCCAGGCGAAGATTCTTTTTGAACACGGAACCGGCGGTGGCAGCCGTGTCACGATGCTGTTGCCCTGCGGCGCCCCAAATGCGACGTGAAGATGCAGGATGATGAACAGTCTGATTATTGATGATGAACCTTCCGCCCGCGCCCGGCTATCGCGCATGCTTACCGCGCATTCATCGGTGGTCGGCGTGATCGGCGAAGCCCGCGACGGGCTTGAAGCGCTGGAGAAAATCTCCGGCCTGCGACCCGACCTCGTCTTTCTCGACGTAGAGATGCCGGGGCTGAACGGCTTCCAGGTTTTGCAGTCTCTGCCCGAGGACGTGGCGCTGCCGCTGGTCGTCTTCACAACCGGCTATGATCAACATGCGCTGGCGGCGTTTGAAGCCAATGCCGTCGCTTACCTGCTGAAACCAGTCGAAGCCGAGCGCCTCGCGCAAGTGATTGACCGCGCCTGGCGCATCCATAGCTTCGAAGCCCAGCGCGGCGCCGAGCGGCGGACGCTTTCCTCTTTCATCCAAAACGCTCCGGCGCCGCTGCAACAAGTGGTCGGACGTAAACGCGACCGTTTCTTTCTTCTTTCGCCTGAAGAAATCATCTTCTTCCGCGCCGACGGCGGCATGGTCAGAGCTTATACCGCGACTGAGGGCTACTGGGTCAACTATCAACTCAATTACCTCGATGCATGTCTGCCTGAAGAGATGTTCTTTCGGGCGCATCGCTCAGCGATAGTCAATCTGACGAAGGTAAAAGAGATGCGCTCTTACTCGAAAAGCTCTTTCCTGCTGCTGATGAGCGATCAGGAGCAGACCGAAATCAAAGTCAGCGAACGTCAGGCGGCGCTGTTGCGGCGGCGTTTCCCCGGGCTATAAAGCCGGCGCCTCTACGCGCAGCGGTCGTGGCCTTCGCCGGCGCCCCTCAGCGTTATCGAGCCGAAGGGAAAAGCGACAAAACTAAAATTGGGTCTCGGGCAGACTGGTTGGCAGCCCGCCGGTAAGCAGGCGCAACTCGAAAGTCCGGGCGGCGCGCCAGCTGAACTGCTCCGGTTCGAGTTTAAGACCAAACCGGTCGACGCCTCGGACGTGAAGCTGAAGGCGCATGATCATTCGCACGAGTAGGAGGGAGAACACCGCAGGCGCTTCGTAACCTTTTGATAGGTCTTCCATGCCTTTCTCGGAGTTTGTCGGTTTTCAAGGCCGTTGGGGAGCGTAAGAATCATCGACCTAACGCGCCGCAGCCTTCTTGAGGTAGTCCCGCGCCTCGCGCAGTTCCGGCGTCTGCGCGTCTGCCCGCCGCCACTGCTGCGAGAATTGAGCGTAGGCTTTGGCCGCGCCTTTCAGATCCCCACTCTGCGCGGCGGCGCGCGCCGCGCCCAGCAGTGAACGCGCGCGGTTCTTGTGCCGGCGGAGCGAGGTCGCAAACTGCTCGGCGGCCTCTTTCGGGCGTTTGGCGCGTAAGAGAATCTCGCCGAACAATTCGTGCGCGGGCTTAATCACACCAGGCGGCCCTAGCGGGGGCGGCATCGCTGCTTCTAACGCTGCGCCTCGGCGTATTATTTTAACCGCCTCGTCGAAGGTGCCCTTCGAGGCATTGTAAACGGCGCCGATCTCCAACTCCTGAACCTCCGTCATCTTTACTATCTGTGCGATGAGAGCCTCCGGCTCGTTGCCGTGTCGCTCGCGGATGGTTCTGAGCTCGGCCATGCTCTTCTGCGCATCCGCCGAGCCTTTCGTGGCCGCCGCCATTCCGCGGGCAAAGATTGCCGGAATCTGAGCGACGACGATATAGGGCTTGAACTGATCGGGGACGTTCACGATATGATCTTTGGCGTCGCCAACTTTCGTTTGCTGTCCCAGCAATTGCTCAGCCGCGTCCCACTTCTCAGTCTCCGTCACGAATGTAGCGGCCATCTGTGCGTGGGTGAAAGTTCCGAACATCAGGTGCGGGTCATCTTTGGGAAAGCCGGCAAGGCTCCTCCGCATCACGGCGAGCTGTTCTTCCGCCT
>WNFZ01004661.1_pt1 | contig 16533 bp, 17 predicted proteins | sample 5400081 | NCBI WGS metagenome assembly WNFZ01 (sample SAMN13153365, study PRJNA577476) | soil metagenome | isolation source: 80 cm soil or saprolite under grassland replicate 1 | place: USA:California | collected 2016-06-15 | reverse complement strand
TTGTTTGCGATTTCTTCCGTTTCCAACCCTTTTCTAAGAAATAATCCGTCTTAAATCTAGCGTCACCTTTGAAATCGTACCAATTTCCTTCCCTACCATCGTATCGAAAACGAATTTTCCCACTACTTGTCGACAGATACATAATCTCAACCTGATTGTTACCTTTTTCTAGCATCTCTATGTACATTTATTATCTCGCCTACGGATAGATTGGAATAGTTCTTGACCTTCGTCTGACATTGAATTAACATGCTCGACATACTTTTTTAGTGTTGACGTGCAGAAGTAAATAAACAGTTACACACCTACGAGTCACAGAAACAATAGGTATTTACAAAAATTAAATGTTCCCTGCATAACACAGTGACTACACTTTTCTAAATTCTGGACAGACACACCTCTTACAAGAATGTGCAGTTTCTCCTCCAGTCAAATAATACTGATGATGATCTCTAATATGACCACAAACGCACAAATCGTATTTAGCCTCCATCTTATTATTCTCGTTAAATAAAATGAGAAACTAAGCCTTTAATTTATCGTATTTTAAAATTTTTTATTCGCTTTTAATTTTAAAGCATTTATCACAATATCTTTCAATCAATGAAATACCATCCATATCATAACTTGCTATTTTTGTAGGCATTTCTCGACATATGAAACAGGTACTACCCATTATTTCTCTAATAAAGCGTCTTTTCAGATATTGTGATAAGTTTGGATCATCTAATTTTTTCTTTAAGAATTCTAAATTATCGGCTGAAATAATAATTGGCGTTATAGTTGGTTTTGGTTTTTTCATTAGTGGTTTACTTTATTACTCCAATAGGGATCAACTTTTCAGGTACCAATAGTCCCCTTGTCATAGTATAATTATAACACAATTAGGTATAATTATGCTTGCTTTACCTTCTTGATCTCAAATTCACATTCTTTGAAGTTAGAAGAAACTGCTAAAGGTGTTAGAATATCCGTACATGTTTATACTAATATTAAAGATACAGCAATATAATTTGCAATCCAACTATGATAGAGATTTGTGAAATAAATTGTGGTAGATTTATTTTTTACTATACAATTAATATACCAATCGTGGCATTTATTTAACATTTTAAGATGGCAGAGCTTGCTATTAGGGCCAGAATAATTTTATCTTTCATTTATTTTCCTTTGCTTTTATGACCAACTTGTGCGTAAATATTGGAGGAAATACTATTAGATTAACAGATAGATCATAGTTGCAAACATCAGACCAGTGCTTCCAAAATCTTCCTGAGATCTTCCTTTAATCCTTTGTAACTATCTAAATTTAGTCTTAGTTGGTCGTCGGCTGGAAGGTTTTCTAATAGTGTTCTTTGTTGTATGTCTACCATTTTGTCGATTGATTCTATTATATTACGGAGATCGTTCTCGCTCATTTCCAATGCCACTGTCTTATTTGCCTTATCAGCCTGAAGTTTTCGGATCATGCATTAAGTTAACATATTGTTGAAATAAAGATTTGTATTCCGAGGTCCTTGATCCAATATTTTCATGTGAAATCTATGGTTACACCTTCTACAGAATAAAAGTCCAGTGACGTAGAATGTCGTTTTGATATCCTTTTTAGGCTTTGCAGGCTGACCAACACTGCGGATATTAATTCCGTCAGCATGCGGTTCAATTTCATTTATTTCTATGTCCTGAAAACCACATCTAATACACCGAAATTTCATTAACCTAAAATCATTTTTGATTCGTTCCTCGTCCTCCTCTCTAATTGGAAATTCTTCTTTCATTTTTTCTCACTTTGTCACCAAAATAATAAGGCCAACTATCAATGTCGCAGCCGTTAACGTTAACGACAGAATAGTCCGTTTGGAGAGATCATGATCTGTCATTACTTAGTATCAACTGGTGCTAAAGGAATCTTATTATCCATTGCGGTCATCTTGGCCTTTAAATATGTCTTGAATGCTTCTTCTATGGCTTGTTCCTGGTTATTAGAATACACATGGACTGATATTCTAAGGCCTTTTGCGGTAGAATGGGAGGAATTACAATCGCTAATAAGGCATCTTCAAAATTTGCTTCTTTACAAACGACAATACCAATGAGTATCGTAAGACAATGGAAATTAAAAGATGGTGATAAACTAGATTGGGAATGGAAAGTTATCGAGGGACAAATGGCCCTTGTAGTAAGTAAAGTTTGACTTGAATGATTTTATAATTTGTTGAGCATAAATAAACATAAACCCGTAAAACCATGCATTCTGGTGGGCCGGCTTTCATTGCTTTTGGCCCACCTGTTGTTTAAGTATTGCTTAAATTAGATCACGAAATCTTATTTATTTTTGTAATTCAGATTCTACCGCGTATGCGAATTGTGGAACTGGAGGATCCGCATTTGATTTCGATTATTACCGTCCTATGTTCGAATTAGATAAATCACTACTCAACATTAAAATGATATGTAAATTGTGCTGTGTTAGAATTTCCTGCACCACTAACAGTATAGGTTCTACACTGTTTTGGTAATAGACCGTATGATTTCCGGGCCGGAGGGGTTATAAAAATACAAACCATCCGTGTGCTGCTCCGGGAAATGTACCAAATCGTTCATTTGGTGTGTGACTTCCTTCATGTACAGTAGCAGGTTTTAGAAAAAATGAATAATCTGGATATTTTTATTTGTGATACAAGAGGCAACTTCTATTTAGGGATTAGATTAGAAGTCGTCGAACAAATAACAAGACAAGAAAGACTTAGACGTAATTCTAGAATATGGAGAATAAATCACCCCAATAGATATAAAAAACATTTAGAATATGTAAGAGATCACAATAACGAAAAGGCGTTATAATAAAGTAAAGAATCAAAATCAAAAATGTCTTAAGGAAAGAACACATGCTAATATGACGACAAATACACGGGCATAAGGGATTTTCCTAACGAAAAAACAATGTTAGAGTATGGCTTATCTAAAGTGCATAAAGTCATAATAAAGAAATATACTAAGGATGATGAATTTATGGCAACAGCACGAAAGACTAGGGGCGTAAAGTTTGATTACGATATGGAACTGTACGACCATACAGGTACGGAAGTCAAAAGAACCAAAAATTTCAAGAAAAGGAAGCAATTAGTTGGGCCTTTTCGCTATAGTATGTAATATTTTTTGTAATTAATATAAGGAATGTTGATTCTAAATATGCATGCCGCCATGCGATTGCTGTAATACAACCAGTAAAGTAGAATGGTGTGATAGTTGTAATAGGTTTATGTGTGTGAATTGCGATAATGAAATTCATACCGTCAGTCTTCCATAGTTCTCCCGAGTAGTCTAATGAATACCGATTATAAAATCTGTCTTCAGTTGAATCTACATCTGGAACTATACGAAAGTATTGCCATGATTTGTTCTTGTTCAACGTACACCATGTCTTCGAACCATTTCGAAAAAGAGGGATTAATGTGTTATATAGTTTTATTACAATAACATATTATGAATAACTCAACCCCACTATCCAATACAATGTACGATATTTTAAAGGTCATGGGCAAAGATGCAGAATTTCTATACGACACTATTGACAGTTACATAAAGGATGCACAGGATAGCAATAAGCAGTACCTAGTTGATACATGGCAAAGGATAAAGGCTGATAGATTGAATCACGTAAATATGTTGAAGGACGCTTTAGAAAAGGAAATTCATCGTGGCTAAGCAGAAGTTACTAAAATTAAAATCAATTTACTTAAAATGAATATTGAAGTTAAGATCATATGCTACATTCTAGGAATTATCTTACTAGTTTTTGGTTTTTAGGAAGAATATCTTCTTTGGATCTCGTAAGAATCCAACTAGGTATTCACCTCTTTAATTAGATCGTGTAAATGTATTGGCTTTTGAAGGAAACCATTTATAATTTTCTTTTTAGTATATTCTCGAAATATACTGTCATCTATTTCAAATCCGGTCATTAGTATGGTTCTTACGAATCGATTCGACTCCTTAACCTTCTTTAAAAATTCCATACCATTTAAGCCAGGCATCCTGAAGTCAGTTATTGCCAGTACGTAGGCATGCTCATTAATATGAAAGTGGGTACAGTGTCAAGATAGGATCTGTAAAAGTAAATATCGTAATTCCCGGAATACTTTGTAAAGCATCTTGAAAAAGTACAGTGATGTCTGGCTCGTCGTCTACGATACCAACAATTCTATTTTTGGAAGTTGTTACCACCGCTCCTTATAAAAAATATTTTTATTCTGCACCTTGGTACAAAGTATTAAGCAGTCACTGCTATGATGGGAGGGGCAACGAAGGCATTAGGGGCCTAATCTCCTTTTCTCTTCCAAACACCACTCCTCCCATCCATGATGTCAAGGTTCTAGTATTTACAAAAATTGCAAGATAGAATTATTAATTAGGAAATTTTTACCTTTTTCGTTTGTTTATTTATTATCTGTAGGACATAATTATTAATGCAACTGGTGGGTGCGCTGGTTTTCTTACCCGGTAACGAAGCTAGAGATCACCTTTCCATCAGTTAGCAAGCAGGTATACGTCTGGTGGGCCACAATCTACGATTCATATAATAGGCCCATCAGATTTTAATAAGACGATCCAAACGCTAGATAATTATTTATTCCCCATTTAACAAAAATATCCGTTATTTAGCCGAACTGATGGGAGGACGGTCTTGTCTGCATTCGTCGTGCTTCCTCCCATCAGGCTTAAATTTTTTTATATTTTGTTGAGGTATAGTACAATAAGTGCAGAACTCATACGAACGATATGCCTCCAGGTGGGTCTTTACGATGGCCCACCAAACACCAAAATTCTCTACTAGATAATTGAAATTATTTTATAGAAATTATTTTATAGTTTGTTGAGCATAATTACTAATAAGTGTCAAGCACGGTTCATGCTGATGGGTCCGCTTATACCGCTGCATTTGGGCCCATCAGTGTTTTAATAATCTACTAAATCTTTTATTATCTGAACAATATTCCTTGTCTTATCCATCCGATTCTTATGTCGATTATATTTGAACATTATAAGCAATTAACAAAAATTAGAACTAACACTGCAAGACCAAAAATATTAGAATAAATGGGTTTCATTATGACAATCACATGGACATTCTGCTAGTTGTTTAACTAAGTCTTCAGTAGAATTCTCATGATCACATTTAGGACAATTCATTTTATTATTTTACCAATTACTAGATATAAAATTTCCTACCATAGAGAAATTCAATGATTATTTAGTAAAACAATCAGAGTTTTATAGAGAATAACGTTACTAATTCATATATTCTTATAACATTCTACGTAAGCCGTTTTATAGTATGTAGTACACGTAAATACAATCTAAACAACTGGTGGGAAATTGGTTGTTTCTTGTTCATTCAAACCATAAATTCCTCCCATCAGTTGCTAATTATTAACTTTAAAGATTTGGTTACTATAAAAATATTTATATTCTTAATTCTTAGGAGATTACTGTAACAATATTCGTATCCTTGGGAAGTAACATTAAGAAAATCTTAATTTATTCGTTAAGATATAGTAATAGTATTACTCTTCATACATTCACTGGATCCGATCTTCCGAATATGAGACTAATTGAGGTCTACAAGGTTATACTACTAGGTAAATTGTGTTGATTTTAAATCATTCTATAATTTGTTGAGTCGTAGGTAGTTTACAGATGACTAAGGAAAAGAAACTTTTCAACAAAACCGGACTCCGTCGAGATTAAAGAAGACGGCAAAGATGTGATTGTGACAGTTCAATATACGACCAAGGTGGAGCCAACGATGTCAGCGACGCAGGACAACTTTAATGATCTAGTCTCGGTTTATGAAAGGACAGGCTTTAGCGAAGAGCCAAGGCAATAGTTCGTTTTATACCAGTTCTTTTAACTTTCTTATAATTTGTTGAGCATAATAAGATAAGTGCAGAACTCAAACGCTTCATGGTGGGTCTTTACGATGGCCCACCAAACACCAAAATTCTCTACTAGATAATAGAATTATTTTACTGATACATTTTTTCTATCTTGCGCATCTTTGCTTCTATTTTGTCAAGCCTTGATTTTTCGATAGTTAGAGTTTCAACGTTTTTTTCCTGCTTCTAAGACTTCTTTCTGTCTTATCCCTGAACGTTCAGCAAGATCAATTAACTTCCTGGTTAATGTATTTCGCTTTGTTTCCTTGCATTTTGATATAGCAAACGGATCTTTAATGTCAAACTGTTCTCTAATTAAAAATGAATTGTTGGTTAATTTTTCACCTTTACTTTCACGAAATTTTAGATAATTGTCAATTGCTAAAGTGCACTCGTGACTTGTAAAAGTAATGTATTCTTCCTTAAAACCTTCATAAACTGTAATTTTATAAACTGCCAAGCCTAGCCCTGAATCTGTCGAAACTTTTTCAATATTTCTCAGTCGTAAAGAAGGGATAGCCCCGATTCTCATGCCCGTCGAAGCCAATAACAAGATTAGAGTCCTAAATCTTTCATCAGCAATGTCGAGTAATCTTTGAATCTCTTCATGAGTATATCCCCGATCCTTTTTTGATTTCCTAAACTCTGGTAAGAATTGATTTATCTTATTTGTATTTAGAAGAACATCATTCATTTTATAGTATTTGCAAATAGCAGAAACATAGTTGTGTATTGCACTAAATCCTTTTCCTTCATTCTTCAGACATATTATAAAGTCAATTACATATCGCTCTATCTCTTTAGGATCTGTTGAAGAGTCACATTCAATAATTTCGCCTGAGCCTACACCTACAAATTGAAAATATATATTCAAACAAACTGTGTATACCTTTCGAGTATATTCTGATCTGATAGACTCGTTAAATAATACAATTTCTTTAGGTTGTTTTTGCTCTAATTTGTGCATAATTCTACGATATTGCTGAGTGTGAGTAATATATAATCATAGTATATGCGCAATTAAATGAAAGATTTATTGAATTGGTGGAAAAAATACACATGAAGGACCGACTCATGGGAGCTCAATTCTCAATCAAAAGTAGGGAAGCAAAGAACAGATTTATTGATACAAATATCAAAAATGTTATTTCTGAATTATCTGCTGATATCAAAAACTACGGAATAGAATTAGTCTTGCGAAAATTATTGTTAACGTTAATCTCAGTTCAATTAGCACAAAATATAGGTGTAGATCATCATGCAGCAACTGAAGAGCTCTACTATTATATGAAAAAAAATATGGATACTAACACAGTTGTGCATGAATTTCTCAACCAGATATCTAAAATTAACACTGGTAATTATTCATGAATTAAATCCATAGTTTCTCTAAAAGCCAAATCTTGCTTTGAGATTAAATTTAAAAAGGAGTATTATTAGGTTTGCCGAAAAATTATCACATAATCAAAAATATAATAAATAGTCCTTATTTTCTCAATCTATGGATTATTCAAAGCTATGTGAGTCAGTATTCAACCTGAACAATAATGTTCGCTACGTTGCCGTCATTGATGATACAGGATTACCTATTGCTGGAGGAATGAGAGGTGGCATAGATTCTATTATGGATGAAAACAATGAGGAATTGTACCTGACGCATACGGCATTACGTAAATCTATGAGAGAGAGATTTGACAGTACCATGGGCAGATCAAGATTTGCTTACGTTGAAAGAGACAAGATATCGATTCTTACATTTTACATGGATAAGTATATCTTACTTGTAACAATGGAACCAAGTATCAATTCCCATACTTCAATTGACATTGCAGAAGACATATTGGAAATGCTGAATACAAAAAAACAATGATCTATCTTGGTAGCAGCGAAAAATGTTTATTTTTTGTCCCTTCTATTAATAATTCATCAGCAAATTTTACTTGTTTAATTTAGATCCAAGCTTTTCCATAATAATATTCATACTTGATTTATTCGGAACGGCGGCTTTTGCTGTAACGGGTGCACTTAGGGCAATAGAACACAAGTACGATATTGTGGGCGTAATAATTCTTGCAACAGTAACAGGAATTCTTGGCGGTATAATGAGAGATGCAATATTGGGAATCTTTCCGCCACATAATTTTTCAGATACTATTCACATAGTTTTGACTACAATAACTGCGATTATCATTTTTTATCTTTATCAAAGAATAAAAAAATATGAAAATTTGTTCAATATTTTTGATGCTGTAGGTCTCGGAGTTTTCACTTTTACAGGAGCTTCAATTGCATACTCTTTGTATAGTACTAATGTGGTATTAATCGTAATTTCAAGTTTAGTGACAGCTTTTGGCGGTGGAATTTTAAGAGATGTATTAGTAAGAGAACCGCCAATTGTTTTTACAAAAGAAGTCTATGCAGTGGCAAGTTTCATAGGAGTCATTATATTTCTTATAATGGTAAATCTAAAATTACCATTTGAATATACAGCAATTGTTGTAATTTTCGTTACAACAGGTATTAGGTTAATATCTATCAAGCTACATTGGAATTTACCTAAAGTGAAGACATAAATTGAAATTTAGTGTCAGGAAAGATTCGATTCATATTAATTTTGTAAGAAACAAATAATACAAGTTGCCATGAAGCAGTAAATTTACTATAATCTAATTAAAATCTTACCCAATTGTTCTCCTCTTTCTAAGCTATCATGGGCAGCCTTTACTTCAGTTAATGGGAATATGGAATCAATTCTTGACAAAATCCTTCTTTCATTGACAAACTCAATTAATTCTAACAACTCTAACTTTGATCCAATCAAAATACCGTATAGTTGAATTTGCTTTGAATAAAAAGCTCTAATCTTAAAATTTGCAACATTTCCTGCAGTTGTACCGCACATTGCGATCTTCCCGCCTCTTCGAACAGAGTTAATACTCGTGGTTATAGTCTTCTCACCAGCATTATCCACAACGGCATCAACTCCTGAACCATGAGTTAATTTTTCTATTTCTAATGATATTTCTTTTTTCTTCCGATTTATCACATAATCCGAGCCAAGACTATATGCAAAGTTCAATTTAGAATTGTCAGAGATAGTGCTTATGATTTTAGCTCCAAGTGCTTTTGCAATTTGAATCACGGCCATTCCCAAACCGCCGGAAGCCCCATATACTAAAACAGTATCGTCCTTCTTTATTTGCAGTTTTTTAATAATATTCCAGGCAGTTAAATATGAAATTGAGAGTGTAGCAGCTTGCTCATCACTTATTCCATGAGGTATAGGTATGATATTTGCCTTGGGAACAATTACATATTCGGCATTGCCCAAACCGCCCATTATTGAAAAATCATTGCATAGGGTTTCGTTTCCATTCTTACAATTATCACAGTTATTACAGCTAATTCCAGGATATATCAGAACCCTTGATCCTTTAGAAAATGTTGAATAATCTTCTTGTAACGTACCTACAATATCACTTCCACAAATATGGGGAAACTTAATGAAGATACCTGGCATTCCCATTCTCGTCCAAATATCAAGGTGATTTACCCCACAATATTTTACCCTAATTAGAATCTGGGATGAATTTGGTACCGGAGTTGGAAAATTATCTACATACTTTAATACATCTGCATTACCATGGCTATATATAGGAACAGCTTTCATAAGATTATCACAAGTTTCTAAAATTAAACTTGAATATTATGCATTTCTTTAAGATCATCCTTAAATTGAAATAATTCCTCCGGAATGTTAGCTTTTATAGGGTCACGTAGTGAATATCGCTTACCATTTTCATTTGTTGATTCTCTTTTTTTTGTCCATATTAATGAATTAAAATCAGTTATAGCTTTAGTAAATTTACACATATCCGCATAATCATTACTACGTAAAGGAAATTTTTGTAGATGAATACTTTCGTTAGAATAAATTGTAGTCCATAGTTTATCTGTGATAAAGGGACAAATAGGTGCTAATAGTAACAATATTACTGAAAAACACTTATGTAGAGTATATAATGCGGAAAGTCTATTATTTGTAACTTTATCATTGTATGCACGCGATTTTACCAATTCAAGGTAGTGAGAAGCGAAAACATTCCAAGTGAATTCTCTTATTCGTGAAGCAAGAATAAAGAAATTATATTCTTTATAACCTCTGATGCATTCATCTATTAATTTTGATAATTCTCCCAAAATCCATCTATCCGAAGATAATAAATCAGATTCGTATGAAGTAATGAATTCGAAAGAAGATACAAATCTTCCTATATTCCATAACTTGGTTAAAAATTTTTGTGCTTCTACTATCTTTTGTTCTGAACATCTAAAGTCCTGTCCAAGATTTGCTTCAATTGCTGACCAGAATCTAAAAGTATCTGCTCCATGCTTACTTATTATTGGAAAAGGATCAATTACATTTCCCTTACTCTTACTCATCTTTTCGCCATACTCGTCAACACCATATCCCATAATCCAGACATCACTCCAAGCAAGCTTTTCTGTTAATTGATAACATCGTAACATTGTGTAATATAACCATGTTCTCACAATGTCTTTTGCTTGTGGTCTTATTTTTGTTGGAAAGGTTTTTAAAAAAAAGTCATTGTCTTTAGTATATTTAGTTACAAACAGCGGTGATATACTCGAGTCCATCCATGTATCAAAGGTTCTTTCATCGCCAGTAAATTTGTTGTATCCACAATTATTACATTTATCAAAAGGTGCTATATCTTTCCAGGGTCTATAATATTTTCCAGGTTCAGGCAATATTGGTTCTTTGCAATTATTACAATACCATATGGGAATTTCCGTACCGTAAAATCTCCTTCTTGATATTGGCCAATCTATAATAACAGAATCTAACCAATTCAATAATATCTGTCTATGAGATTCTGGATAAAAAGTGAGAGAAGACGAAAATTCTCTAAGTTTAGGGAGAAAAACAAGTTGTTTTATATAATAATCTTGCATTGGAATTATCTCTACTGGTGATTTGCTTCTTTCGCAAATTGGAATCCTATGCAGGATCGATTGTTCTTTTACAATGTAATTGCTATTTTTCAAGTCTTCGATAATTTTCTTTCTTGCATTGTCTATGGTTAAAGCAGAATAATTACCTCCGTTTTCACTTATCCTACCAAATTGATCAATGGCAACAATTTCTTTTAACCCCAATTCTCTAAATATTTGTACATCATTAAGATCTCCATAGCTACAAACCATCACAGCTCCCGAACCAAAATCAGATTTTGCTGAATGATGTGCCAAGATCTTTACTTCTCTATTGAACAAAGGTAGGATTACCGCCTTATTGAGTAGCTTCTGGTATCTGGTATCGTTTGGGTTTACTATAACGCATTGGCATGCAAAAATTAGTTCAGGCCTAGTTGTAGCTACAATCAGATCCTCGTTTACATTTTTTAGGTTAAACCTCATATATACTAGATTTGTCTTTCTTTCTTCATAGATTATTTCTGCATCTGCGATTGTAGTTCCACAGCTTGGACAATAATTATTTGGTCGATTAGCAGAATAAACCAGTCCCCTCCTCCATAAATTAATAAAAGTACTTTGAGTTAAGGTGCGATATTCACTCGAATCAGTCCTATAATACTCCTCAAAATTTGCGCTAAGACCGATACTTTTCATGATTTGGATCATTTCTTTTTCTAGGTCATCCAGTGATATCTTACAAAGATTAAGAAATTCCTCCCTATCAGTCTGTCGCATCTTGATTTTGTGTTTTTTTTCGGTGTAAATCTCTACTGGAAGTCCATTTCTGTCAATGCCTATTGGAAAATATACATTATTTCCAAACATTCTTGCCGTTCGCGCTATCATATCAATTTGTGCATAATGTGCTGCTGCTCCCATATGCCATGGCCGCCCTGATGGATAAGGAGGAGGAGTATCAATCACATAGTTGTCCCTATCAGAAACCTTGAATTCATAGATTCTCTCCTCATGCCATTTTTTCAAAATAACATTTTCAATATTCGAATTCCATATTTTTTCATTGATTTTTTGTTGCATTTTTAGGTTAGAACTAATCCACTAAAAGGCTTCTATTTAAGTTCATGCTACAAAAAAGTATTAGATTAATACAAATATCAATTACTTCCATTTATAATAAAAAGCCGATCTTAATCATTACCATTAGAAAAATTTTCTATATTCACTTAATCTTGGCCAAAATATGTGCGCCCTTATTTGCACCTTCATAAATGTAAACACCCAAAGCTTCTACATTTGGAGGCATTTTTGAGGACAATAGCTTTATTATGATGGATGAAAGATTCTCAACCGTTGCTTCTCCAGGCATAAGAAAAGTAGTATCTTTAGGAAGCTGCAGATTGAAAAATCCGCGTGGACCGTCAAATGATACGTAATAATGAATACTATCTTCCTTGTAAACATATTTCTTATTAATAAAGAATTTGTGATCTAGTATTGAAAGGGTTTCTTTGATAATTCTTTTTGCCTCACTAAAATCGATAACCAGGTTATTCACCATTTTTCCAATGATCTCTACCATAACAGTAGAGGTGTGTCCATGTAGTATTGAACACTTTTCAACTAGTGGTAAAATATGGGCATAGTCAAATGCTAGCGATGAATCCTCTAAAAATATAGATCCTACTTGATCACTCTCAGAATCAATAAAAGATATTGTTTCAAAATCACCAGATTTCACACCAAACTTTGATTTACCAATAGCAATGATATCAACATCAGGATTATTCTTTTTTATTTCATTGAATTTATCTAGGTCTTTCTCAGAATCTAAAATTTCAATATATTTATTATCAACCTTAAAGTCAACAAGTACCTCATTACCATTCATCAGCTTAATTTTAAAGTCATATTGATAATCTTTTCCTAAGAATGAAAGTAATCTTGAGAAAGATAATTCCGTCTTACTCCTCAACAAATTTCCCTTTCTATCAATATATTTGAGATCTTCATCCAGAATTATTTTCTTCATTTATTTATTTCAAAGAATTCAGATATATACAAGTTACTTTTTATGCATTTGTGTTCTTATTGCTCGCAGCTACAAAAGTTTCAGATAAAAATATCATGTTTAAAAATGATTAAACGGGTTGTGTTCGTTAATTACTAAAATCTTTTTATGACAATCCTTTTTTTAATTAAAATGCATTGTACAATTCAGACCTTATCGAGGCATTATTTGTAACAGTAACTGAAAATCTAAGAGGAATCAATAAAATTGGCATTGCTTTTTCAGGCGGAATAGACAGTACCTTACTTGCAATGATTTGTAAAAATATGAATATGGATACTACTTTATTTACTGTGGGCTTTCCTGATTCTAATGATATAGAATTTTCAAAATCAATATCCCATAAAATCAATATGAATCACAAAATTTTAGAAATAGAAAAAGGTGATTTAGCTGTAATTACAAAAAAAATTAAAAACGAAATATCCTGTACCAACACATCTCATATAGAAAATTGCATTGCGTTTAGCTACATAGCTAAATTGGCAAGTAAGAATGACACGTCTGTCGTACTAACAGCTAACGGATTTGACGAACTTTTTTGTGGATACAATAATTTCCGATTTATATTTAATCAAGGTACTGATACTATTAATAAGACTATTGAATCAAAGATTTTGAATGAATTAGAATTAACAAATGAAATAAAACAGGTAGCAAAGGAATATCGTGTGAGTATTTTACAACCATTTCTCTCAAAAGGATTCATTTCTGTTGCAATGAAGTTTCCAATTTATAATAAAATAGTTAGCAATGATGATGTTCTTAGAAAGCATATCATTAGAAAGATAGCGTTATCTTTTGACTTACCACCAGAAGTCATATTTAGGAGAAAAAAAGCAATTCAATACGGTTCTCTAATACACAAATATCATAAAAAAATAGATTAACGAATTTTGTAATTTTTATGTATTTGTTCAGTTTTTTTTATGACGTTATTTATTATTTTTGTTGATGCAGCCAGATGATAGTTCGGATCAAATATTATTCTTAATTCCTTCTTGTTTAAATTGGCTCCAATAGAAGGATCTTGCATTATCGCTTCTTTGAAGTCTTTATCATTTGCAAGTGTTTCAAAGGCAACATGTTGTATGTTATCATATGCGCTCATTCGAGGAATTCCTTTCTTAACTAGTGCTTCAAGAATGAATTCTGCAAAAATTCTTCCCTTTGTTGTATTTATATTCTCTAGAATTTTTTTCGTATTTACACTTAATCCTTCAATTACCTTTATCATACTGTTTATCATTTCATCTAAAAGAATGACACCCATTGGAATAGTAAATCTCTCATTCGCAGAATTTGAAAGATCTCTTTCATGCCATAATGAAATATTCTCTTGAGAGATACTTGAAAAGGAACGAAGAATTCTTGCAAGTGATGATATTCTTTCACTTTTAATAGGATTTCTTTTTACTGGAACTGCGCTACTTCCCAACTGACCCTTTTTAAAAGGTTCCTCAACCTCACTTATTTCCGTTCTCTGTAAATTTCTTATTTCTGTTGCCATCTTGTCTAGCGTACATCCTACTAGTGAAATAATAAATTGAACTTCTGCTAGTCTTTCCCTAGGTATTACTTGTGTTGCAGCCTCTATAGAATGAAGTCCAAGCGATTTGGCCACATTGTTTTGAACATCCAATGCCTTTGATCCCATTAATGAACCTGTTCCAACTACTCCTAAGGTCTTACATAATAGAAATCTTTTCTTACCTTCTTCGATTCTCTCTATATGGTGTGAAAGTTCATTTGCCCAGATTGCAAATTTTAGTCCAAAAGAGATTATACTTGAATGTTGTCCATGAGTTCTTCCTACGGATGGTAACGTACTATATCTCCTCACCTTATTTATCAATAGCGAAATTAATCTTAAAATTTTTGGTTCAATTATTTCAAGTGCGTCCTTTAATTGCATTGACGTAGATGTATCTACAACGTCGTTACTGGTTAATCCGTAATGTATCCAGGGTTTTGTTGACGGTGAGCAATATTCGCTAATAGCTTGTACTAACGAAGCTGTATCGTGCTCACTAATTGATTCCAGGTCCTTAATCCTTTTCATTGTGATTTTGTTTGATCTTGCTACTCTAGAAATTTCTTTTGAGGCATTTAGTGGAATGAGATTAAGTTTGCCCTGCGATAATGCAACCTCTGCTTCGAAATCAAGTTGATACCTAAGTCGATTTTCTTCATCAAAAATTTTTCTTATTTCATTGCTACCATATCTTCCAGAATCAATAGGTAATATTGTCATCTAATTTAGGAATTAGTAAACGTAAAATAAATATTATTATTTTTTAATATAAAAGTAGCTAGCTTTTTGCTTGCAAGCAGTATTGCTTTGGTTCCGTATTTTTCAGGGAACAATGTGGTATATGCACAGGGAAAAGAAGATCAAGGAAAGGTCAAACACGTAACTTTAATCGCATCAGAAAAAGAAGTTCAAGTTGCTCCTGATAACGCTTTACACCCAGGAGGTGTCACGTATAATGCAATGGTATTCAATGGTACCATACCAGGACCAGTTATATCAATAGACCAGGGTGACACACTAAACATCACACTAAAGAATGAAGGTCAGACTATTCACAGTATGGACTTTCATGCAGGATTTGGTCCAGATAAAGCAAACTCTGGCAGCGTGAAACCAGGTGAATCAAAGACATGGACACTCAAGGGAGTAAACCCAGGTGTATTCTTCTATCACTGTAGTGGTGACAGCCTCAATGGAATATGGGAACACATTGCTAACGGAATGTACGGTGGCATAGTTGTTCATCCATCAACCGAAGAAAAAGCCAAAGAATTCTATTTAGTATTCGGTGAATTGTACAACAATGCTGACAAAGGAGTATTTGTAGGTACAAATGGAACAGGATCATTTGACGTTGGCAAGCTGTTATCAAATAACCCAGATCTGGTACTGACAAACGGTATGGCCCACAAGTATGTGCCAGCAGTTGGCCAAGTAAATAAACTAGAACTTAACAAGGACGCAGAATTATTCAAGGTAAAACCAGGTGAATTAACTCGTTGGTATGTAGTTAATGCAGGACCAAACGATGGTGTATCATTCCACATTATTAGCGGAATGATTAATGTAAGAGATGGTAGCAACACAGCAAACAACGCCCTTGGAACACAGGATAGAAATGACGAGACTTGGTGGATTCCTCCAGGTTCAGCATCAGTAATTGAATCAACATTCCCAGATCCAGGCATCTATGTAGGTGTAGACCACTCAATGAAAGACGTTGTAAAAGGTGGTGCACTTGCAATAGTAGCCATGGAAAATTCAACTGCAACTGATCATCCAACAGGAACATGTGTTCCACCAAAAGGAAGTGAAAGTGTTGTCTGTACAGAACAATCTGCTTCCGCATCAGGATCAGAATCGGGATCTGGATCTCAATCTGGATCTCAATCTAAATCCGGATCTGAAGACTCTAACAAAGCCTCAGAATCAAAATCTGGATCAAGTGAAGTAACCCAAAACGCTACAATGCTCAATACCAGCAGCAGTAACATGACCGGCAACGGAACAATGATGACTGGCAATATGAG
>WNFZ01004784.1_pt1 | contig 16547 bp, 13 predicted proteins | sample 5400081 | NCBI WGS metagenome assembly WNFZ01 (sample SAMN13153365, study PRJNA577476) | soil metagenome | isolation source: 80 cm soil or saprolite under grassland replicate 1 | place: USA:California | collected 2016-06-15 | reverse complement strand
GAGAAGCGCATGATGAAGGGTTGCGAGCCGCGCGATCTTTTGAACAAAGTAACGGACATCTGTCTCTTCGAAGGTCGAACGCTGCAGCTTACTCCCGAACTAATTGACCTGGCCTGGGGAAATTACTTCGGCATGGCTCATGGGTTTGCGTCAGACTCACAGCGGGTTCAGCCGGCCACACAAGTTGCAACCATGAAGGCCTAGTTTCGAAATACGGATGGAGAAATTAGCCGCAGATTAACGGTTAGAATTTAGAACTTAGAATTTCGTGTTTTGGGAACCTTGAGGTCTTACCGAATCAAGCTAAGCTGGTATAATTTCTAATTTCTAATTTCTAACCGTTAATCTGCCGCTAATTGTTTTACAGCTTCGGTATTGGGTGAAACCTCGAAACTATGCTCCGCTTCGTCACACACATAACGCTGATTCTTCTACTTCTTTCCCTGTCCGCGGCTGGGACTGCCACACGTGCCGCGCGTTGCCATGCTCTCTCAAATAACTCTGGTCCTGGGCAGGATGTACCTGCCACCACGCAACGCACCATCCGCGCCCGCTCGGGAGACACTCTCAAAAGAGTTGCCCAACGGCTGGGAGTTCCCCTGGCCGAGCTCGTGCGCCTAAACGGATTCACCGAGAACGCCCGGCTCAGGAAGGGGATGAAGATAGTTTTGCCCGCCGGCTCTGACAGCTCCGCAAATTCAGGCGGCGATGCAGGCCCGGTCGTGGGGAAACGCATCACACTTTCTGACGGCTACTCATTAGAAGTTGACGAAGTGTGGAAGGACGGAGACGAGATCTGGTATCGCAAAGGCAACATCTCTGCACGGCTGAAAAATGCGGTCAGCTCGGTAAAACCAATCATCAAAACTACAGCGCCCGGGCCCGCTGGGACAGGCCAGGTCGCAACTGTTGTCCCGCCAAAGTCGCTTGCAGAAAAACTGCCTGCCCCTATATGGATCTACCTGGTTGGCGGAGCGCGTTTCAGAGTAGATGAAGTACAGGAAACATCCGATGGCGCGTGGTACAGTCGGGGTAATCTTTCGATCTTTCTTGAACGGGAACGGATTGCGCGCATCGAGCGCGATCAGCCAAACTCAACTGGCCCAAGGGGGCTGGGAAGGGATTGGACTTCGGGCAACCCGTTGATAGATCAATTGATCAGAACAAATGGGAACCGCTTCGGTATCGATCCTTATCTGGTCTTCCTGGTCATTGAACAGGAATCTCACTTTCACGCTCGAGCGCTGAGTCCCAAGGGAGCCCGCGGCCTGATGCAGCTTATGCCGGGAACGGCGGCGCGTTACGGTGTACGCCGTCCCTTTGAACCGCAGGAAAACATTCGCGGCGGCACGCAATACTTGAAGGAATTGATGGGGATGTTCGGAGGCCGGGTGGACTTGGTGTTGGCGAGTTATAATGCCGGCGAGGGCGCGGTAGTCAAGTTTGGGCGCACCGTACCACCGTACAGAGAAACCCAGGATTACGTTAAACGCATCAGCAAGAGATATAAGGCGGGCACGCCAACAAAAGATGACGCGGCAAACAGCGCGTCTCGTCCTTAGTTTAGGAGTCTGTCGGAAAGAAGGTTCTGACCTCTCATTCACGTGGCTTAATAGGCTGTGTGAAAACTCTGAAATCCCACCCACGGCAGTGGGTGGATGGTTCAGATCCAACCTACATAGGTGGGCTTCTGAAGTTACGAATCCCACCAACGGCAGTTGGTGGATGGTTTCAGATCCAACCTGTTCGTCCCATAGAAGAGGCTATGAAACTGAACTCGCTTTTGAATGCTCTCGGTCGCTTTGTTTTGGAGGCCGGATCTGAACAATCCACCAACTTCCGTTGGTGGGATTCAAGAACTCGGCGTGATCGCAAGTAGGTTGGATCTGAACCATCCACCCACTACCGTGGGTGGGATTTCAGAGTTTTCACACAGTCTCTAAAGTCACGGTGTGAATGAGAAGTCAGATGATGCTTTTCCCGACAGACTCCTGGTAGATATTCGTAGTGCGGGCACTTGACGCCCGCTTTGGCCTCAGCGGCGTGCCCGCTTGATGATCCAGCCAACGCTGGCGGCCCCGACACCGCTCGCGCCGAATAAGCAGACGGTCAACGCCGTCTGAAGCGACGCGACGATTTATTTGGCGCATCGAAACTCATGATGAGGGACATGATGAGAACTCCAGTCATGCAACGCTTTTTCCTGCCCCTCGCCCGCACGGCGATTTTAATAGGTCTAAACGTCGCTTCTTCGGTGGCCTCTTCGACAGCCGCTCAGACGCCGCGGAGTGAGGCGCCCCTCACAAATGCAGCAATCGTGAAACTGGTGAAGGCAGGCTTCAAGGAGAAGACAGTTGTCCAAATTATCGGGAGCCGCCCGACCCATTTCGATATGTCAACGGAGAGAATGATTGAATTGAAGCGCAGCGGTGTAAGCGAAAGAATCATTCTGGCCATGCTCGCCAGTCACGAGGGATCGAGCCTTCCCGATGATTTCTGGAGCGATGATACGTTCTCAGACAAGGAGCCGGAGACAAATACTGCAAGCAAGAATCCCGGCAAGACCGGGGATCCGAACGGCGGCGGAAGCATGGATATCTTCGGCTCGAGCGGAGGCTCCAGTGGTTCGACAAGGAGCCGGGTAGGAAACAGTTCGGGCTCTGGGGACACTCTGACAACCGGCTCCGCCACGGTCCGCATTATTCGGCCTCCTTCTGAAGCTAATGCGCCGGCAAAACTGGAAAAGACACCATCGCTCACAAACGATTCGATTGTTGAGCTGGTCGAGGCCGGTTTTTCGGAAGGCACAATCATTCGACGCATTGAACGCTCACCTGTCGAATTCAATCTCTCGCCGGATCAGATCAGTGAGCTTCGTAAACACCGCGTCAGCGATAAGATTCTGGACGCAATGAAGAGCGCCATGGGCGATGAGCCCGGCAATCCTAAAAACCCACCCGGCTTCAATGGCACACCGAAATAGTACAAGCCAGACAACAAGGCATTTGGGTTTCCGCTGGCTGTTGGTCCCAATACTGTTTGTGCCAGGCGTCGCGCTTTTAATAACGCCAGACGTACCAAGCTCATTCATGGCTTCCGCGCAAAGGTCGGCACAGAAACAAAAGCCTCGTCCGACATCGCAACGCTCAAAACCGACAGTTCCTGCGCCAACACCAACCCCTCTTGTGTCCGATCTGGGAGAGCCGCCTCCGCCGCCCTCGCAATCACCAAAGGTCGACGAGGAGGTCAACCCCGGCGAAGTGATTTCCGTCACTACTACTGAGGTGATGTTGCCGGTCAGCGTTCGCGATGCAAACGGACGATTTGCCAGCGACCTGACACGCAAGGATTTTCGCATCTTCGAAGATGGCCGGGAGCAACCTCTTAGTGATCTGGCGCTGAGGCAGGTTCCTGTGGATGTTGCGTTGATGGTCGATGCTTCGTCGTCGGTAGCAACCAATCTTGACGACTTTCGGCGTGCCGCGGAAGGATTCGCTACCAGGTTGGCCGCCGAAGATCGAATCAGCCTTATTACTTTTGATGACCGTGTGCAACTACTTCAGGATTGGACGCAGAGTCGCTTTCAACTGCATCGCGCGCTGAATCGAATCGAGCCTGGCATGTTTACGCGATTCAACGACGCATTACTGCTAGCTGCCAGGCAGCAGTTTGCATCAGGCAAATCGCGCCGGGCGCTTATTGTCTTATCCGATGGCATTGACAGCGGGCGCGGAGCAACGTCGCTGGAAGGAGCTCTGAAAGCGCTGCTCGAGGCACAAGTCAGTGTTTATGTGGTTAGCAATACTGGGATTGCTCGCGCTACAAAGATGGCTGAACTCGACTCATTGCTCAGCGGATCGGAATCAACGGTACGATTTAATCAACTTCGGATAGATGACCTGCGTGAGGGATTGCGCGTGCTGGACCAGAGCGAAACGAATCTGGGACAGCTTACCGCGGCCACCGGTGGCCGGCTCTACATACCTCAAAGCTTCAGAAACCTCGATGCAACCTATACAGAAGTCGCCGAAGAGCTCCGACACCAATATGCTCTTTACTACACACCGCTTAATAGAGCTCGGGATGGGAGCTTCCGGCGGGTTCGCGTCGAAACTCTGAATCCTACTTACAAGCCAGAAACCAGGGTCGGTTACTTCGCGCCTAAAAGCTGAGTTATCAGGCGTCACTATTGGGTCAAAACTCAGACTGCAGTGTCATGAAGTCAGAGCACGCTTATTTGGAGGTTAGTGTAGATATGAAATTCCTTGAAGTCGCCCATCCCGAGGGCGGGAGATTCCTGGTTCATGTAGATCACATTACCAGCGGACATTACCGTCCCGCCGAAGGGGACGTAAAGACCCGACTGGGGTTAGATTTGGATGCGCGCCAGAACGCAATAGTCCTCTTCGGTGATGAGGCTGAGCGGGCGTGGCAGGCGCTTCAGAAAATAGTAGCGGCGACAACATCAGAATGACTCGAGCATTTGCCGCCGTGGGTTTCACGCAAAGACGCAAAGAACAAATCGGACTGGACTTTGCGACTTTGCACCTTTGCGTCTTTGTATGAAAATTCTTGCTGAGAAAGAAAACAAGATTCTGCGCTCTTGTTTCACAGAAAGGTTTCCTACAGAAAGGCCCGAATGATCGCGTAGACGATGACGAGGCTCAGGAAGCCGGCCGAAGACGTGAAGGTCCATTCGACAGGTTTGCTCTTCTTTGCCAACAGCGCACGCACCATTACCACGCCGCATTTCCAACCGTCATGCTGGTAAAGAGGGAGCAGGTTTCCCGCAGCGAGTAACAAGTTCATCCAGCTAAAGACCGTCCCAAAGGTGGCCAGACCGGCAATCAGATTCAAGATGATACCGCCAAGATGTACGAACAATTGTTGCGGGACTGATTTCTCCTCTAACCGGTTGCGGTCAAGCATCACGAATGACCCGAGAGGAAAAGCGCGAACAGTAAATAGGATATCGGCGAAACGAAACCCGAAAAGCCTGGGTCCCATGCCCAATCCAAGCTCAGAGGCGGGGACATTGCACCTTCTGGCGGCGATGAGATGCCCTAGCTCATGGATGACCATAGCCAGGGCAGAAGACAGTATGAGTGAGACAATGAGTATCAATGGTTTACGTCTCTAACCTCTGCATGACAATTTGACTATCGGCGTGGCCGCACGGAAGCCACCTACATCGAACATCAATATCTGTGCCCGCCCTGAATGGGAGAAAAGCAATGTATTTAGGGGCATTTGGGATCTGGTGAGGCCCCTGGTGACGGAAAGTGTGACTGTTAATCAGACAGAATTTGACTTTTAGTCAAGTGTGAGTTGACGTGATCGTTGGGGTTGAGAGGACCGCGAGACAGGCCGTTACCGCCCAAGTTTGAGATGTGCGATGGATGAGAGTCATCAGTACCGCCACGCGGGTAGCGGGTGGGTCAGTCACTGATGCCGCGGCGTCATGAGGTCATCAGGCACGCGGTAGCGTCGGGTCCGCGTTGCGCATCACAACTCCCAGTCGCTGAGCTTCCCTTCCCTTACGCCGTACGGACGGCCCCCCATGTTACTTGAATATCAATTGTCAAAGTCTGGCAAGTCATCACCCTGACCGTAAAGTACATAATCGATGGCGCTGGCAATGCTTTTTTCGTTCCACAGTTTTACCTTACTTCCTTTTTCGCGCCCAGGGACTAAATCCGTGCGGCCATAACCCATCCTGTCTTAACTGCCTCGTCGCGTTTGCCTTGAATGCAGTACGTACCAATTCCGCTTTACGATTGGCCGTCACCACAGTGTGGACGTGATTTGTGCGAACGTTGAATGCCAAAAGCAACCAGTTGCGGATTTTGCAAGTTTCTTGAATTGCAGCTTCGATCGCTTTGCGTTGCCTCACCCCCAGGATCAATGGCGCGGTCTTGAGTTGCTGCTGATTGTAGCGATGCCATTTCGCGTTCGGCGGAATGTATGGTGAGCGATAACGATTGTGAAAACGGTCTATTGAGCCGCGCTTGTCACCATGGAGCCAAGTACCATAGGTGCGAAAGGAGATGAAATAAGCTAACGGAGTGTCGGTGTCGTTCCACATGATGAGGATGAGGAAAATGATTTGAGATGCTCGCATATTGGCAGAGTAGATCTAGTCTGTCAACATGCTTAGCGATGACCCGACCCTACTGCGTGACGGTACTGATGATGACCTCGTGACACTAAGGATCGTAATGCGGAGCGATCACCCGACGCTACCGCCTGGTGCTACTGATGACCTCACGACACCGCGACAGATGCTACGAATTTTTTTGAGGGGTCAAATGCGGAAGGCCTTGGAGGATTACAGTTTTTCAGAAGCCAAAGTGGACGCAAACAAGCAGCGCCAACCCGACCAACCCAGCCGAGATCGTGAAAGACCACTCGATCACCGGACTAGGCCCGCCAAACACGCTGCGGAAAACCACCATGCAGCTTTTCCATCCGTCCTGTTGGTACAACGGGAAAAGATTCCAGAGCGCCAGCACCAGATTGAGTGCACCGAAAAAGGATCCCCATGCTATCGCAGCGAGGATGAAATTCACCGCAATGCCTGCCAGCAGCACGAACAACTGTTGGCTTAGGGGGCGTCTCTGCAAGCCGTTCATGTCCATTCGGACGTAGGCGCCCAAAGGTAGTAGGCGGAGCTGATAATCAACACCCCGGACTCGCACACCGAAAAGAATAGGTCCCCACCCGAGTCCGACCTCGGTTACAAGAATTTTGCACGCACGAGCTGCAAAAAAGTGGCCAATCTCGTGAAGCACGAGCGCAACCACAAGGCTTAGGACAAGATTGAGCAGAGAAGCGTGCATCTATTGAGGAGACTTGCCACGAAGTTAATTAGCTAAGAATGATGAAACCCGCGCCTCAAGTAATTTCAGAGTCTGTAGCTCTTCCTTCATGTCAAGAATCAGGTACAGCAGGGGGCATACGACTACGACTGCGTCCAATACACCGATGTCCCTTGTCATCAGAGCGAGAAGCAGGAATATCAATATGAGCGCAGAGATATAAAGTCTGATCGCAAACATGAAGCCTCCTGATTCATGTCTAAAGTAAAGAAGCAATGCGCCATCTCTTCCATCGAGCATGCAAGAGCGAGACCCTAGTTTCATGGCCAGCATTGTTGAACATTGAAAAGAGGCAAAGCACATTGACAAGCCCGAGGAACAGATCTTCAGACCTCGGCATGATCTCTAGGTCCCTGTCACGCTGCTGTCTCCCTCCGCCAATGCTCTCAGCAGTTGAGCTTCAGTCGGCGGCGGCCAGTCGGACCCACGAAACGAGGCTGTGAAGCCGGACGACCGCTCCAACCTCTGCGCGGCCCATCCGCGCGGCAACCACCAACGCATCGAGCCAGCCATTCCTACCGGCGAGCGAATCGGAATGCTCAATCGCGGAAAGGGCCTGGCCCATTTCCGCCATACGTACCGGCCAGTCTGGCGTTCGAGTCGCTCGCACACTTCGCGAATAGATGAAAGCGGCCTCGGTTCCGCACTTTGCGGAGTTCCCGAGAGACGCCTCGACGTCGAGGGAACCAGTGATCAGGAACAGCCGCTGGTCCGGCGCTTCCTCAAACCACGTGAGCACCTCAGGCAGCAGCCAGGCTCGGCCTGTAAACCGGTCGACGTTCTCCGCAATGCGACTGAGTAGATTAATCGTCAATGGACGAGCCCGCTGTTGCACTCAAATTTTAGGAGATGAATTCGCCCGGAGACGTCACCAGCCACGACGACACTTCCTGTACGATCGGCAGCACAGCGCTAAGCAGGCATCACGCCATCCGGTCCGATCTGCGCTGCCGGCGCAGCTACGTTCTCAAAAGCCGCTGGTCCTATCTGTTTCCCGATTTCCTCGAGCAGCTCCGGGTCGTCAGGCTTGGTGGCAATCAGCAGATAGCTTAATACGGTGTCGAGCGCCGTCGGGTTGTTCACTGCTACCGGCACCAGCGAACGGATCAGTGCAATACGTTCTTCTTCCAGAGAGTCGTCGGCCAACACTCGCGCCGCCAGATGAATAGCAAGCAAAGGCGCAAAGCCCGGGTCGGGAACACGAATCGGCGTTTTGTCAGCCAACCTTTCTGTCAAGTTATATTCCGGGTTGAGCCGCCGAAACTCTACGGCAGGGCGTTGGAAAACTTCGACCAAGCGCTCCAATGATTCAGCCTCTCGAGCCTGATGGATCGGTAGGACGTCCGGATCATCGTCGCGGTACTGATACGGCTCATGAATGAAATGGTCAGCCGCAAACTCGCGGTCCATCGGCGATCTGACGAGACGCCTAATCGTGTCGGCAAGATTCTTTCCACTCAGCGCAATATGATGCCAACGGTTGAGCGCATTACAGCGTGCCGTGATCCGAGCACAGAAGTGGTAATCCTGAATATGATGTGCGGACCGCAAGGCTTCTTGGAGTGTGTTGTCAATCGAGCCAGGTGTTTCCATACGACCGGCGCGAAGTGCATCGCAGAGTCGCAACTTAGCTGGCGCTTGGAACCCTCCGAAACCGTCTGGCAGGCTGAGAATACGGTTCAAGAGCATCCCTGCCTCGTGGGCGTCAGCAAGCAGTAATTGATAGAGTTCCATCAACGCAGTCAACCTGCGCTTGTGGTTTCCCCAGGAATCGTTGGCGCCTCGCTGGTTCTGTAGCGCATCAGCACCCGCCAGTGCCGTAGTGCGCCATTTGTCCAATGTCTCGAGTGGATCACTCGTACGCGCCTGTTCGGACAACATAGCCGCCGTGAGCGGCAACATCTCGGTGAAGTCTACACCGCCTCCGCTAAGGGCGGTTACGAGCAGATGACGCAGGCGTTGTTTGACCCAAGCTTGTTCGGGGTGGTGACGCAAGACTGCTTGCAACACCATCCAAAGCGAGCGATTGCGATATTCGACGTAGTTATAACCGGCGTGTGCGTCGACATATTGATCGACGAGTTCAGTTCCTTCTGGTCCATGTTCCCGCGCAATATTGACCAGAATCGGCCCATCAAAGTTGGCCGCGTACCCAATCTGATTCATCATCTCCGATTGAAAACCTAGCTTAGTGATAAAGCTCGGATTAACTGAGCCGAGGAGTTCGCGATTGAAGTCTTGTCCACTGACCCGGTTGACCAACTCCTGGCCCACTTCAAGTGATAGCGCATCTAGTTTGTCGAAAGGGAAGTTAGCTTGAGAAACGAGAGCTGCATTTATCCGATCCCTTAACAACGGCAGTGGTTCAAGTGCACGGAGGTTCTGAGTGGCGTCGTCGCGGAGTCGCTCCGACGCAGTCCTGTTTTTTTCAATGCCTAGCCACGCAATGATAAGTCGGGCTGCGACCTGCCAGTCTTCGTCTACATCGGTGAAAAGAGGCAGCCTCCTTTCAGCTTGTTCGAGCTTGCCTTCGTCCGCCAGCGTCACAACGGCTTCGCCACGAAGATAGTTTTGGCGAAATGTACCGAATTCTTTTGCTGCCCTCAATAACCAGGGCAGCATGTCCTCGCGTTCGTTTAGTGCCGCTACCACAACGGCCCTGTGCAGGTATTCATGCAACAAGGGCAAGTCGCCGAGGTGGGTTTCAAAGCCGCGTTGATACTCGCGACTGCTTGTGAGTCTGATGAGTGCCTGCGTACGCGTTTCGCGTTTGGCCTCGGACAAAGTGGCAGAGTCAGCCAAATGCACTGGTGTGTAGCGCAAGGCATATTGATCGTTACACCTGCCCCAGTTTGCGCCGTACTTTTCCTGAAAATAGCGGGCGATGGCTGCATGTCGCTCTGCCGGGAAGATCGGATATCCGTTATCCACCAGCAGGAAGTCACGAAATGACTGATGGTAGACACCATAGGGATCGGTTTTAGTGTCGCCGCCCACTAAGTACTGAGCACACACCTTCAGCACATCGCTGGCAGTGTCCTCGGGCAGTTCGGTAATCCCGATCAGCTGCGCTTTCGTCAAACCCTCGCCGCGGGCGACGGCAATCGTGCCCAGAAGCGGGCGGTAAGCATTTTCCCAACGCGTTGAATTAGCCGCCATCTCCCGCTCAATGAACTTGCGATAGACATCCTCCAACTCATCGGGGAGTTCAAGAGTATCGGGGTTTTCTATATCACCACCCTGCAAAACAAGATCCTTCAACACGTAAAACGCATACAGAAAGTTACCTCTGCTCTTTTCAGCAACGCGATCAGCCAGCACCTGCCGTTTGGTTTCCGGCACGGTATTCAAACGAGCGGCTGCATATAGTCGAACGTCGTCAAGATCAGAAGGTGCGTTAGCGATGAGGTCGAGCGTTGGCGGGCCGACTAGATTGAACACGCGATCGCTGTTGGACCGGCATGTAAAAAAGAATCGCGCCTGCGGAGGAAAGTCATTCACCAGTTTGAGTAATTGAGTGATGTTGTTTTCGGCGTTAAAGGTGAGAGCTTCGTCAAGCGAATCGACGAGGATGACGATGCGTTCCGCCGGTAGCTGTTTACAAAGTTCCTCCAAAGGAAGGCGAACAGCCAGGTCGAAGAGCGGGCGGGCATCGCCACCTTTTATCTCGATCTGGACCTGTGAAATCTGTGCGCCGATTACCTGGCCTCCCTCTTGAACTGTCCCCACGTTTTGATTAATGACGATCTGGCGCGAACCTGACTTCTCAAGCGCGGCGCGAAAGGCAGGGTAGCGGTTGGCCAAGGTCTCGGAAATTGATTGCACAAAGGTCAGCGGCGAGAGGGTGCTTTCGAGCCCGGCTTGACAGAAATGACTGTGAGTCAACCAGCCTTTGCGCAGTGCGGGGGCGAGTGCCTCCCCGACGCTATCATCATTCAGCTGAGTCAGTCGTGCGGCGATAGCAGTCTTACCAGTGCCCGGACCACCAGTCAGTAAAAAGATACGTCGGTCGCCAGGAGGCTTAGTCAACCAGTCATTGACTTCTTTGAAGACCCATTCACGACCGGTGAAGTGTTCAGTTCTTTCCTTGATGTAGGAAGAAAAGTCCAGCATCACTGCCACCCTCTAATATAAACATTTCACTCCTACGGAGTGAGGACTCAACCGAGTTTGTCAATCGAAAGACCAGTCGCCTTCCCTTTGACTTCATCGATTTCCTGCCGGGTATCAACCGACCCGCCTCCCAGGGTACCGATCACTACAGTCGTTGCTTCGCCACCTGCTTCGACGGTGTCAATATCGTGAGTGGCATGAATTGAGGATCCGCGATCCACGTGATCTACCTTGACGACGGTCGATTTGCCCTTGAGCGTCTTTATTTTTGCATGCGCCGTAATCATCGCTTCCTGCCTTGCCGCTTCCAATGTTGGGTCTGAAGCCAACTCCGAGAAGATGACGCCGTCGGGCGAGCGCAGATAAAGAACCGGCGTGGCCCACCCGCGCGGATCTTCCAAAAGGGCAACTGCCACACGGCCAGCCGAGACCGCCTCGTCAATGCTCAAGCCCAGAGCCAACGACGCATAGAAACGCTCCGCAAAAGCTAGCGCGCTAGTATCGCGAACCGGAAACTGCATTCCGACAACAGCGCCAAGCTCGGCTTTTAGCAGCGCCTCGGCGACACTACTCCAGGCGCCAACATCGTCCCTTTGCGCAGTCTGACACGCACCCAGAACCGCAACACGTACACCTGCGTCTCGCAATTGAACGGCCAGTAGTTCCGCATCGAGGGTCTTTTCGTCGCCGTACTCATCCTCCAGAATGATGCTGGCCTTTCCTTCATTCGCTCCAGGCACTGCAGATTGCACTGCCTCGAACTTGCCGTGGCCGGCGAAGTGAAAAAGATGTGCAGGCTTCATCTTGTTGGGAAGTTCGCTTGGTCCTGCGTGGTCAACGCTGTCGACAGTTAGCCGTGAACTGCCTGCGAGTGCCTTCACGACGATCGCGCGCTCATCGGCAACCTTGAGCTTGGGCCATCCAGCTGGGCTGGCGACCGCGACCATTACCTTCAGTGGAGTCTTCGCTTCGATTCTCCATGCTGGCAGGGGTGTCGCCGAATGACGTACAAGTGAGACGTTCGGCATCAATGCCAAAAAATCCGAGACCTTGCTTTCACCGCCGCCCCGATTGAAGACGATGAATTCCCAAGGCCAGTTGGCTAACTCGCTTCCGGAGAACATCAGCCTGACGCGAACACCTTCCTGCGCCGCTGCCGCTTGCGTAATTCGGTTGTTCAGTGCGTTCCATACGTTTGACGGAAGAAGTGCTACAGCCAAAGCTTCGCCAAGCGATCGAACATCGCTCCAGTCCGCGTCTGCGCCCTTTGCTTTGTCGTTGAGATCATCAAGTGCCCTGAAGTCCAACTCGCATTTCATCGACTCACCAAACACACCGGGAACTTGAACCGTGAAGGTCAGACGCTTCTTGCCCTCGGCCTTGATAACCTGCGCCTCCGTTGCCCAGAGAACAAAGTCGAAAGCCAGCTTCGAGTATGACGGCGAGATGCGCTCTTGCTTCGGGGGCATCAGGTAAACCGAGATGCCGCCAATCCCATCGAACCAGGCGCCGCGATGACCTTCCGCGAGAACCGCCCCGGCGCCTGGCAAGAGTGCCTGTAGGATATCTGCGGCAGCCTGCTTTACGGTAGCCGAAACCGCTTCGGACCTCGCCAGTCCGGCAGCCAGGGAACCCATGTCCCAAAGGTGGTAGTTGAATTTACTCGGCTTGCGCTTCTCTCTCTCGGTCTCGCGCTGCCGTGCGGTATGCTGGACCTTCCAGAGGACCTCGCCGTGGTTGCTCATGTCCGCACGAAGGGCATCTGCGAGCCGATCTGTTGGGCGAACGATATCCTCGATCCTTTCCAGGTCGAGCGCAACCTTGGTAACGTCACCAGCGCCGGGTGGGTTAGCCGTATAAAAGCTAACGTAGCGGTCCACGACAAGCCGCGCAAAATCGGCGCCGCTCATGTCTGCAGCCGCCCGAAGTTCGCCGAAGACGCCCCCGTACGGCCAGCTATGCCCGGGAACCAGCCCCTCCGAGGCAACGAGATGCCGCACGGCCCTTCGCACCTCATAGGCAACCTCGAGGTTTGCCATGAGGCAGGCATCCATGCCAAGCAATTCGATCGGTTTGCCGATTGAGTCGGCAATCGTCCCCACAACCCGGCTAAGCTCCAGTGTGTCGAGCGAATGTCCCGTCCCGTCGTCAAATAGAATCGCACGCTCGGCGGGCTTGTCCGGCTTGAGGATTTCGCGAAGCGTCGAGCGGAACAGTACCATGCTGCCTGGTGCGCCCGCCCTTTCTCGCAACTCTGCGGAATCCATCTGCGCTCCGGGGCGCGCCTCCTGCGTGACCGCTTCGATTTCCCAAGGCTCCCAACCCGTACCGTGGCTCCAGAGGATGAGGCCGTATCGCTCGGCTGGGTGCTTGTCGAAGAGCCACTTTGCCATGGCGATGAGCCCGTCGGGATCGCCGGAGTCGAATGATCCCAGCTGCTCCTGGTACTGGACCACGCCGGCGTCGCCCATCACGTAGCGGGCCGCACCGATGCCACCGTCGTACAGCACTCCATGCACCACATCCCGCGTGCTTCCGACGTTGAGGATCTCCAGCAGACTGTTCTTGCCGAGTTCCTCAAGGTTGTTGTGGGCGGCGATGTACGTCAGGAGTGTCCATTTGGTTGTGAATGGCATATTGAGTCGGCTTCAGTTAACTTCCGGCGCCACCAGGGCGTTTTCCACGCAACTCCCCGTGCTGAGCGATCAGCCGTTCGATCGACGCTCGGAAGTCGTCGTCCGCGGCCTTGAGCTCCGCTTGCACGGTTTTCGGATCTGTCATGTACATAAGCCGTGTCCAGTAAGTGTTGAATGCGACGCCGAGCCATGTGATGAACTCAAGATTTTCCTCGAGCGAATGCAATGGCTGTCTAACAAAGAACGCAAGGAACGCCCCCACACTCAGCCCGGCGAAAGCGATCGCCGTGACTGAGTTGCCGTTGCGTAGACCGATCACGGCCGCTACTACGAACAGCCCGATGCCGACAGCGAACAGCAAAACATAGAGCCAGACCGTCACACGGTACGGTTTCATGAAAGCATTGAGGGTGTTCTTGAACATCTCCTCGTTCTGCTGGAAACCGTTCACCATGTACTGCGTCCAGGCGTCCCTGAGCTCTCGGGGTACAGGGTTTGTGGGGTCCGGCAGCGACGGCAAAGGCAATTTAGAGAGATCAGACGCGCCTGGCATTCTGAGCTTCTCGCCACCCAGCGATTCAGCCGGTTCGTTGTTGGCACTTAAGCTATCGGTCATGAACGTCCCTCCAGAACATTGCCCTGAACTTAGTTGAGCAGGCTTGTAAGTGTCTATGCGTAACTTGAACGCTGCCGAGCCTCAATCGCGCTACAAATCAATTGCGACGACTTCATGATCGAGGATCGAAGCGACCTTGACGGTCAAATATTCCCGAGACCGTTCTGTGAGCGGAGTGTCGCCGGCCGCCAGGAGGCGGACTTTTCGTGGCTGCCTACTTTCAGGAAGCCGCACGCGAACTGTTTGCGGCCCGATCGAGATCAACTCGCGCAATGGACCCTTCATCATCATGGGGTTAGTTAGATTGACCAGGTGCACCGTCATCGAATCACTCTGCCGCCACACAGTAACGTCGAGAACGCCAGGGCCGGTAACACTGACAGGCGGTTCTTCGTTGGTGGCCCATTCCACGGCGTTGCGCAGAAGTTTGAGGTGGTCGACACACAGAACCTCCCAGAAGGTGCGATCGATGTCCCACGGAAAATAGATAATGCGCCCGGGAGGAGTGCCGCTGCGAATCTCGCGCAGGTACACCTCCGGTTTGTTTGTCTTTGCGACGCGCGGATAAACCTTCTCCATGGGCAGATCGGGATAGCTCGGAATTAGCGTGAGTGGCGGATTCGGAAATTTCTCGCGGGCTTCGACCTCAAGGCGCCACACTCCATGGACAATTCGCTGCGCATCGTCGAGACCTCTCAAGAGCGGAGGTTCGCGCGCGCCGCCGTGTTCGAGGCGCAAATAAGCATTGCGCATAGGGCCTTCCGGCCCGCTCTTGAAGCTCACTCCGAACAGGTCGGCTAGTCCGAAGTCCTTTCGCGCCCCACCCCACTCGTCATAGAGGCTGGTTTCGTAGGTAGCGATAAGGCTGCCACCTCGATCGACGAATTCGCGAAGCTGCTGGCATTGAAGATCCGAGAGCGCCGCAAGGTTCGGAAGAATGAGAGTCTTGAACTGGTGCAGGTGCGCCGTATCGAGCAGCCGATCATGGACCATCTCGAATGGTACGCGCGCTTCGATAAGGGCCTGGTACCAGCCGAGTGTGTAATCCTCGACTTTTTCGCCGGCGCGGTCGCCGCCGTAAAACCACGCGGTCTGCTGCGAATAGACCAGGGCCACGCGCGCGAGCGAAGCTTCGTTGCGCAAATATTTTCCCCAGTCGGCGTGACGACGGTAAAGGTGCTCGACTACTGGCAACCAGCGTTCATCGTGAAGCACGCCTGAGAACTTGGTGAACCATGGTCTCAGACCGTTGGCGACGCCATCAGCCACCCAGATGCGGATTTCGGCGTCGCTCTGCACGGAGTCCTTCCAGCGGTACGGTTCCTCGAGCCCGACGCTGAAGATACCGACAATGGGTTTGCGGCCCATCGCGGCACGGAACTCTTTAGCGTTTTTGCCATTGGCCCACGGAGCCGTGAGGCCGCGCCGGGCCTGGCGGTCCGCGATAAGCGTGGGCGCGAGCTCGCCAATCTTTTTCATATCGAGCGAACTGGTCGCGCCACCGCCTGTGTTGGGAATCACGCACGAATTCGGATTGATCTTGCGAACCTCGCGGTCCCAGAGCTGCCAAAGGTCGAACAGACGTTGCTGACGCCAGAGGATGTAAGTGCGACGAACGGGATCTCGCGGATCATTTGTGCGAGGCAGATCCTGGCCGGCGGCCTCGCGAAACAGCTTCTGGCAATTCTCGCAGTAGCACATACCAGAACCATCCCAGCGATTGATGAAGATGCCATCGACCATGTAACGAGAGACAATCTCCTTCTTCACTGCGGTCATGAACTCGAAGTTGTAGGGACCGAGCCCGCAGGTGACCCACATCTCTGGCGAGGCCCAGTGGCGGCGCTTGTTGCCGCTTGCATCGACGGCAATCCAATCCGGATGCGCGTCGTGAACGTCGTCGTAAGTGGCGTGGGGATCGGTGCGCGCGATCACAACCATGCCGAATTTGCGGCAACCAGCAGAGAGTTCGCCGAATGGGTCGGAGTCGCCGAGCCACTGGCTGCGATGATGGAAAGGAATCTTCGTGGGATAGTATGCGACGCACCCTCCTGCACTTAGACAGACGGCGTCTGACTGCGTGCGCCTGAAATAGTCGAGCCAGAACTGCAGATCAAACTTACCGGGATCGTCTTCGACAAGAGTGAGCTGAGCCCAGCGCATGGGTCTATCAACCCAGGTTGGAATTGGTACCGATATCGCGCCAGATGTGTCATCCGCGATCAGCGAACCTGAAGATAAATCACTCAGGGCCACAGTGGCGCCGGCGAGAGCTGTGGTTCTCAGAAACTCTCTGCGTGATAG
>WNFZ01005685.1_pt1 | contig 16550 bp, 22 predicted proteins | sample 5400081 | NCBI WGS metagenome assembly WNFZ01 (sample SAMN13153365, study PRJNA577476) | soil metagenome | isolation source: 80 cm soil or saprolite under grassland replicate 1 | place: USA:California | collected 2016-06-15 | reverse complement strand
AGCCGTCGGCTGCCTGCAAGGCGCCGTCGTTAGCCATATACGGCCAGTCGCGCCAGTGGCGACTCTTTCGGTCCTTGCAGTAACGCGCGTAGTACTGTTCGACGAAGCGATCGGGGTCCTTCCAGATCGTCTGAAATGAACCCGGCCAAGGGTTCTGGATGCAGATGTATCCGGCGCGGCCAGAGCGCGGCGGAATCTCGTTGCCAACTTCGTCATAGATGATCGGATGAATGCCAGGCACGCCCGGCCCCGCGCTTCCCGCCTTCATGGGGTGAAGGGCCGGGACCGTGCTGCACAGGAAACCGCCGTTCTCGGTTTGCCACCAAGTGTCGACAATGACCGCCTCGCCCTTGCCCACGACGTCGTAGTACCACCTCCACACCGCTGGCTCGATGGGCTCGCCCACTGTGGTCATATGCTTGAAGTGGTGATTGTATTTCGGCGGCTCGTCGGGCCCGGCGCGCCGAAGCGCCCGTATCGCTGTCGGCGAGGTGTGAAAGATATTGACGTCGAGCTCTTCGGCGATGCGCCACGGACGCCCGGCGTCAGGATAGGTGGGAAGCCCCTCATACACCACCGACGAGGCGGCGAGCGCCAACGGCCCGTAAACGATATAAGAATGACCCGTGATCCAGCCAATATCGGCCATGCACCAATAGACATCCTCCGGATGGATGTCCTGAATGTATTTCGACGTCCCTGCGACGTAAGATAAGTATCCGCCGGTACTGTGTTGACAGCCCTTCGGCTTCCCGGTGGTGCCGCTCGTGTACATCAGGAACAGCGGGTCCTCGGCCCGCATCTCCACCGGCTCGATCCTGCGGCGCCGGTAACGCGACAACACCTCGTTCATGACAAAGTCGCGGCCCTCAACCAAGGGCGTTGGGCTCGAATACCTGCCCGGGTGCCTTTGCCACACGAGCACTTTCTCGACCCTCACGCCCTCCTTTTTCGCCTCGTCGGCGGCGACGTCCGCCTTCTCTTTGTGATCGAGAAGCTGGCCGCCGCGGTAATAGGCGTCCATTGTGATCAGCACATGGCTCTCGGAATCGACGATACGGTCCGCCGTGGCCTTGCCACTGAAGCCGCTGAAAACCTGCGAGTGAATGACGCCGAGCCTGGCGCAGGCGAGCATCGTGATCGGAAGCTCCGGCACCATCGGCATGTGCAGCGTCACCCGGTCGCCCTTCTTCAGACCGCAGAAGTCTCGCAACAGCGCGGCGACCTCGTTTACGCGCACGTAGAGTTCCTGGTAGGTGACGTGCTGGATGGCCTCGTGCTCCGGTTCGGGGACGAAGTGGATCGCTGTCTTGTTCTTGTGCTTGGCAAGATGGCGATCGACGCAATTATAACTGGCATTGATCTTGCCGCCGACGAACCATTTCCAGAACGGCGGATTGCTCGTGTCCAGCGTGACGTCCCAGGTCCTATACCAGTCGAGAAGATCAGCGTACTCCTTGAAGCAGTCGGGGAAGTTGTCGAGACCGAATCGTTCAAAGACCGTTTTGTCGGTCAGGTTGGCCTGAGCAACGAATTTCTTGGGCGGGTTAACGTAGCCCTCTTCCTGCCAGTGGACCGCGATCTCGGCCTCGGACACTTCTGCGGTTCTATGCTGCGACATACGTTGCCTCCCAGATCATCATCGCATGGCTGAACGAAGCCATGACTCCCAAGCGAATATCGGGAGGATAGCACCAGTGTACCAGCGGCCGAAAGTCTGGCGCTGGCGGCCTGCGCAGCCTTGAAGCGCACCATCGCGACGGGAGACGTTGAGGAAGCCACAGCATCGATTCTTGCGCTTGCGCCGCGCTCCAGCGACGGTTCTGGTCGATCACCGTCGTCGTCGGTGCGCGAGCTGGCGTGTGGACCGACGGATGCACAGCCTCATTCGAGGAAGCGAAGGCCGCACTTCCAGGAGAATTGGGAGAGGTGGAAGGCGTGGGCTAAAATCGCTGGGCAGCCAACGTTGCGCTCCCGCTGACTCCGCGCGTTAGTCCGTGTCGTGCGGCGCTGCAACCACGCTGTCCGCAGGCGGGGCGCCGCACTGTGCCAGCTCCGCGTGTACCCTCTCCGCCTCCTCTTCCATACCCATCCAGCGCAGTTTTCGAATTAGCCTAATGAGCTTGTTCGCTTGATGCTGTGCCGACACGTCGGGAGGCTTTTGCTGTTCGCGAGACGTTTCCATGGACGTTCTTTCTCGTTGCGCTTTTTGAATCATTGCATCCTGCGCTCTGTTGCAGCGCTCATAGAATGAGGGTCAACCTCTATTCCTTTGCGTATATGACCGCCCCCCGCACTGCCTCCGGCTTCTGCGCGGGCATCGACCCCGTGGCTCTTCTCTACTTCGCCTTGCACGGCTTGGCGAGTCTGAATACGAGCCCGTCGATCAGGCGATAGTCGCTCGCCTCTGCACTTCCCCTTCGCGCATGGTGCGCGGCGAGGCGGGCAACTGCAGCACGGTCACGTGTTGGCCCTCGCATAGCCGGTTGAGCAGCACGATCTGCCCGTTGGGGAACTCAAGTGCGTCGTGATGTGTGTTCGGATTGTCGATATCGACCTGCCGAAACCGAGCCATCTTCTCCCTGATCTTCCGGTTGGGGTGAAGAGTAAGACGGTACTCAATAATGTCCTTCTCGAAGGCGACCTCCGTGCCGGGAAGCAGGCACACTGCAACGGTCGGCTCTTCCACCGTCGCAAAACCGCGCGTGATGGAGTTCACGAATTTCGTGGTTACCAGCTTGTCTCCGACCTTTGCAGGTCGGGACGTAAGCAAGTGCAGACTGTAGTCACACATAGAAGGTACTCCTTCGCTGCGAACAGCCGGAATGGTTGTCCTTCGTCCTCAACGACATCAAACGCCAGTGGCGATCTTATGATGGTGCCTTCCTTGGCAATATGATTCATTGCTGCGGCGCATCAAAATGCGGCCGATTGGGCGCCATCTCGGAGCCACCGATAGCGCGCCGTCATTGATCTGGATCAAATAGCGGACCCAAATTAGCGTGCGTACTTTCTTGCTGTCCCAGGAATCTGCTCAATGTCCAAAGAGAGGGCGAATGATCTCGCGCGGAGATGCACCGAGTTGGTGCGGCAGGGAAAAGATTTTCCGACCGTGTGGGGCGCGGTACTCAAAAGTCACACCCTGGTCGAGGGCATCCCACGCCAGAGAATCGAAGGCGCACGGAGCCTGTTGGACATTCCGCTGATCACGGGTGAGCAGCTTGTGTTTGATGGGGATGCCAAAGAATTCCGCGTCGAATAGGAGTAGCCGGGGGTCCACGCCATCGCAGATGACCTAATTTGACCTGGGATCGTTTAAGCTAGTGAGCCGCCAAGTTGGTGGATAACCGAGCATCGCCTTAAGCCGCCACCCGTTCACATCCTGTTCAATCCAGCCGCGGACAACTTCACGCGTGGCAAGATCAAGAAATCGCTCGACTGCGCGGAACGTCTCGACCGCCCCGTCCTGATAACCGCGCCGATAAGACATTTCCGGATCATCCACCCCAATAGCCGGCATGACCTTCTCCCTATCGCGAAGTTCGACCTACCGCCTGGCACCCTCGGGCGACAGTGCCCACGCTCCTGAGAATGGTCAAAATTGGGCAGCCAACCAGCGCATCGTGTGCTGGCGCGGCACAGCCGCACTCATCAGCCTGCGCCGAGCCAAGTGCCAGAATTCCGATTGGCATCCTCGGCGGCACGGATGCGGATGACCGCCAGCTTGGTGCGATCCGCCAGGGCCTCCGCTAAGCCGGCTTACGCGCTCGGGCCGGCCATCGTCTGGACCAACCGGCGGTTGAAGGAGCTTGCCGCCGAGTCAAACCCGAAGTTTTGAATGCCGATATCGCATCGATAATTTCCGAGTTAGGCTTTTCTTTGGGACACAGCGCTACATTACCGGCGGAAAAAAAATTTCTGCCAGATCGAAAACCAGGCCAATAAGTGCGCCGCTGCTCGGCGTGTTGTGGCAAGTCCCGGCCCGTCGTTGCTAGCGGCGGGCTGCGATCCTCATTTAAAAGTGTGGTCGCTATCGGGTGAAAAGCGGACCTTGGACAAGCCGCGTTCAACAAGCCCGATTTAGCGCGAGGGCGGCGCTTTCGAGACGGCAGGAGCTCGCCGCAAGCATACCGCGCCTCGAGCATCGGCTTGATCGCGTTTGCGGTGCGCAGCCTGCTTGGCTTCCGAGAAGGAATCTTGGCGTGCAACGCGGTCCCGGGCCCAAAACTCCAGAGATTTGACCCCCTCCCCTAAGAATTCCCGACCTAATCCCGGTCCCCCAGAGATTTTGATAGCCCCCCTTGGAAACTAAAATGCTCAATCGCGGCAAGGAGCCATTGTTTCGATTGACGTAAATTGCGCGAAGCCCAATTCAAATTTCACTGTGCGGAAAAAAACCTCCGGATGCGCCCCGTGCGGTAACGCGCCCCCTTTGGCGTAGAGATTCGAGGCCCCCCTCCCCCCTCGGCAGCGGTTGCACATACATTCGAAACGAGCCGCGTTCCCTGCTCGCTCTCGCCGTTCAGCAGTGGGCTTTTGTATTTAGTTTCGAGATTTTGAATACGAAGGCCCGATGCGGTCCAGGCTCCCAGCTGCATCAGAGATTTCGATAGCCCTGGTGGCTCAATCGCGCGGCTTCGACGCCGTAAGACGACGTGGTTATGTAGCCGGTGTGCCGCTGGTCCTCTGTGAAGTGGTCCGCAAACGTCATCGACATTGGAGCCGGCCCACCTCGATTGATCCGATTTTTTAGAGCCGACCGCGAGCTCAGCTCTGGCGATCCAAAGCACCACCTTGTGCCCATGCGTGTTGGGATTCGGACGGCTTGGACAACATTGGAGGGCTGCCTGCTTTTCAACCTACGGCGATGATTTTTGAGTTTAGGACGGCTTGGACGGCTTGGACGGCTACGCCTCTTCTCAGAAAATGAATTCTATAGAATGAGAGTTGTCGGAGAGCGGCAACGTATGTGCGAGGCACTTGTCATCGGCGGTAGCTCTGACCTGGACAGCCGTGGCGGATAGCGGATAGTGGTGTCTTGAAGGCGTGCACTACCGCCTTTGAGAGCGCGAAATTGGTCCTGGTGCTTACGCTGTGCTTACGCGAAGCATTCGTCTGCGAGCCAGTGAATTTGAACTTGCCGAAGACCCCCAGATTCGTAGTTTGAGGGTCGGTATCGGCGCGAGCACTTCCAGTGACGGCGGCAGGAAGCTGCGAATCCGTCCGCGACACTTGTAGCATCTCGTCGATTGATCGGGTCCGTCCGATTTGCACGCTACAGCGCGCAGGAACTAGCGACCGCGTCACCCAGCCTTTCGGTCGGCACCTTGGGCGGCCTAGATGGACGCACCGAAGGCAATGGGCCGCACCGCCGATGACGTCAAAACGGCATCAGGAGAAACGCCGCAAGCTTCCGCGGGGGCATCACGCTCTGGACGAGTGTGCGCCGACACGGGGCCGCGGTATGGCAATGCCAATTCGCCCGGCGGGCCTCGATCCGATTGTGGCGGAGATCATCGAAGCACTTGCACGAACCATCATCAGAGATGAAGATCGTCGTGCCAGCTTGCCTCTCATGAACAAGAACGAATAGGCCCGGACCATGCGGAAGCGCGCCGCCATTTACGCTCGGTTTTCGTCCGACCGACAGAAGGATCGCTCGATCGACGATCAGGTCGCGCTGTGCCAAGCGCTTGCGGATCGGAACTCTTGGGCCGTAGCCATGATCTACGCGGATTTTGCCGCCTCCGGATCGACCGTGCACCGCCGGCCGGAATTCTCTCGGATGCTGACGCACGCAGAGGATCACCAGTTCGATATCATCATTGCCGAAGACATCGACCGGCTGGCACGAGGCGAAGGTGACGCGCCCAAACTGCGACAGCGCCTGGAGTTTCTAGGAATCGAGATGCACACTTGTACCGACGGCCATATCACTAAACTGCACGCTGGCCTGAAGGGTCTGATGAGTTCACTCTTCCTGGACAATCTCATAGCGCACACGAAGCGGGGGATGGCAGGTGTGGTCCGCGACGGTCGGCACCCGGGCGGCAAAATATACGGCTACAGAACGATCGCGGGCCGCCGAGGCGAGCTCGAGATTGTCGAGAAAGAAGCCGCAGTCGTGCGGCACATTTTCGAGCGCTATCTTGCTGGGGCCACGCCGCGCCAGATCGCTGGCCAACTCAACGACGACCGCGTGTTGCCGCCGCGTGGTGGCGACACTTGGCGCGCGTCAACGATCAACGGTAACACGCGGCGTGCCAATGGGATTTTGCAGAGCGAGATTTACACGGGGGTCATTGTCTGGAATCGGCTGAGGATGATGCGCGACCCGTCTACCGGGCGACGGATCAGCCGTCCGAACGATCCTAGCGAGATCCAGCGCGCGGCAGCCCCTCACCTGCGGATCATCTCCGACGAAACGTTTCGAGCCGCACAGAAGCGCAAGTCGGAAAGAGCTCACGTCACCCCAGGCACTCGAAAGCGTGCGAAACGGTTGTTGTCTGGCCTCCTGCGCTGCGGCTGTTGCGGCGGTGGGATGTCAGCCGCGAGCACCGGCGAACGCACGCGGATTGTGTGTACGAGGATGCATGAGTCCGGCACCTGCGAGAACCGCAGGTACTACTATCTCGATGGGATCGAGCGTCGCGTCATCGACGGTCTACGCTCTAAATTTGGGACCCGCGAGGCAATCGCCTATTTCGTCGAAGTCTATAATGCCGAGCGCAAGAGGGCGTCGAAAGCCGCCAGGAGGCAATCAGTCGATTTCGAACGCAAGCTGGCGCTCGCCGAACGTGATCTGAAGCGGGCGATCGACGGGATGATCCGGGGCACGATCTCAGAGGCCGAAGGCGATCAAATCATCCCCGAGTTGCGCCGCCAGCGAGATCGCGTGAAAGCCGCTCTCGCATCGGCCGCCAAACCGCCAAAGGTGATCGAGTTGCATCCGCCGTCGGTCGACGACTACCTGCGGGCGATCGAAAGACTCGCCGACTACGCCAATGGCCATTTAGCCAAGAGCGATGACGAGCTTGCGCGATCCCTGCGCAGGTTGATCGACAGCGTCATGGTGATGCCGGCAGAATCCGGCGAGGAGCCAGAAATCAAGGTTGCGGGCGGCCTCGCCTCGCTGTTGCCCCCCGAATCGAGGCGTTCTGGGTTGCCGGGAGAGGCGGTAGCGGGGGCCGGGATCGAACCGGCGACCTACGGATTATGATTCGATCAAGACCCATTGATAATAAAGATTTTTTTGGCCTGATGTTGCAGGCACGTTGCAGTTGGGGGAGCGCGGCCTGCCGGATCCATACCTCGAAGCACGCCCAGCCGAATACAGCAGCGTAGAAGCGCAGGGTTCGGCGACGGCCGCAGTGGTTGCAGGGGGTCGCAACATCCTACCCCCCACGACTGCCGCCGCTGATAGTCACTGTTCACTCCCGCTAGAAACGGCGGCGGGATGCGGGACTGAACGATCTTCCAACCACGAATCTGGGGGTCCGGAGTTCGAATCTCCTCCGGCTCGCGCGATTAAGTATTTATGGACGAAGCGGCGTTTGGGTCGTCCTTGCCAAGGAAGTTATTTGGCAGGGGGGAAATAACCGAAAATGGGGGGTGAGGTCGAGGACACCGCGAAGGGTGGACGCGCTATCGCCTCGCCCGAAAGCACCGCTGGGTTTCCTGTGGCGAGCGGAGCGGCTCCGAAAGCTTATCGACCAGCTTGTCGAGCGGCGCGGTCGAGCCATGTGCCGATGTTCTTGTGGCCCTGATGCATCATGTAGTCGTACTCGCCTGCGTACGGCGCAAGCGGCGTCACGAAACCAGGAGTGGGATCGGGCAACCAACGCGGCAGCTTTACTTGATGCGTGTAGTCCTCGTAGCGAACCCATTCGAATTTCCACGTGTTTACGTTGAGCTCCCGCTCGAACAGAAAGTATCGAACAGGTTCCCAGGCGTTGACCTGTACCTTGCCGACCGCCATGCAACTGAGTGGATTGAGGCCGGACGGAAGCGTAGTCCGTGTATTGGGATCGCGGATGCTGTTGAGGTGAACGGCAAGCAAACCGAGCCCGTCGATAATCGCACGCGCGATTTCGTATCGCACCCAGCGGCGCAACCACGTCCCGGAGCCGACCAGGACACAGGCAACCGAGGTGAACGAGACACCGTCTCGAATGAGCTGCTTGATCGTCTCCGGATCCTTGAGCTTGCTCTTTTCCCAGAGGCTGCTGTCGACGAAGCTGTTATTCTCTGGGTCGGTGAACTTCCAAGCATTGCGGACAATCACGGAACGCCGGACGTCCTCGAAGTGAAACGAGAAGAACGCTCGCCGCTTCTTCGGCTCCGCTGCCGGGATGGCGGCCCTGCGGGGTGGCGGTGAGGGGACAGGAAAGTCGAGGAAATTGCCAACTGAAGGCGGCGACGGAACGAGAGAGCCGAACGGATTGCTGGTTCGAGGTGGGGACGGAGGAAGAAAGTCGAAAGGATTGCCGGCTGGAGGCAGCGGCGGAGCGAAGGAGCCGAATGGGTTTCGCGGCGGCGAGGGATTAAGGGCTCGCGCCAGGTCGAGCAGGGAGTAGCTCTGCCGCGGCGGCTCACCACCAGGAGGTATGGGGGCAAGTCCGCCCAATAACCCCGCGAGGGTATCGTCTTTGGGTGGCGAGGGCGGCAGCATGAAATCGAATAGCCCGGACGGACGCTTCGGATCAGACCCCATAGAGGCGCCTCGCAATAAGCACCACGATCGCAACCGCGACCGCGAGCGGTACATAGAAGTTGACGATCGACCAACTGAGCAGGACGCTCGAGTACGACACGTGTGGGGCGTTGGTTAGGTCGATCTCGAAGCTCGGAAAAGTCCCCCAGTCCTCGGAGCGAAGCTTGCCGAAGAGCGCCCGAAACTGACGTTCGACGCGCAGATACTGCGCGTCGAGCAGCGCAAACAGCAGGATGAACACCACAGCCACCAAGGCCACTAGGGGCCTCCGGACCGAGATTGCGAACCCGCAGACAGCGGTAGTGACTGTAATGCACCAGTTCTTGAGGGACGCGCCGTTGCCAGCTACACGCGCGACAATGGCCTGCACCATCTCAAGCTGCTTCACCCTCAGATCAGCAATCTTATCCGGTCCGATTTCCACAGCCCCGCCAATCCACTCCTGTCAAACGTTGCTGAAATGTATGAAGCAAAGTTCCAGCTGCAAGAGTGTAGGGCGATTCGGCCGAGGTTCGATCGGAAAATTCTGGCCGGTGTCGCGCAGATGGCGCCACGGCGCTTGTGCCGCTATCTAGCCATGCCCACGGTCCGCCGACGCAGCCCATCCCCCGAGGCCCAGCGCCGCGGCGCGCTCGAGCTGCTCTCTTCCCGCAGCGCCGAGGGCTGCACCGAGGCGATCATGGTCGCGCGGATTCACAGTTGACATGCTGGCCGACCTGATCCGAGCCGGCCTTGCGACCGCTCGCATCGAGCGCGTGGTGGCCGGCGGCCGGACGATGGAGGTCGTCCGCGTGCGCATCATGGAGCCGGTCGGCGAGGGCTCGCGGGACGCGTCAAGCGGCCGCCTGCGCTGGCTCGCTAGCGGGTTGCTGCGATTGAGGTTGTGTCCGGTTTAGGTGCGTGGCCGTTGTGATACAGATATTGATGACAAGAACAGGCAACGACAATGACGGCGATAATCGGCCTGACCATTGGCGATGCACCGGCGCTGCTGGGCGACGTGTTGGTCACGAGCAGCGGTCCATCGGACACAAAACTCAGGATACCGACGCTAGAGAACGCAAACGAATATTTTGGCTCCACGTTGTATGCGCACGTTCCCACGCTGCGGCAGAAGGTCAACATTCTCAGCAACAAGGTGATCGTCTCTTGGTCCGGCTCCTATCTTCATGCGCACTCATTGCTTACGGAAATATCCGACGCGCTGACTCGTGGGGAGGGCGTGGAGACCGCCTGCAACATCATTCGAAACATGCCAGAAAGCGAGAAGGCCAAACTGTCGGTAATCGCCTTCGTACGTGGGCCCATAAAGACGACTTTCATTTATAACGGCGCGACCAACCATTTCGACTCGACGATCTTCTCAAATCTTGTCGGCGCGGGGTCGGGTGCACAGGACATGGCGTCGCTCATCCGGCGCCTTGAGCGAAGTCCACTGCGCGTGCACGAGGATCTGCCCGACGTTTCAAAAGCAGCGATGTATGGAATGCTTCTTGGGGCGCAAGTGGCGGGGCTGGAGTACTTGACCAAAGAAAACCTGTTGATGTCGTGGGGAGGCATAGTCGAGACTGCCGTTTTCAACGGCGGCGTCGCGACCAAGGTAGGGGAAATACTCTATGCGTTCTGGGAATGCCGCAAGCGCGGCGATGAAGCGGTGCTTCAACTCCTGCCGACCTTCATCAAGCAGGAATATCAAGGCGACTTGCTCGTCACGCGTACTGTTTCTGAAAAGGAGGGACCCCGGGTGGTCGTGATCCCACCGCTGCTCTCGCAACACAAGGCGGGCGATCGAATAGGCATCCGCGCACCGCGGCTCTCGTACGATTGGCTATGTAGCTGCGTGGTAGTTCACGATGAAGATCGGCCCATCGACGTCTTTGCCCAAGTAGGGCGAAACCTCGATACGCACCCGGTTTCGTTTGTCGAGAGTCAAAGCATTTTTCCCTACAAATACAGTCTCACTGCGAGCGTGCAGAAGGGGTACGTCGAGCAGATGTTCGAGTTTGTTCGCGATGTGCTTGCGCCGGAAGCCAAGCTGTCGTCTGCGGGGACATCCTGAGCCTCCACACGTGCGTGCGTTGATTTCGGCATTACCAACGTGTTCGCCGCAGAATTGCCAGTCTACACAGGCGGCGAGGGTGGAAAAACGAGGCGCGGCAAGTCACGACCACGCTGATCCTCATGCAAGACCGTCTGACCGGCTGCATACCTCCCGTCGTTTTCACTCGAGCCACCAATTCCGCGGCGAGAAGACCGTCCGCACCCCTCGGCAATTGCCGATTGATGTGAGAGTTCACACCAATCGGATTTCAGGGCGGACGCTGCGTCCTCAGATTCACTTGGTCGAGCGATAGATTTTCGAACTCCATGCCAGGCGGCCATTGATGAAGGCCCGATGACACAAGGCCGTCCACCTGCGTACTGATTCAGCACAGTCCAGAGCTTCGGAGGGAAGAGGGCGAACAGAGAAAGCGGCGGCGGCCAACGAACGTTGTCGGTTCAAGAGGTCACTCAAAGAAGCCCGCCATTCCTGAAATTCCCCACTACGCGGTTATCGTTGCAGCATGTTAGGGCGGACAGGTCGGCGGAGGGAGAGGAACTGGGTTCCAACATTCTCCACCTCGAAACACCCAAGAGCCAACCGATGCGGACAGCCTCCGCCGCGCCTTGCGCGGCAACGGCCCGCGGCACGGCGGCCATGGCGGGGAGGGAGGCCAGAAACACCCCGTCATTTCATTCGATCACCTCTCCTCTTGGCTGGTTGGTCTTCGGGACCGGAAGATGCGAGACACTCAAGGGTGACGACTTACGAAGAACGCCTCCAGCACGCGGCCTTCCTTGGTGTCGATCTTGTGCGGGCCATCGAAGCTGTAATCGCTTCCCAATGCTTTCACCGCCGCCGCGGACGCAAGCACGCGATTCGGCTGACTCGCCGCCTCCATGCGCGCGGCGATGTTGACGGTATCGCCCCAGACGTCGTAGGCGAACTTGCGCGTGCCCATGACCCCTGCCATCACGGAGCCCGAATGCAGGCCCACCCGGATCGTAAACGGGGCCGGCAGCCGCGCCCGCAATTGCCCGGTGGCCGCAACCATGTCGAGAGCGAATTTCGCCGCCATCCGAGCGTGATTGGCGCGTGGCGTCGGCACGCCGGCGACCGCCATGTAGTTGTCGCCGATCGTCTTTATCTTTTCGATCCCGACATCCTCAGCGATGCCCACCATGAAGCTGTTGATGTTCTGCTTGATATTGATCGGAACGTCGGTCCGCTCGCGGTTGGGGTGAAGGTCACACGCGGAGTGCCGAAGTCTAGAAAGTTGTATTCGGCGAACGCCGTCCAGTTGCCGGCGAAGGCCCACTCGACGCCGCCACCGACCGTCCACCCCGGGACCGTGAGAGTATAATCATCACGCACCGATGCGCCGCCCCCTTGGCATAAACCAGCACCGTGGGGGCGGCGTGAGGCCGATGCGCCCCGTCACAGTCGCGAGCCAGGGGATCTTGGAATTGATGATGAACAGGCCGGACGCGTCGGTATTGCAGCCCTGCATGCCCGAGCCATCGAACATGCCCTCGACACCGATTGACGGCCCACCGCCTCTCGAATAGCTGGCATCGATCTTCTTCTCGCTGTATCTGATGTGCCATCTCGGAACACCGGATATGCCGTAGCTCATGGACACGTCGCTGTTTTCCTTCTGGGCAAAGACCGGCTTGTCGGATCCGCAAAATCAATCCATCGAATTCCATCCGTTGATCTACCATCTGCTCGACGTAGCGGCTTGTGCAGAGGATATATTTCGGCACGAGCATTTACGAGTCGAGCGGCTGGCAAAGACTTGCGGTGTAGACGCCGACGTCCTTGCGCGCTGTTTCGTTGCATTGATCGCTTTGCACGACATTGGAAAATGTGCGCGCGGATTTCAGAGTAAAGTTCTGCACCTTTGGCCAGATTCTCTCGGCCTAAGCCAGACAGAGAATTATCCATACGCCATGATGCCGCAGGCATTTGGCTGTTCGATAAACATAACAAATTTGCGGAGATTGCCGAAAGGCTTTTGCCCAATCTGTCCCCATTAAGTCGCTTAAAGATTATTCAGGCTGTTTGCGGTCATCATGGCGAACCGATCAACCGGCATGACTATCCGGACATCCGCAATCCCAACAAACAGATCGGTGCACCGGCTCAAGAGGCTGCCGCCACGATTGCTGAAGCACTCATCGCTTTTCTGCAACCGACGGCCATGCCACTCCCAGAGAAGTATGTCGAACTCGTCTCATTCTGGCTTGCCGGCCTCGCTGTCCTCGCTGATTGGCTCGGATCGAACCGGACCTGGTTTGAGTTCAGGCGGCCGCCGCAAAGCGGGGACCTGTCGCAAAATATAGCAAGCTATTGGGAGACCCACGCGCGGCCGGGCGCCGCCCGCGCGCTGCAAGAAGCCGGCCTCATCTCCACATCGGTCTCGCCCCGCACCGGCATCGCCTACCTCTTCGACAAAAAATTTACAGCGACGCCACTCAGCAGGTCAAACCCCATTGTTGGAATAACAAACAGGTCCATAGCGGCGATGTCCGGTGCGTGGTTACGCAGGAAGGTGCGCCATCCCTGGGACGGCGGGCCGCATCGCTTGACCATGTACTTCGCGACGCTCGACTGAGCGACCTCGAAACCGAGCTTGAGCAACTCGCCATGGATGCGCGGCGCTCCCCACAACGGATTTTCGCACTCATCCGCCGGATCAACGCGCGCAGATCCGCGGCAAGCTCGGCCGGCCTCCAAGAGAGCCGGATTTCCAACGCCAGTATCGACGAAAGCCGGCTCGATGCCAACGGACAAGGGTCTCCGGTCGGACGATGGTGATGGCCTTCAGGACCGATGGGAACCATCGATACAGCTGGACCAGGAACAAGCGATCCCCGTTCGTGAGGTGGACACGATCGCGCACCTTCCGCCGCAACACGATCAGCTGATGTCGGAGCGCCGCGTTCTCTGCCTCAAGTCGGCTCTTCGACTTGAACAGCGAGGCGAGCAGGGTCAGGAAGAAGCAGGGCAGCGCGATCATCGCCGTTGACGTTAGGCGATTCGGTCACGTAATCAATACGGATCGGGCTTTCGGTACACGCAGGCGCGCAATCGAGCGGCAGGCCTATCCGATCCGACGTCGGCATGGGGGCGATCCGCTTCAGCTTGGGACGTCATACAGCGATTGAAGAAATTGATGCCGTGGTCGATCGCCTGGCCGACGTTCTCGCTGCCGGGTCGCACTTGAACGCTAAGCCACCAGGCCTTGTTGAAGGCACGGGCAGGTGTTCCCTATGATCCCTACAACGAGCGCCAACACGGCGTTGCCGACAATCTCAGGAAAATTACTGTTCCATGTGATTGTTGATGACTTCCACCGCACATTTTCCATAGATGGCCCGGGCGGCCCGAACGGGGTACGGCTCCATTATGAAATGCTACGGGCTGCGCGTGCCGAAAAGAAAAAGCTCCGGGATTTCGATCTGAGGGCGGACTCACATGAAGCCGCTTTGGCGGAAATGCAGACTCACTTTCCCGGCTATCAATTTCTGGGTAATTGGGCTTCGTCACAATCAAACTGAGACACGAGCCGGCATTGTCGTATTGTGAGCGCTGCATCATTTGAGATGTGCGAGATGGGACTGGGTTCATCGGTACGCTCGACGCAATCCAGGCCGGATCAAATTTTCGGAAAGGACAGGGTCGCCTGCGGTTGCGCAGGCCACGGGGCGCGCAAGATGAGTTCACGCTCGCAGCTATCGCACAGAACCTACGGCGGCTCGCCACACTGGTTGCTCGACCACCACCAGCGGGTGCCGTATGTGCTGCATAACCGTTGCGGGCGTCGGTATCACCGCGTCAAGGTCACCGCTTCCAATGGAGCGAGTGGCAACGGATGGGTTCAAGAAAATCCTTCAGTTGCCTTGCTCTTTGATCGCCGACTTCTGCAACAAAATCTGCCAGGACCCGACGGTTGCGCCGAGCTGGGCAATGCTTGCAGTTCAATCTAGTTTTCGCGTGGCCCGCAATTGCTCGTTCTCTTGCGGCCCCGTTCTCAATTCCTCAAACTGGGACGGTTTTGAGAACCCTCTTGCTGCTGCGGCTCGGCTTGCGCGATCTCCGCGATCAGCTTCTTGGTGATGGCGTTGCCGAAGGAATTGAAGTTCTCCGCGACCACGACGAACGCGCCGGCGCCGCCGATGACGTTGTTGCGATAGTAGTTTGCAAGCCCGCCCGGAGGGTTGGTGTGGCTGGAATAGGAGTGGGATGGCGGCTCGGTCTGGATGACGAGCCCGTTGATCGTGATGCCCTTGGCGATCGCCACATCCCGCGCCGCAGCAGGCTCGCGGCCGGAATTGTTGTCGCCATCCCCCGAAACATCGATCACGCGGCGGTGCGCTTTGTAGGGTCCCCGATCGAGCTGGGTCATCCCGAAGTCGATCCCGGCGCTGATCGATGTGCTGTTTCTAGCGAACGCGCGCGGTGCCTCCATGATGCGATCCCCGAACTGACGTGCCGTCTCATCGTTGCTGATCACCGTCCAATCGATTACGACCTTCTGTTGCAAGACGCCGGACCATTCGATGAACGCAGCGGCGACGCGCCCTCTTGGGCCGCCGCGAAGGGCCTCAATCACTCGAGGGTTGGAGAAAGCCGCCGCGTATCCCGAACGCTGCAGCTCGAATTTTGAATCATCCATGCTGCCCGAAACGTCAGCGGCCAGCACAAGGAGGAGATCGACGCGCTCGGCGGCGTGGGTGGAAGTCCAAGCTGTCGTTGCCATCAGCGCGGCAACCACGAAGGTTCGCAGAGCGCGCATTATGTTGACACCGTACTCCTCCACTGCGAACAGCCGGGATGGTTGTCCTTCCTCTTGAATCACATCAAACCCACGTGCCGTTCTTATGGCGGTACCTGGTCGGCCTCCCTCCCTCAATCCTGCTAAAACGATGTGAATCGCTCGGGCGACAGCTCCGTATAGCGCAGCAGCGGTGCCTTTTGCCGCCGTCTGTTCATGAACTCGCTCCGGCTGGTCACGTAGCGCACTTTGTGCGCGAGGTGCTCACACTAAGCGTGATATCGCGGCGATACCCGCCATGGCACTCGCCAAACCAATGTTGAACGAGGATGTCCAGGACCTCGCCCTCGCTGTCCACGGCACGCCAGACGTACAACTGTCTGCCGTTGAGACGCCGCTCTAGGGAACCTTCTCCGGGATCCGAACTGGCTCCTTGGGGGCGGGTTCCGTCGGAGTAGGTGTTCGCTTGGGTACCACAACCGGATTGGGAATCGTCTCCGGAATATCGATTGGTTCCGAGCCGGGTTGATGAGCACGAATCACGCGCGACCTCCTTGATCGAGCGGGCGGGATTGCCTGACTAACTCACTGCGGTACTTCTGAAGCAAAGACTGCACTTCCTGCAGAATTCCGCGAGATGACCTGACTGGTATCTCGTGCCAGCCAGGAAAGAGGCGACCTTTCTTATTGATACGGACACTCTCTTCAAAAGCGTACGCAACAAGCTCTTGGAGAGCGGCAAAGAACCTCTCGTCATCGCTCTCTGGATCATCCGTCCGGACCCACGGAGCATCGACGAGACCGTTGAGTACATGCCGCTCTAGCAACGCTTCCATCTCCTCCTGGAACTGCATGCCAAGCTGATTCCAGTAACCATGGTGCTGAGCATGGACGAGAAGGGTAGCAAGCAAGTTGATGTTCTCGATGTCCAACCTGCTGCCGCTGCCCGTGAGCAGATCGCTGCGGCCGTTTTCGAATGGCAGTTGGGGCTCCACAAGACGATGCTTGCCAGATTC
>WNFZ01006396.1_pt1 | contig 16552 bp, 19 predicted proteins | sample 5400081 | NCBI WGS metagenome assembly WNFZ01 (sample SAMN13153365, study PRJNA577476) | soil metagenome | isolation source: 80 cm soil or saprolite under grassland replicate 1 | place: USA:California | collected 2016-06-15 | reverse complement strand
TCAATGCCCATGCCTTCTAGGATAGCAAGCGCGGCAGCAACATCGGTGCCGAGCAGCATGCGACCTGTCGTATCGAGCGTGACCTGAGCCTGGATCGGCAAATAGACTTGGGTTTCATCGAAGGCTTTGTGAATGCCCGTGATGGCGGCTTTGACCTCGAGGATATCTTGCGAGGTTTCGATGAGCAGCAGATCCACGCCACCGCGAATGAGACCAATTGCCTGTTCGCGAAAAACATCGGCGAGTTCATCGAAACTGACGTTAGATAGGTCAGGGTCATTGGCGGAGGGCAGTTTGCCAGATGGACCAATCGAGCCCGCAACAAACTTTGGAGACTGGAGACTGGAGAATTCGTCTGCAAGTCTTCGAGCGAGGCGGGCTGCTGTTTCGTTGATTTCGATCACACGATATTGCAGTTTATATTCTTTCATCGTGATTCGATTCGAGCGAAAGGTGTTCGTCTCAATGACATCCACGCCGACCTCGAGGAACGAGCGATGGACCTTTTCCACGGCTTCGGGGTACGAGATAACGAGGTAATCGTTGCATCCGTTATATTGCTCTCCACCGAAATGCTCGGCAGTGAGATTTTGGACTTGCAAGCTGGTGCCCATCGCGCCATCGAAGACGAGGACTTTCTTTTCGAGGGCATCGAGGTATTTTCTGTTTGTATATTTTCTGTTAGTCATTAAGTTCTCCTAAGGCAATTGCGGCGTATAGATCAACTTTCCATTGATACAACAAGCAAAATAATTGGAAACCGAGTGCTTTGCTTTAGCTTTTTGAAGATTGTGAATAATCCTTGCATCTTCCATCAAACCACTCATCATATCAAGATAAATAACAAGCATTGTTGCGCTACAATTTTCTTCTTCACTTGTGTTTTTGAGTTGGTTAACAATTCTGTCTCTTTCTTTTTTTGTAGAAATTCGACGTTCTAACCGATTAGGAAGTATTTCTTCTTCTTGTTGTGATAAATCTTTCCCATTTCTTGCTCGAATCTCACTTAAGAAGACAATCTCATTGCTATAATGAGCATCAATTCTCTTTTTGTAAAAGTCTTCATCATCGGTGTTTCTTGCGTTCTTAACTTCAACTGCGAACTTAATAGAATTCCAGTATGCTGTAAAATCCGAAAACTCTTTTGGGCTCCTGAGATTTGACGGAACCTTTTTCTAATTGTACTAAAACCAGCCTTTTGCAGAGCTAGCGCGACCCATGGTTCTGCTAATAAATCTGCCAACTTCATAATATCGTGCTTGTTCCAGTCAAGCTTGAGTTGAAACATTTTGTAAAATTCACTCTCGTCTATTTCAAGAATGGTACCAAACTCTCGAAAAATGTTTTCAAGTTCTCCTAAACTATTACGATCTGTTGAAATTTTGAAGTAAAGTACATCGTATACCCTTCGGTTTTCATCGCATTCATCAAATAGCCATTTCAGGTAATCAGAAAAGCATCGTCGAAGATACGTATAATCTTCAATTGCCTTTAATGCTTCATTAAGCGTTATATCAAACTTTGTATTCATGTTTAGATACGCAACAGCAAAATCATACGGTATTTAGACGTCCAATCCTTCTGCTTCTTTCAACATGGACCTCGCCCACGCGTTTATATCTTCACAATACACTTCTGCATTTTCCGCGCGGATATCGAGGATTGTCTTTGTCCATGTGGATTTGTTGATCACAGGCACACTATCTTTCGATTTGAATTTGAATGTGCGCTTGCCGCTGTCAACCAAATCCTTATTTTGCTTGCGGATGTATTGAGGCGACTTGTTTTCGATGAGGAACTCTCTCAATAACTCGCGCTCGTGAAGCCAGCCTTCGCGCCTCAGCTTGCTGGAGTGTTGGAGCATATACGTGGCGACAGTCAAGTGATGCACAGCGCCATAGCCCGCGTTTTCAAATTCCTTGATGAGGAATTCGTGATAGCGAGTTTCGCAAGTCATATCGGGTGCGCCACATTCGGGACAGTTCATAGTAATACCTTATTGAAGAACTCAACCACGCGTTGAATGTATGTACCTGAGTCGTATAAAATCGCCGCGCCATGTTCTCCATTCGGAAGTTCCCATAGCTCTTTGGGTTCATTCGCGGCTTGGAAGAACAAGCGATTGAAATAAATATCATTTGAACCACTGGCGATCAAAAGAATGGGTCGCGATGCAAGCTTGCTGATCGCCTCGATCACACTTGTGTCTTTGCCTCCAATCATAAACTCGTAAACATGATAATGGATCCAATTGAAGGGATAGTTCATCCAGTGCTGTAGAGATTTGGGACTTCCTCCATGGTCACTTATGGTAACGGGACCAAGTCCTTCCAACACGAGCGCGTGGATGCAATCCGTTTTCAAAGCCCCGCGCAAGGCTGCCTGAGCACCTAGAGAAATTCCGAGCGCTCCGATCTTTTGCCCATTGACATCGAGGCGACTGAGAAGATAGTCCACTGCTCCAGCCACATCATCTGCTTCTCGCAAACCAAAAGTTGAGGTATCGCCATCACTGCTTCCATGCGCGCGTAAATCAATCATGAATATGCCGTATCCCGCATTGGCGAGGAATTCTGCATATAAAAGCATATTACTGTCAGCACTTCCCAATGGATGAATCAGGATGATAGTAGCCTGATTTTTGCTACGTACGAATCGACCGAACAGAGTTAAGCCATCACGTGATTTGAAAGTCACCTCTCGAAAGTTTAGATTGGTTTCGTTCATCCAGCTGAACCGTCGGAATGGATGTGCAAAAGCAAAGGCATTCCGGATTGGATTCCGAGTGGCCCATAAAAGTAGAACGGCAATCCAATAAATCGGATGCCTCAATGCATAGCCTGCGGTCAGTAACAGAAGAAAGAATAATGACCAGACTAATAGGGAATCCCGATAGTAACGCCAACTTTTTCGGTACATGTTCAAACTCTTTAATCAGAAATCTTCTGGCAATGTTGCGCGACCTACCTCCGCCATCTTGCCTTCCGCAATCATCTTTCTCGCACGCTCCTTGTTAGTCTCTGTCCAATTTGATTTTGGTTTACGAGGCGAGAAGCGTAAGGCATAGCGTTCAGCGTCCATACCTTTTTCTAATCCGTCGATCCAACCGAAGCAGATAGCTTCCTCAACCGCCTCCACATAATTGATAGACGGTTTCTTCGTAGCTTTCTTATATTGAATCAACCAAATCTCTTTCTTCGATTTGTGATTTTTGATGAACCACTTATGCAATTCTTCGCGCGTGGTCACGTAAAGTGTTTCGCCGATTTCCATATTTTTTCCTTATGTCATTGCGAGCGAAGCGAAGCAATCTCATCTAACCATCGAACATGAGATTGCCACGTCGCTGCTACGCAACTCCTCGCAATGACATTTCAAAATAAATCGCCTCTCGCAATGAGAGGCGACGCGCAAGCGCAAGTCATCTCTCATCTCTCAGACTCATTTATGGTCTGCCGAAATTGGCACCTGATTTAGTAAAGTAGTTTTGTCGCTATCTAGTTTCGTAGTTGTTGACTACTCAACTATCAAACTAACCAACTACCGAACTAAGTTCGGTTGCCGAGGCGTCACAGGGTCGGTCCCTCAGCCTCTCTGGATGAGTACAGAACTAAGTTATCGACGATTTATATCATAAGGGTAGGTGATTTGTCAATTTGACGGGACGTATCCAATTATGTTAGGCTCACAATTAAGGAAAAACTTAATCGTAATGAAAAAAGTCGAAGCCGTTCATTCGTTTGGGGGTATCAAGCTCCTAGCAGATTCCCGCCGCATGGAGATTTTACGACTCTTGATGGCTTCCCCCGCCACACTCACGAATCTCGCGCGGACAATGAAACAATCCCCCGCTTGGATTCGTCACCACATCCTCGCGCTTGAATCCGCGAATCTCGTTGAAATGAGCGAGATCTGCAAGTCGGGAAAAGTGACCGAGAAGTTCTACCGCGCCAAATCAGACGCGCTCCTTCTGCAGGAGATCATTCTTCCAAAGACGAAAAATTCCGCTGTGATTTTTTCAGGCAGTCATGATCTTGCCCTCGAAGGGATGGCTGAACACCTTGAAAAATATGTAACTCTTTTGAGCCTGCCAGTTGGCTCATTGGATGGACTTGTAAATCTTCGCCAGGGACTATGTCAAATTTCAGGCTCACATCTCTTGGATGAGAGCGGTGAATACAACCTACCTTTTATTCGCCATCTCTTTCCTGATCGAGCTATGGAAATTGTCACGCTCGCCTATCGCACACAGGGATTGATGCTCACGCCTGGAAACCCCAATGGAATCAAAAAAGTCTCTGATGTCGCAAAGCCAAATATCCGCTTTGTCAATCGAAATGCTGGTTCTGGGACTCGTCTCTGGTTTGACGCTGAATTACGAAAACTCAAAATCCCATCTGAAAAGATCAATGGCTATGACAAGGTCGTTAAGACGCATAGCGAGGCTGCTATGTTGATTGCAAATCATCAAGCAGATGCAGCGCTTGGTCTGCAAGCCGCGGCGCATCAGCAGGGACTCGATTTCATCCCGTTGTTTGAAGAACGCTACGATCTTGTCCTCCCGCACGAGAATGAGGCGACTCTCCTGCCATTGCTTGATTATGTACAGACCGTAAATTTCCGTAATGAACTCAAAGCGCTGACGGGCTACAACTCTGCTCACAGCGGTGAGCAAATCCCACTATAGGAGAAACGAGTGAAATCCAGATTCTTGATGTTGTTCAGCTTGCTGATTGTTTTTACATTGGCACTTGGTGCTTGTGCATCTGCAACGCCCGCGCCAATAGCTACAGCAGCTCCCACCAACCCAAACCTCATTCTTGCGACGACCACTTCCACACAGGATTCAGGATTGCTGGATGTGTTGATCCCGCTTTTCGAAACGGAAGCAGCTTATGAAGTCCAGACGGTTGCAGTGGGATCTGGTCAGGCTATGCAAATGGGGCAGGAGGGGAATGCCGATGTTTTGTTGGTCCACTCGCCATCTGCTGAAGTTACGTTTATGAGTGATGGCTGGGGCAAGGATCGTAAGCTTGTCATGCATAACGACTTCATCATTGTTGGTCCTGCGGATGACCCCGCGAAGATCAAAGGCTTAGGTCCAGTTGATGCGTTCAAAGCCATTGCAACGACTGAAGCTCCATTTGTTGCACGTGCTGATAAATCCGGCACCAGTACGAAAGAACTTGGAATCTGGGCGAAAACCGATGTTGACCCTGCAACTACAAAACCTGCCTGGTATATCGAAACAGGTCAAGGCATGGGCGCGTCTTTGACAATCGCATCTGAAAAGGGAGCCTATACCCTCACTGATCGCGCGACTTATCTCGCAAACAAGCATAAACTTCAACTCGACATTCTTGTTGAAGGCAACAAAACTTTACTCAATGTATATCATGTCATCACCGTTAACCCAGATAAATGGCCTAAGGTCAATTATGAGGGCGCGATGGCGTTTTTGAAATTCATGACTGAACCTTCAACGCAGGATGTAATCGGTCAGTTCGGCAAGGATAAATTTGGTCAGTCTTTATTCTTTCCCGATGCCGATAAGACTGATGCAGACTTAGGCTTATAATCTACTCAAGGGGCGGCTCGCAAGCGAAGTCGCCCCATTATTGTCCATCGGAGTGCAAGGTTTGAATAAGATCTTTTCAGCTTTATTGTTAATTTCAATTTTCCTAGCATCCTGCAAAGCAGCTTCAAAACAAAACAAAGATCTGTTGCTAGTATCTACCACGTCCACACAAGACTCTGGCTTGCTGGATGCTCTCTTGCCAGCCTTCACTGAGAAGACAGATTATCACGTTCAACTTGTTGCAGTCGGTTCAGGACAGGCATTGAAGTTAGGTGAGCAAGGTAATGCAGATGTGATCTTGCTCCATTCGCCAGCCGCGGAAAAAGAATTTGTTGCCAATGGTTTTGGCATTGACCGCCGACTCGTGATGCACAATGACTTTGTGATTGTTGGACCGCCCACTGACCCAGCAGGGATTCGAGGTGAGAATCCAGTGGAAGCATTGAAGAAAATTTTCGCTTCACACGTGACCTTCGTCTCGCGCGGCGACGATTCAGGGACTCATGTCAAAGAGTTAGCTCTATGGAAGAACGCTGGGCATGATCCAAAGGGTACTGGTGAAGACTGGTATCTCGAAACGGGACAAGGGCAGGGCGCGACACTTTCGGTTGCTTCTGAGAAAGGTGGATATGCACTGACCGATCGAGGTACATTCCTTGCGTATAAGCCCAATGTGGATTTAGAAATCCTCGTCGAAGGTGATCCCTTTTTGTTGAACGTTTATCACGTTATTACAGTCAATCCTGCAAAATGGCCAAAAGTAAATTTCACAGGCGCAAAGGCGTTTGCAGATTTCATTACCTCATCTGAAGGTCAAAAGCTCATTGCCGAGTTCGGTGTAGAAAAATATGGCCAGCCATTATTCTTTCCGGATGCAAATAAAAACGATGCAGATTTAGGGCTGCAATAGTCTGTCATACCCAGTGATTTTTACTCGGTACTTTTTTCCCTGTATACTTGCTTCATGTTTGATTCTGAAATCTGGCAAATCACTGTTCTTTCTATCCAAGTTTCTGTCATTGCGACGATCATTAGTCTGCTGATCGGTTTGCCTTTTGGTACTTGGCTTGCACTGGGAAATTTTCGTGGTCGTTCTTTCATCCTAAGTATTATCAACACAGGAATGGCATTGCCGCCTGTGGTGGTGGGGCTAGTTGTGGCAATCATGCTATGGCGCAGCGGTCCGCTTGGGAGTTTGCGTTTGATTTATACGCCCGTTGCGATCATTATTGCGCAGACGATCATCGCTGCACCCGTCGTCACTGGATTGACTGCCGCAGCCCTCGAAGCACTTGACCCGCGCCTCCAACAACAACTGCTCGGGCTAGGCGCCTCACGCGGACAAATGGTGTGGTATTTGTGGCGGGAGGCACGTCTGCCACTCCTTGCCGCGCTTATGGCTGGGTTCGGTTCTGTGATTTCAGAGGTTGGTGCATCGATGATGGTGGGAGGCAACATCCGTGGCCAGACGCGCGTGCTGACAACAGCTATTGTGTTAGAGACGAGCAAAGGTGAATTTGGACAGGCACTCGCTCTTTCTACGCTTCTGCTTGTTCTCACGTATTTAATTAATCTTGCACTGACATGGATTCAGCAAAGGGGGCGTAAGGTGGATCACTCTGCGAATACGATGTGGCAATCCGCCCCACGGAAATAATGATGTTTCAAATTCACGATTTAATTATTCAAAGAAATGGACGCGATGCACTGCAAGTGGATTCACTTGATATTCAACGCGGCGAAACATTGGCGGTCGTTGGTCCCAACGGCGCGGGGAAGAGTACGCTTTTGCTTGCACTGGCGCGCTTGATCAAGCCTGCACGCGGTGAGATTATTTATGAAGGGAAGTCACTGATACAATTGAATGAGCTTGATTATCGAAGAAAAATCTCGTTTGTGTTTCAGGCTCCGCTGTTGATGGATATGACCGTTGAGCAGAATGTCGCGCTGGGCTTGAAGTTTCGTGGCGTGTCGAAGGAAGAGATTCAAGCGCGCATAGGAAAATGGGCGAAGCAATTGGATATTGAGTCCCTGTTGAAACGGCGGGCAGGTCAATTATCGGGAGGGGAAGCGCAAAGAGTCAGTCTGGCACGCGCATTTGTGTTGGAACCAGAATTGATGTTGCTCGATGAACCGTTCGCGGCGCTTGATCCACCCACACGCGCAAAATTGATTGAAGATTTATCTGCCTTGTTGAAAGAAGATCATCGCACGGCAGTCTTCGTCACGCATAACCTGAGCGAAGCGACCAAGTTGAGTCATCGGATCGCGGTGATTGTGGATGGAGTGTTGCGGCAGGTCGGAACGGCGAAGCAGATCAAAACGAAACCCGCCGATGAAAGTGTGAAGGCATTTTTGCAGGAGTTGCCTCAATGATATAATCCCTCAAAAATCGCGGAGGGAACATGTTGAAAATCCAGATCGTTTATTGCGCGGTCTGACACTATACAGGTCGGGCCGTGGGCCTGACGGAAGAATTGCTCAAAAATTATGAGCATTTGATTGAAGATGTCAAATTGATCCCGTCTGATGGCGGCAAGTTTGAAGTGAGTGTCAACGGACAGTTGTTGTATTCAAAGTTAGCAACGCATCGCCATGCCGAACCTGGGGAAGTGTTGGGGCTAGTACGGAAGATGGTTGGTGAGTAAACACCGTCGGTCGAGTAGACTGAGGCGTTAGCCGAAGTCATATCGAGACCAACAATTGCAAGCATACTTGAAATGAGTGGTCTCCATATGGGCTCTAAAAGCATTCGCCCTACTCGACCACCGAATATGAATGAGGATAATGAATGTCCAAAAAAGGACGCGTATTTTCGGGGGCTCGACCGACAGGTCGCCAACATTTAGGGAACTATCTGGGCGCGATCCAGAACTATGTTGCATTGCAAGATGATTATGATTGTGTGTATTGTGTTGTCGATGTCCACGCCTTGACAACTGTTGAGACAACGCAAGACCTTCGGCAAAATACTGTGGAAATGGTGCTCGATTGGCTCGCGGCTGGCATCCGCCCTGAAGAGTCAATTGTGTTTGTGCAGTCGCATGTTCCGCAGGTGATGGAACTACATACTTATCTTTCGATGGTGACGCAGCTTGGGAAATTGACCGACCTGCCAACCTTCAAAGAAAAGGTGCGACAGCAACCTGAAAATGTGAACTATGGATTAGTGGGCTACCCTGTTTTGATGACCGCGGATATTGTGCTTTATAAAACAGACGTTGTGCCTGTAGGCATTGATCAGGCTCCACATCTCGAATTTGCACGCGAGATCGTGCGCTCATTCAACTATCGCTATCACACAAAAGTGTTGATTGAGCCGCAGGTCAAGCATACAGAGATCAAGAAGGTACTTGGCATCGATGGCAAAGATAAAATGAGCAAGAGTTTGAACAATCATATTGAGCTTGCCTCGACACCCGAAGAGACCACCGCCCGCGTCCGAGAAATGGTGACTGACCCGGCGCGCGTCAAACGCACCGACCCCGGCAACCCAGATGTGTGCAATGTGTACACAATGCACAAAGTCTTTTCCCCTCAAGCGGATATCGAGATGGTCAATATCGAATGTCGTCGTGCAGGGATCGGATGTGTGGATTGCAAAAAGCTTCTTGCCAAGAATTTGAACCAGCACCTCGAACCTTTCCGTGCTAGGCGTGCAGAGTTTGCTTCAAAACCGGATTATGTGCAAGATGTATTGAATGATGGAGCGCAACGCGCGTGTGTCATTGCTGAGAAAACGATGGAAGAAGTGAGGGAAGCAATTCAATTGCCGTAACGTCTAAAAGTTAATCGTGATTGTGGTGTTCCCACAGATTTGAGATTTTATATGTACAAGCCTATCCAGTTGAAAGTTTTAGTTCTTTCCTGTTTCTTCTTGGTGGTTTCATGTGGGTCGCCTCCGCTCACTGCCATTCCTCCGGTTTCCGATCAGGAATTTGAGGCTGCGGTCAAACAAGCACACGATACAATGGGTATTCTCCTTAACGACCTGCTTGCTCCAGATTCGTCCTATCGTTTTGTCGGTGTAAAAGCCCGGTTTACTGGAAAAAATGTGGAATTTGAAGATCATTGGACAGAACCTGTAGATTACTATAATGAGGTCTTCACTGTAAGAATGCTAGATGGTTTGACTTTAGATCTGGGCTTACACGCAGACCGACTTGTTGAAGTTTCCATAAAGAATATTCTAGATTGGATGATTGTTGAAAGCGATGGGAATCTAGTCGGTGGATATACAATTCGACTCGCATACGCACACATGACACCCGACGAAAAAGAAAAATTTCTTAAGACAACGGGATATAAGATCAAATAAGGATCCGTTCAAAGTTATCCATTTATGCGCGCGTTGCTGCAACGAGTATCCAAAGCCAATGTCACAGTGGATGGACAGATCATTTCCGCAATTGGAAAGGGTCTGTTGATTTTATTGGGCGTGGGTCATGGGGATGGGGAGGAGCAGGCCGCGTTTCTCGCGGAGAAAGTTGCTAACCTGCGCATCTTCGAAGATGAACAGGGTAAGACGAATCTTTCTGTGTTGGATGTGAGAGGGGAAGCAATTGTCGTGTCGCAATTCACGCTTTATGCTGATTCGCGCAAAGGACGACGTCCATCGTTTACAGATGCGGCGTTCCCCGAGGTCGCTGAGCCGTTGGTGAATCGATTCGTCGAACTGTTACGTGGACATGGTGTTCCAACACAAACAGGTCAATTCGGCGCGCATATGTCGGTGGAAATCCATAACGATGGACCTGTGACCATCTGGCTGGAAAAATGAATATCAAACCAATTCGATTCATGCGGAAAAGTTAAAGTTCGGATTCCACAACGCCGCGTCCAATTGCACAGCCAGTGCGCCGACCGATAACATCGCGTCGGCGTTTTCTTTTGAATAGACTCCGCCCGCGCCGATGATGGGTAATCCCAATTTCGTAGCGGAATAAACGGTTTCAAGGGCGCGTGGAAAAAGAGAAGGACCGTATAAGCGACCGGTAATCAACTGCACTTGCGCACCTTCTCTGATTAATCGGGGACCTAAACTCAATATTTGCTCAACAGGCAAGGAAAAGATCAATGGCAGCTCACCCGAACACATCGCGAGCGTGAGCAACAAAATATCATCCGCAAGCAATGGCGCGAAACCAAGTTCCGCTGCCATCACATTCTCTTGCACTTCCAACGTCTGTACCATGTGTTGAGTCTCTTCAGGGCGATCTGCCATGAGATGAACGATGATGGGCAGATCAGATTTGTCCCAGCGTGAAGCGAAATTCTTGATCGCGGCGTTGAATCCAAGATTGGGCAAACCTGTATGCAGCAGGAATCCACCTGGGTATTCGATGAGTTCCGGTTTCTTGGTAGGCAGGCGCGAGCGTAAGGAAAGTGGGTTGGTCACAAACGCGCCAAGTTCAAGACCTCCAAGATTTCCAAAATCTCTGAAGTCTGGAGCGAATCCTAAAGACCCCGCCGCATTCATAAATGGTTTGCTAAAATATAAATCGCGTTTCATATTACTTACACCATGTCATTGCGAGCGGAGCGAAGCAATCTCCACTTAAACGGAGAATACTCTCGGCGAGAGTCAACCATTTAGGAGGAGATTGCTTCGTCAGGCTAGCGCCCTCCTCGCAATGACATTAACTAGGAGAACTATGCAACCCTTGAATGGAATCCGGGTACTCGATCTCAGCCGCATTCTGGCTGGTCCTTATTGTACGATGGTTCTCGGTGATCTTGGCGCGGAGGTGATCAAAGTTGAATCCTCGGAAGGTGATGAGACGCGCGGCTGGGGTCCGCCGTTTTCAGAAGGGGAAAGTGCTTATTACCTTTGTGTCAATCGCAACAGGCATAGCATGGTTGTGGATTTCAAAACGGATGAAGGCCGCGCGATCATTCATGAACTCGCAAAACAAAGCGACATATTGGTTGAGAACTTTCGCCCTGGAGCTTTATCCTGCTTCTCTTTGGACTTTGAATCTGTTTCCGTGATCAATCCGAAGCTCATCTACTGCTCGATCACTGGCTTCGGGCAGCTTTGTATGGATTTTCAAATTATTTAGTGGGCTGCACATTCAGCGCTAATTGGATTTTGCGTGAACCATGGTCATGAGGGGTGTCCATTGTCTGTTACAAATCACGAAGCCATGAGATTTCAAATATTCTTCCATTCGATTGATACCAAAATCTGAATCGGGGTGTCCCCAGCGGAAGAAGAAATCGAACAGCTTAATGTCCACGCCACGCGGTTCTTCGACAAAGAAACTGCCCTTGGGTCTCAACACGCGCTTGATCTCATCGATCACTTTACGCCATTCAGGAATGTGATGTAGAACGCCAAAGATGATTACTACATCCTTGCTCGCATCGGCAAACTGACTTAGGTCTGCTGCATCTTGCACGAGGAATTGATATTTTGGATAGCGTTGGCGGGCCTTTTCAATTTGCTCCTCCATTAGGTCCAACCCAATATAGCTGCGCGGCGATTTCAGATTAATCAGATACGCGCCATAACCATTTCCGCATCCAATCTCCAGCACATCCTTGTTGCGGATCTCCAATCCCATTCTTCGAAAAATCGGAATTTCAAATTTTTCTTGTCCCCACCTGCGCCACCACGAGTCCATTGCACGGAATTCAAGTTCAGAGAGTTTCATAACAAGATTTTATCCCTCTTCATTTGAAGAGGGGTAATGTTTATGCTGGTACTGTCAAACCCATGGCTTGCAACATATCGTCGTTAGTGTCAAACTTGAACTCTTCCATTCCTCGCTTTTGCGCTTCGGCAAATTCGATGGCTTCTAGTTTCTTAATGTCATCCTTTGAAACAACCGGCTTGGTCAGGCTCTTGATTCTTTCGGTAAGCGATTTCAGATTCGGTTCAATCGGCTGTTTGGTTTGTAGATACTGCCAGACCGCTTTCGAGGCGTTCGTGCCATCCTTGCGCGCGTAGCCAACCAGACCTGTACTTGCCTGACGTGACCATCCACCAACGAAAACATCTTCAGATGGGGATTCATAGGAAATGCCGTCAATTGGGAAACGCGGATTTTGATTTTTCACAAACTCATTCCATTCGACAGGCAGACCAAAGGACTCGTCTACTTTGTCGCCAATAGCGAAAATAACCGTTTCGACATCCAGCCGACGCTTGTTCCCGGTCCCTTTGGCTTTTGTGTCTCCATTCGCTTCGACGAGGATGTTATCTTCGATTTCTACTTGTTTCAATTTGCCATTCTCATCTCCGATCATTTGAAGCGGAGAGGCAAGAAATTCGAAACGGAAGCAGGTGTCAGACACTTTGGGTAAGGCTTTCGGGAGGGCCGCTAAAATCGTGGCGCGGGCAGCTTGCGGGTCCTGATGAACTGCTTGCATGATCGGGGCAACGCGCTGAATTTCAGCATCCAGGGCTGCCACATCCAAATTGTCGATCACGTATTCCATTTCCTTTTTTTCGAATTTGATTTCGGCAGGACCGCGTCGCACCACTGCGATGATCTCATCCACTTTTTTCTCACGCGCAAGATAGTGCGTGATATCGAGCATTACATTGCCTGCGCCGATGACTGCACAACGTTTTCCAAAATAGAATGACTTTTGGCTGAAGGGTGGCAGGTGGTTGTAATAATAGACAACATCTTTCGCATGATAGACACCCTCCAGATCTTCGCCCGGCAAACCGAGCCATTTAGTGCCCTGCGCGCCGACGGTAACAAGAACGGCTTGAAAGCCAAGCGCGCGCAAATCATCCAGCGTAAGATCGCCCTGTGCGCCAATAGTAATGTTGCCATAATAGTCGAGGTTGGGCAGGTCTAGTATCTGATGGAACTGCTTGCGCAAGCCGCCCTTCATGATGTATTTATTGGGATAAATTCCGTATTCTGCAAGCCCACCTGGTTTGACATCACGATTAAACAAAACGACCCGCGCGCCGTGATTGGCAAGTTCGCGCGCCCCGAATAATCCCGCGGGCCCCGCACCGATGACGGCAACGAAATATTGATTGGTCACAACACCTCCATGATATGCTCCAGTTTTGGCAATAACTGGCTGATTATAGTCAAAATGAAATTCACAGACAAGACGGGTAGATCAGCCTTTATGTAACGCTTATATTTATAGCACTTTTGAAGTGCAGAGCAGCTAAAATAGCGGTGCTCGAAAACACATATTTATGCTAAGATTGCAGGTACATTACAATTTCACTTTTACAAATCATGCAATGATGGATAGTCAATTCAAGATTTGGGAAATATAGTAGTCAATCAAAATTGAGGAGGTCGCATGTCTACGCCTGATTCCAATCAAAATGAGCCCAGTAAGATGAAAAAACTGACTTCTGAGAACGATTCTATCCGCTCTAAGTTGCCACCAGGGAATGGCTCCACGACACGGAGTACACCTATCTACGCCCCGCTTGCCACATCTCCGGCTTCTGATCCTCAACTCAGGGCCTGGCGCTTCAAATTCCTCCCCGCCTTTTGGACGATCGCGAGTATATTGTCTTTGACAGTTAATATTATCTTGATCGTTATCCTGTTGCTCATCTTTCGGATGCTCGGAGCGATTCAAGCAACTGCAAACGACCAAGCCTCAGGCTTGCTCGGCGGGCTTTATACAAATTTCGTTAAAATGGATCAGGCTACAATTATTTCTAACATCCCTGTGGATGCTTCTATTCCTCTAAACATTACCGTTCCGGTTCAAACAACCACCCAGATTACACTGGCTCAAAGTGCCACGATTCCTAATGCTCATGTCCGCATTGACACCGCCCAGATGAAACTCGATGCAGATGCGGTGGTGACACTTCCTGCGAACACGCCACTGATGGTGAATCTCAATTTTCAACTTCCGGTGCAAAACAGCGTTCCAGTTCACTTGGAGGTTCCTGTGAAGATTCCGCTCAATCGCACTGAATTGCATGAACCGTTTGTCGGTTTGCAAAAAGTTGTTCAGCCCTGGTATTGCCTCATTGAACCGAATGCGACGTTCAATGAAACGCGTGTTTGTTCCCCCGCTCTAGACCCTGCAACTGCGAATCCTACACTGGTAGGGACTGTGATTCCATGAAGAACAATCTTACACAAACGACGCTTTCTAACGGACTCAAGGTTCATCTTAAAGAAATCCACACTGCTCCGATCATTTCGTCCTGGCTGTGGTATCGCGTTGGCTCACGCGATGAAGTGCAAGGACGAACAGGTGTCTCGCATTGGGTGGAGCATATGCAATTTAAAGGCACGGATCAATTTCCTGCAAATATTCTCGATAAAGCGATCTCCCGCGAAGGTGGCACCTGGAATGCTTTTACGTATATCGATTGGACTGCCTACTTTGAAACCATGCCGGCCGATAAAGTTGACATCGCTCTGCGCCTTGAGTCGGATCGAATGGTGAACAGTCGCTTCGACCAAGACGAGGTTGCCTCTGAACGAACGGTCATTATCTCTGAGCGCGAAGGCAGCGAGAACGAGCCACTCTTCCTGCTGGGTGAAGCAGTCCAACAGACTGCGTTTCGTATTCATCCCTATCATCACGAAGTCATCGGCGATAAGGCAGACCTCCGCACGATGACGCGTGAGGATCTCTATCATCACTATCGCAAATTTTATGTTCCTAACAATGCGGTCATGGCAGTGGCAGGTGACTTTGATACACAATCCATGCTGGCCCGTATCAAGGAATTATTTGAACCGATCCCTACTGGAGAGGAGCCGGCGCGGTTGGCGCGCCCAGAACCGCCTCAGAATGGCGAGGTACGTCTTTCAGTGGAAGGACCAGGTGCAACTTCCTATGTTCAAATCTGCTACCGTTTCCCATCGGCGTCGCATCCTGATTTCTTCCCGTTAGCAGTGCTCGACAGCTTACTGGCAGGTCCCAGCAACCTCAATATGTTTAGCGGAGGAATATCCAATAAGACATCGCGTCTCTATCGGGGGCTGGTGGATAAAGAGTATGTAGTCAGTGTACATGGTGGCGCGCAGGCAACCATTGATCCGTTCATGTATACAATCACAATGACCATTCATCCCAAACGCAAACCTGAAGAAGCTCTGGCTGCATTAGACAGAGAAATTCAGCGTGTAAAGGAAGAGAAGGTGACCAAGGAAGAGATCACGCGTGCCATCAAACAAGCGCGTGCATTATTTGCCTATGGAAGTGAGAACATCACCAATCAAGGATTCTGGTTGGGCTATGCCGAGATGTTCGCTGATTACAACTGGTTCCAAACATACCTCGATAAACTGTCGGCTGTCTCGATGAAGGATATTCAGCGTGTGGCAAATGAATATTTCAAGCCGCAAAGCCGCGTGGTCGGCACATACGTTCCGTTGGAGGGGAAATCATAATGGAGAATAGACTGAACTCATTACCGGGTCCTGATGATATTTACCGTGAAGTTTTGCCGAATGGTATTACAGTTCTTACGCGTTCGAACTTCAACAGCCCATCCGTTGTCATTGCTGGATATTTCGAGGCCGGCGCGTTGTTCGATCCCGATGACAAACTGGGGCTAGCTGAATATGCTGTCATTGCATTGATGCGCGGCACCAAGAGTCATACGTTTGATGAAATCTACAATGCGCTGGAGGCTGTTGGCGCAAGTTTAGGATTCAATACGGGTGTCCATAGATCTGGATTCAATGGACGTGCGCTTGCAGAAGATTTACCGTTATTGCTCGATCTTTTATCCGGAGCCTTGACTGCCCCCGTCTTTCCAAAAGCCGAGATGGAAAAACTGCGCGCGCAATTATTGACCGGTCTTGCCATCCGTGCGGAAGATACGGGGGATATGGCTTCCATGGTTTTTGATCAGATCCTTTTCAAGGGCCATCCGTATAGCCGACCCGAGGATGGATACCCTGAAACGATTCAAAGTATCAAGCGCAACGATTTGGTGAAGTTCCACCGCGAGCATTACGGTCCGCGCGAGATGGTGATCGCGGTTGTGGGTGCGGTGAAACCGGAAGA
>WNFZ01002768.1_pt1 | contig 16565 bp, 13 predicted proteins | sample 5400081 | NCBI WGS metagenome assembly WNFZ01 (sample SAMN13153365, study PRJNA577476) | soil metagenome | isolation source: 80 cm soil or saprolite under grassland replicate 1 | place: USA:California | collected 2016-06-15 | reverse complement strand
CGCAGTGGTTTTTCGGCACCCGGACCTTCTGCGCCGTGCACGGCCAGCCCGGTGGCGGCACGGGCGTGGACGACGCCTTTGCCAGCAACGGGGGGCGGGCATCGGCGCGGAGATCATGGGGCGGAACAAGTCCGGCCCGCAGCGCGGCCCCTGGGTGGGCGAGGAGTGGAAAGGCTGGCGGGGAGACAACCCGGTGTTCCACACCCCGGTCTTCGTCCTCACCCGCCATCGGCGGCCCTGGCTCGAGATGCAGGGCGGCACCACATTCCATTTCCCCGGCGCCGGCCCGGCCGGGGCTCTCGCCGCGGCGCGCCAGGCCGCGGGAGGGCGGGACATCCGCATCGGCGGCGGCCCGTCGATCATCGGCCAGTTCCTGGCCGCCGGCCTTGTCGATCACCTGCACATCGTCGTGGTGCCCATCGTGCCGGGCCGCGGGGAACGGCTCTGGGACGGGCTCGAGGGGTTCGAACACCGCCTCGGCAGGGAGGCAGTGAGCAGCCCCAGCGGCGCTTCTCATCTCATCTTCACCCGCCGGTGAACCGCGGCAACACGACGCGGCCCGATCCGGCCTTCCGGCCGGCGCCAGCGCGCCGCACAGCCTCGGCTGTTGCGGCCCCGGGCGGGCATCACCGCAGCATGCAGTTGTCCTCGTCTCGACGGTCGCACCCGCGCGGAACATCTGTTCGGGGCGGAGCTGACGACACACCGGCAGACTGGAACCGGCGAGCATAGCGGCGGTTCTTCGCGCGTCTGTCATCGGAGTGACCGACCACGCTCCACGATCGCCTGGATACGCTCATCGACGCGGAACCCGAAGGAGAACTCCACCCCTTGCTTGCGGCAGGCCGCGGCGAACAGGTGGGTGGCCCCGGCGGAGTCTGACCGGGCCAGCACCCGCGGCGAGTCAGGGTCACCCGGCCGCGGCCTGGCATGGGCCGGCAGCTGCGCCAGCGCCAGGTCCAGCACCGTCACATGGTCTGCCGCGGTGCTGGACCCGGCGTTGCCGGCCCGCAGCAGCCCGGCCAGCGCCTCCCCGCCCGCCACCTCCGGCCGGTCCAAGAACGCCAGCAAGGGATGGAAGCCGAAGGTTTTCTTCCAGGTGGCCGCCGCGTTCTGCTTCTCGCCGCACAGCAGCCAGGTCAAGGGCAGCCGGGCGGGAATCCGTGAGCTGCGGCCCCGCGCGGGCCGGTCGGCGTGGCGGGCCCTGTACCGGCGCGTGGCCGGCCGGCTCGTCGTGCTCGCGGTGGGGCCGGAAGCCGAACATGACAAGCGCGGGTTCGGCCGGGCGGTGCGACTGGCCGAGGAGAGGCTGAGGGAGATCAGGGAATGGCACGGCGACTGATCAGCAACGCTGAAGTACTGGATGACATGCTCCAGGACCCGAGTTCCGTGCGGAGTGGGAGCGCACGGCCCTGGCCAGGGTGGTAGCCGAGGCGGTCATCCGCTACCGCGCGGAGCGCGGCCTCAGCCAGACCGCGCTTGCGAGGCTACTGGGCTGGAGCCAGCCGGTGGTGGCCAGGCTGGAGGCAGCCGAGCACAACCCTTCCATGGACACCCTGCTGGCGCTGTCACGCGGTCTCGGCATGCGGGTCCACGTGGATGTCGGCCCGAAGACCGGGGTGGTGGCCAAGGTCACCAAGTCCGGGGCGGCCTGAGAACAGAAGGCCTTTGCCTTATCTGTGCCCGGCATGCCCTCTTCGGCTCACTCCGATGGCGCCGCGACGGTCCCGGATGCCCAGGTTGCGCTTCAGCGTTTCCTGGGGCCGCTGACGATGCTCGCCAGTGCTGGGAGTGGCGAGCTGGGGCATGATACGGAACGTGTCAGCCGAGTATTCCGGGCCGCGATGTTGCGGGCATGCCGAAGAGATCGCGGAGTTGCGCGGCGAGCTGGCCGATTTGCGAGCGCGGGTGGATGAACTCGCCAGGGCCACGGCTGGGGCCGGTCAGGTGACTCCTGCGGCGATCCGCGCACCGGGCGCCACTCTCACGGTCGAGTCACGGCATGAGGAGCAGCCGGCCGCGCCGGCGCGTGCCGCGCGTTACGGCGGCGGCTTGCCACACGCGGACCGCGGCTCCCCGGAGGCGGTGAAGATCGCGTTGTACCGGGCTTTGTTCGCTGGCCGGGAGGACGTGTACGCCTACAGGTGGGAGAACGCTGCCACGGGAGAGAAGGGGTGGGCGCCTCGGCGGGTGCCCGGCTCGCGGAAGGAGGACGGGCAGTTCCTGCCACTGACCGATGAGGTCATCGCGGGCCACCTGACCGATACCCCGCAGGCTGCGGGCTTGTATGTGCTGTTCCCGGATAGCACGTGCCGCCTGCTGGCCTGCGATTTCGACGGGCCGGCGTGGCGGCTTGATGCCGTGGCCTATGTACAGGCGGCCTGCGCTGCGGGCGTGCCGGCAGCGCTGGAGGTGTCACGCTCGGGCGAGGGGGCACACGTCTGGATCTTCTTCAGCGAGCAGGTCGCGGCGGCCGATGCCCGCGCGCTCGGCGCGGCGCTGCTGCGCGAGGCGATGGCGATCCGCGGAGAGCTAGGGCTGGAAAGCTATGACAGGTTCTTCCCGGCGCAGGACTTCATGCCGAAGAAGGGCTTCGGGAACCTGATCGCGCTGCCGCTGCAGGGACGCTGCCGCCGGCGCAGCCGCACCACGGTGTTCCTGAACCAAGAGACGCTGGAGGCCTATGAGGACCAGTTCGCGTTCCTGAGCTCGATCCGCCGCCTGGGTGCGTCCGAGGTGGTCGACAAGGTGGAGGAGCTCCAGCCTCCGGCGGTGGGCCCGGCCACCCGCCTTTATCGCGCCCCCATGGCCGGGGAGCAGCCCGCTCCAGAGGTGGTCCATGCGGAGTTGGCGGGGATGCTCGCGATCCGGCGCGCCGGGCTGCCGCCCAGCCTGCTGGCCTCGTTGAAGCACCTGGCCTCGCTGCATAACGCCGAGTTCTATGACAAGCAGCGGATGGGCTTCTCGGTGTGGAAGACGCCGCGGTTCCTGCGCTGCTACGAGGAGACCCTTGAGCATATCTATCTCCCGCGCGGCGTGCTGGAGCAGGCGAAGTCGATCATTGAGGAGGCCGGGAGCCGCCTGGAGATCCGCGATGCCCGGCCGGTGCCCGCGCGCCTTGAGCTGTCCTTCGACGGAGCGCTGCGTGATGACGCCCAGGAGAAAGCGGTGGAGGTGATGGCCCGCCATGAGCTCGGCGTGCTGGTCGCCCCGCCGGGGGCCGGGAAGACGGTGATGGCCTGCGCGCTGATCGCCCGCCATGCCACGCCGGTGCTCGTGTTGGTCGACCGCGGGCCGCTGCTGAGGCAGTGGCAGGAACGGCTGCGTACCTGCCTGGGGCTGCCCGCCGAGCGGATCGGCCAGATCGGCGGAGGCAAGAGCAGGCGCACCGGGGTTGCCGACCTGGCCATGCTGCAGACCCTGGCCCGCCACGATGACCCGGCGGCCTTGCTGGACGGCTACGGCCTGGTGGTGGTCGATGAGTGCCACCACGTGGCGGCCGACACCTTCGAGGCGGCGATCAAGAACATCGCGGCCCGCCGCTGGCTGGGGCTGACGGCCACGCCGAAGCGGGCAGATCACCGCCAGGAGATCATGTTCATGCACTGCGGCCCGGTGCGGCACCGCGTCACCGCAGGCAGCGACCTGGCCAAGACCCTGCTCATCCACCCGACCGGATTCACGATCCGGGATGACATCGACAGCGATGTTCCCGGGCTGCTGTCGTCGGTCATCCTTCCCGCCCTGGCCGCGGACGAGGAGCGAGCCCGGCAGGTCTGCGCCGACGCGGAAGCGGCGGCGAGGCGGGGCCGCAACTGCCTGGTCCTGACCGGCCGCACCGGCCATGTGAGCGTGCTTGCCGACGGTTTGCGATCGCGTGGCCTGGCGCCGCTGGCATTGTATGGCTCGCTGAAGCCGCGGGAGCGCCTGGCGGTGCTGGACCAGCTCGGCGCGGCCCCGGATAGCGGTCCGCCGCTGCTGGTGGTCGCCACTGACCGCTACATCGGCGAGGGGTTCGACTGCCCGCGCCTGGACACCCTGTTCCTGGCCTTCCCGGTGTCCTCCGAGGGACCGATGACGCAGTACGTGGGGCGGATCCTGCGTGAACATACCGGCAAGCCGGGCGTGGAGGTGCACGACTACGCGGACACCAAGATCCCGATGCTCGCGCGGATGCACGGCAAGCGGCTGACGACCTACCGCCGCCTCGGCTTCACCGTCGCCCCCGCGCCCGCTCTGCCCAGCTTGTTGGAGGGTCTTGCCGCGCCAGACGCTGGGGTGGCCGACGGAGGCGTGGCCCACGACACGATGTGCGGCGCGCAACCTGGCGACGTGACGGTCGACAGGCCGGCCGCCAGCTGCGTTCGGGCCTGGGCGCGCAGCGCTGGCCTGGAAGTGCCGGCGCGGGGGCGGCTGGGCTCGGAGATCTGGTCTGCTTACCAGCAGGCGCACCTCGATCGCGGATGAGCGCATCGCCCGACGGTGATGCCGCTTTGCCGTGCCCGTTGGCATCAGGAGAATCGGACACAGCAGGGCTCAGCTAGACCCAGCCGGACCCAGCGGGGCATGATCCACAACCTGCACCGCGCTGACCAGGCACATTCCGCGGCTACGGACAAATGGCGGACAGCGAGCGGTTTTCACACCGCCGTCACCGGGGTATCTGCAGGTCAGCGGCCATTCCGATGAGTAGGAAAGGGCTCGCTGTAAAATCGCGGCATGCGCCTACGTTGGTTCGAACCCAACACCTGCCACGCATAACCCCAGGTCAGGCCCGGTCTGCGGACCGGGCCTGATGTCTGTCCAGGGGCGGTTCCGGGGACCGTTCACGGAGCCTGCGGGCCAGTTGCGGGCCAGATCCGGGCAGGTCAGCGGCCTGCGTCGCGTGCCGCCTAGATCCCGCGCGGGCGGGGATTGCGGATCTGGGACCGCTCCCTCCGGACGGGTGTTCCCGCAGGTCACGGTCCTGTAACCGGTGACTGCCGGGTCCCGCTGGGTCCCGTTGAGTCCCACCGTGGGTAGCTGTGCGCGGACGCCTGGCGGACAGATCCGGCCGGTGATTACAGGATTTCGTGGGCCAGCTGTGGGCCGCATGGCGTGCTGTCTGCCCGGCGGTGCTCCGCGGGGCGGGTGCCGGGCCCGGGGAGGGCGAGGGCGTGTTCGATGGCCTGGTCAGTGATCTGGTTGTGCGGGGGACGTGGGCGTAGACGGACAGCAGCATGTGGATGCTGTGCCCGGCGCGGGCGGCGATCTCGGCGGGCGGTGCGCCGGAGGCCAGCCACAGCGACAGCGCGGCGTGCCGTAGGTTGTAGGGTCGGCGGGCCAGCGGCGTGGCGGCCAGGTCCGGGCCTAGCCCGAAGTCCCCCCCAAGCCGATTGGTCGACGCGTTTGACCAGGTGGTAGAGCCCTTGATCACGGAAATTACATGTCTACGTAGTCATGAGCTGAGGCTGTTTCACCTGGTCAGCGCCTATATCGATTCGCCATCGGGGGAACTACGGCCTAGCGCTGCGGCGCGGGCGGCGTGCCAGGTGCGGCCGCAACTGCTTTCGTGAGCACAAGCAAGAGCGGCGGCCACCCGCCCCTAGGGCGAGGGGAGCGGGCGACGGGTCGGCCGCGGAGACCCTGGGCTGACCGCGGAACCGGGCTGGCCCGTCATGGAGACGCCGAGCTGGTGGCTGAGGGGGTCGGCGTTACCGCAGGGGGCGTTGTCGTCGTAGGGCCGGTTGGGCTTGGCGTCGCGGTCGGGCGTGGCGTCGCGGTCGGGCGTGGCGTCGCGGTCGGGGACGCCGACTTCGCTGGCGTGGTCCGCGAGGTTGGTCTCGGCTTGGTCGTCGGCAATGGCGTGGCCGGCGAGGTTACGGGCTGTGACGTCGTCGGGGTGTCGCCGGCCGGTGCCGGGGGCCTGACCTTGATATAGGTCACCAGGGCGAGCAGGAATACTGCGACCAGGACCCAGGTCGAGGTACGCACCCGCCGCATCTGCCGCATCAGCCGCTCCCGGTCGGCTCGGCGGTGTCCAGGCCGGTGGGCAGGTGGATGCCCTCGCGCCGAAGCCCTGCTGCGATCCGGGCCCGCAGCATCCGCCCGACGTCGAATTGCTTACCGGGCAGCGTCCTGGCGACCATGCGGACCTGGAAATGACCGACGTCGATGCTCTGCACACCCATGACGGCCGGGGGGTCGAGCAGCAGCTCGCGGAGCTCCGGCTCCTCGTACGCTTCAGCGCCGATCTGCCGCAGCAGATCGCTCACTCGGTTCACGTCCACGGCAGCGGGCACGGGCACGTCCATCACGGCCCGCGCCCAGCCGCGGGACAGATTGGTCACCTGGCCGATCTGGCCGTTGGGGGTGATGACCACCTCGCCGTCGGTGGTCCGCACTGTGGTCACCCGCAGGGTGACGTCCTCGACGGTCCCGATTGCGGGATTGGTCAGGCTCGGCACAGAAAGGCGGACGAGGTCCCCGAAGCCGTACTGCCGCTCAGTGATGATGAAAAAGCCGGCCAGCATGTCTTGCACGATGCGCTGCGCGCCGAACCCCAGCGCGACAGCTGCCAGGGCGGCGGGGGCGACCAGGCTGGTCACCGGAATGCCGAGCCGAGCCGCGATGGCCACCGCGGTCGCGCAGTAGATGACCACCAGGGTGGTCCAGGTGATCACCTGCGCCAGTGCATGCCGGTGCTTTGCCGCCTCCGAGCGGACCAGGGCGTCTGTCTCCTGCGCGTTGGCGTCGATCCGGTCCGTGATCTTCGCGCCCAGCCAGGCCGCCAGCCGCGTCAGCAGGATCGCCCCGGTGATGAGCAGCACGATCTCCAGCCCGCGGCCGCGCGCCCACAAATCGATGTCGGTCAGTAGCGTCACACCCGAAAACATAGCCGCCCGTCATCGCACATCTGGCGCCGATGACCACAGCCGTGCCCGTCCTCCGCAATTCACCCATGCACCGCGTGCTAGCGGGTCAGGCGGACAGCCGGGGCGCTCGCCGATCCACGAGACATCCCGGCCGATGCCACCGACCGCCGGCACCTGGCCCCGCAGGCGAACCCGCAGCGGATGGCGATGTTCGACCTGTCGTCGTCCTGGCTGGAGGGCACGCACTGCCCGCTGGGCGAGCGCGGCTACTCCCGCGACGGCGAGAAAGGCAAGGTGCAGATCGAGTACGGGCTGCTCACCGACCCGCAGGGCCGACCCGTCGCGGTCCGCGTGCTCGAGGGCAGCACTGCCGACCCGGCCGCGTTCACCGAGATCACCGAGGTCGTGCGGAACACGTTCGGGCTGCGGAAGATGGTCATGGCCGGCGACCGCGGCATGATCACCACCGCCCGCATCGAGGCGCTGCATGAACTCGATGACACCTACGGGTGGATCACCGCGCTGCGCGCCCCCGCCATCCGCAAGCTGATGGCTGCCGACGGGCCGCTCCAGCCCAGCCTCTCCGGCCAGCAGGACCTGGCCGAGATCACCTCGCCGGACTTCCCCGGCGAGTGGCTGGCCTTCGGCCTCATCGGCGCCCCCATCCCCCTCACCCTGAAGAAGTAGCCAGGACAACCACCCGCACTCAGCGCAAAACCCCAGGTCAGCGTCAGGCTCGGGTTTACCCAACCACCCGTAACTTCGGATTAGGTAAGCAGGCGGAAGGTCACGAGAGCTGATCGTGCCGTAGCCGGCGCTGGCCCCGCTGCTGTTCCCCGAGACCGGTCCCGGGCTCAGGATCCCAGCTCAGGCGCCGGCGACACGATTTCCGGCACCTACACCCCTCCTTCGAGCGGGCCCGTTATGAGTTAAGAGCGGCGTGCTCAATTCTTGAGACAGCAGAATCGGCCAGGACTCATCGCAGCCCGTCACCTCGAGCAGAGAATTCCTGTTCGGTGCGCCTTCGACGGCCAGCCAGCCGGCCGGGACTGGCGCGCAGATCGGATCAGGGCGAGCTTGGAACGAGCCTCTTCCGAGCCTAGGCAGCCACGCTAGGTGACAGGCCGGCCGCCGACGGGCAGCCTGGCTGCCCGTCGGCGGGCACGATTCCGATGACGTCCACAGGCGTCCCGGCCGACATGACCGCGTGCCGCCCGTCCCGGCCAAGGTCGCACAGGCCTCGGCGCACGATCAACGCCCCGACGCATCCGTCCGAGTCGCACTCGATCGGCTCAATGCCCGGCCGGGCCGGGCGCGGCATCTTTCATATGCTGCCCCGTGCGGGTGCCGCGCCCGTTCTCCTGCCTGATTAGGGTGTCTGGTTGCCGTAGATGTTCTGGTCGAGGCCTCCTTGCCACGGGCAGGTGTCGCCGCTGATGCTGCCGTCGGGAAGCGCCGTCCGGCACTGGAAGACATCAGCGTGGTCGTTGTCGGAGTCGCCGGTCTCGCGCAGGTCGCTGCCGGGGCGGACGTTTCGCCAATCGGTCCACGTGCCGTAGGAGAAGCCGCCGGCCGCGCTGATGTAGAGGTAGTCGCCCCCGAACGGGACGGTTCGCCCGCCGAACTGCTCCCAGTTCGGGCTGGTTGTCACCATGCTCAGCCGCACCGCCGGTGACCACGCCAGCGTGTTCTCCGGCGCGGCCGAGGCAAAGGCGTCAAGCGAGGCGACGGTGCTGCGGTCGGCGCAGTTGCCGACCGGACGCCGCGGATCGAAGCACGGGTCGTTGCGGCTGTCCCACCACAGCGCGTGCAGCCGACCCGAATCCGCGGTGATATCGGGGAAGCGCTGCAGGCCACCGCGCGCGCGCGGGTCGTCGATCAGCGTCGGCGCGGTATGCGTTCCGGTATGCCCGTCCAGCCGCAGGAAGTAGATGCCCGACACGCTGCCCACGTTTTTGTGGTATTGGGCTGGCAGGTCCTGCGACACCACCGACCCGTACGTGCTGCCGCTGGGCACCTCCGTGCCCGGGATAGACGGGTCGTAGACGATGTAGACATAGTCGTGGCTGCGGTCGCCCTGATCAGCCGTGGACCTCACCTGGGTGCCGCCGCGCATGAACGTGTATCCCGACACGCACGCCGACGCGGAGTCGCCACAGTCACCGGCGACCCCGCCCTGGACGGAGATGTCGGTCGGGTCGTACGGCTCGAACCCGGTGACCAGGTGCGGCGCGGAGAACGTCTTCCCGCAGTCGGAGGAGACGTTGTAGGCGATCGCGTCCTGCGGCTGATTGCTGCGCACGTCCGCGAACTGCCGGTAGGTGATGAAGACTTTGCCGTCGCCGGTGATGGCGATGTCGGGGAACTGGATGTCGTGCACGGTCTGGCTGATCTTCAGCGGTGCGCTGAATGTGGCGCCGTGGTCGGTGGAGCGCACCATGTACACGCTGGAGTTGAACCCGTTCGACCCGCCCCCGGTGAACCGGGCCCAGGCGAAGTAGACGTTCCCGTCACAGGAGCCGCCGGTGCGGTCGGCTTCGATCGCGGTCTTGTCGTGGAACTTGCCAAGCAGGTTCGGCGCGGCCGATCCCTGCGCCACATCCAGGGAGCGCACGAACTGCTTGCCGTCGCTGACCGGCGGTCCCGATGCGCCCTGCGGGTTCTGATAGGTCGCCACCCACACGTCGCCGAAGGTCTTGGCCGTGCCGGCCCGGTCGCCCGAGCTCTCCGAGCCCGCGAACAGCCGGCCGTGGCCATCCCACGCAAGCACCGGGTCCCCCGAGTCGGCCGTGCGGATGTGCGCGTTCGCCGCATATGGCGAGGTGTCGCCGACGTACCCGGGAACCAGCGAGCTCACAAACGACGCGCCGCCGTTTTCCGAGCGGTAATACCCCAGCCAGACGTTGCCCAGCCCGAGCGGGCTGCCGTTGGACTGGAACACCCCGCAGTAGTCGTTGGAACTGCCGACCACAACCTGCGGATCGCGCGGATCCACCGCGACAGCGGGCTCGTTCTGCCTGCCGCGGCTCTGCGAGCAGGTCGTCAGCACCGGGTCCGTGTACGGCTGGCCGGTGACCATCGTGAAATCACTGACATACCCGCCCGTGCCCGCAGCGTCATTTGTCAGCCGCACGTCGTTACCCGGCGCCGCCTGCGCTGCGGCCCCAGCCCACAGCACAAGCGCGGCCATGCTGGCCAGCGCCGTTAAACCGCCGATAGTCCGATGGCACGTCATACCCACCTCCGCGGAAAGTCCCGGGAGCGCGCGCCGCTCGGAATCCAGCCTGGGCAGCGTTGCCCCTCCTGGTCGTACCAACAAGACTGCCCCTCCCCGCGGGCAACCACCAGAGCAGAGGCAAAAATCACCCCGGAAGCCATCCCCTGCAACAACACGGCGCAGAGAGCGGACGCGGGAGGGGCGCCCCTAAAGCTGGGAGGCCCCAGAGGCGGGTATGCGAGCTTGGCGGCACCAGCGCTCGACCGCGGTCCGTGACCGCGAACCTGGAGGCAATCAGCAGCGCCTGGGTGCACTGGTACAACACCAGCCGGCTGATGCACCGCCTCGGCCGCCGGCCCCCGGCCGAGGCCGCGGCCGAGTACTACGCGCGGCTCGAGGCGGTCACGCAGGCTGGGCGCGCGGCTTGACATGGGGACCCTCGCGGAGGGCCGCCACCGGCCCCAGGGGGCAGGCCAGAAGAACCAGGCCCAGCGCCCGGGCAAGGCTACGGCCCTCCGCCCCATGTCAAGCCACCCGCCCTGGCAGGCACCGGCTCAGGCCCGATAACCTCACCACAGCAGCAGCCAACCCGGCGAAGCTGCCCACACAAAACCAGGTGTGCACGAAACCCGGGATGCTCCACAAAGGCTCACCGGACACCGCTTGGGCTGGCATCTGCCGGGGTGACCGGTGAGGTTAACTTCCGGGCCGCGGTTACCGCCATTTACACGAAGTGCACCTGGGCGTGCCGCGGCTGGTGGTCAACAAGACAGTCGCACGTCGGGCAGTACCAGCGGGCCTCGATCGGGGTGCCGCATGCGGGGTGCCGGGGCGCTTCGGCCGGGTCGGTGTGCCTGGCCCCCCAGTGCGCCAGCAGGCGGAGCGCCCCGGCGAGTTCCTTGCCCTCGGCGGTCAGCTGGTAGGCGGCCCGGGGCGGCCGTTCGGAGTAGGGCCGGGCCACCAGCAGCGCTTCGCGTTCGAGCCGCTTGAGGCGCTCGGACAAGATGTTCGCGGCGATACCCGGGATCTGGCCGAGGAGATCGTTGAACCGGCGCGGCCCGGCGAGCAGGGCCTCCACCACCAGCAGTGTCCACCGGTCGCCGACCCGGGCCAGCGCCTCGGCGAGCGGTGATGAGCCGTGCTCGGGTTCGGCCATGCACCGATCGTAGCCGGTTGACATATGTCCAGTTAGTAGTAATTTGCAAGTTACTACTAACTGGAGGCGGCGATGGCGATCCTCGACGAGATACAGGCAAGCATCCGGCAGCTGGCTGAAGGCGCCGGCTCCTCGGTGGTGGGCATCGGGCAGCGGTGGGGCGCCGGTTCCGGCATCGTGCTCGGGGAGGGACGGGTGCTGACCAACGCGCACAACGTGCGCGGCGATCAGGTGGCGGTCACCTTCGCCGGCGGGCGCACCGCGGAGGGGAGCGTGGCCGGGCACGACATCGACGGCGACCTTGCCGTCATCGCCGTCGACACCGGCGGGGTTCCGGCGCTGCCGTGGGCCAGCGGCGCGTCCGCAGAGATCGGGATGCCGGTGTTCGCGTTGGCCAACCCGGGCGGGCGTGGGCTGCGGGTCACGTTCGGGTTCGTCTCCGGCATCGAGCGGACTTTCCGCGGCCCGCGCGGCCGCCGGATAACCGGCAGCCTCGAGCACACCGCTCCGCTGTTGCCCGGCTCCTCGGGCGGCCCGGTCCTGGACGCCGCGGGGCAGCTGCTCGGGATCAACACAAACCGCCTTGGTGAGGGCTTCTACCTGGCCATCCCCGCCGATGAGGCGCTACGAGGCCGAGCGGATGCGCTCGCCCGCGGGGAATCAGCGGCGCCGCCGCAGCTGGGCATCGCCATCGCTCCTGGCCACGTGGCCAGGCGACTGCGGCGCGCCGTCGGCCTGCCCGACGCCGAGGGCCTGCTCATCCATGAGGTAACCGAGGCCAGCCCGGCCGGCCGCGCCGGTCTCGCACCGGGCGACCTGATCGTGGCAGCCACAGGCCGGCCGGTGACCACCATCGATGACCTGTTCGACGCACTCCAGGCCGCGCGCGGCGGCGCCGTCGAGCTGAATGTCGTACGGGGCACCGACGAACGAACCATCCAGGTGGCGCTCGGCGAGAACGGCCAGCCGGACCAGGAAGCATAGGCGCCGCCGCCGAGATCGTTACCTCAACAGCCACGTGTTTCGGGGTACGCGCTGGCCAGCGGCGCTAACGGCTGGAACGCGCCTCGATGGGACCTGCCGAGAGTGCGACAGCTAGCCGTCCGCCCCGCACCGGGCAGCCCCGCCGGCCTCACCCACCGAGCCAGGCCGGGATGACTACCGCGGTCAGGAGGGCCAGCAGCGCGAGAATGACCACGGCCATGAACATGTCCGTGCCTGGCTTCGGCGACTCATGCCGTCCGCCCATAGCGCACTCTCCCCAGGCGGCGCGGCTTCAGCCACACCCTCGATCCAGGCGTCGGTTGCAGGGTGACCGCCCAAGGTCAGCCGTGCAGCCCGGCCCTGGCAGCAGCCGCAGCCGGGCGGGCAGGCGGCTCACCGATCCGCCACGTAGGCCAGGCTCTGGCTCCGGCTTCGGGCACCCCGCCTGGCCAGCCCACGGGTCGAATGCCTCAGCGGCGTTCGTCGCTGCTTTCGGCTAGCCACAGAACATGCTCCAGCTCGCCGCGCATCCGGCCATACAGCGACTGCGAGCCACCCCGCAGCAGCCTTCGGCGGGCGGTGAAACCACACCCTTGCCGGGCCGCACCCGCCGGATGGACCAGTTCGGGGAAGGCTGCCTTGACCCGGGCGAACTCCGCGACCGCAGTGCGGCTCACCTCCCGCCGCCCACACCCACATCGGCCGGCAAGACACAGCCCCGGCAAGGCACCAGGCGCACCGTGCGGCTTGCCGCAGCCATGGCCCGGCGCCAGCCAAGACAACGGGCAGACGCAGGCCGGGCGCACCTGGGTGCGGTAAATCCCCGCTCATGCCTGGAGAACGCCGGCCGGCTGCCCACCGTTACTGCCATGCCAGCCCACAATCGCTACCCAGATCATCGGTCAGCCGGCCAGCCATATCCGCCGCGAATCGGCTTCCGCAGCCGGGCCCGTGGCAATCACAGCCGTAGCCGCAAGCGCGGCGACCATAGCGGAGATCTTGTCCGTGATCTCAGCGAACTGCCTCGGGCCGGAGGCGACCCGGTTGGACGCATCGCGCCGCCTGGAAGTCCGACTCGGCCGGTATCATCCGCCTCGGACCCTCATCCGCTGCCCGGTGCACCGGCCGGTTGCCCGCACCTGCCGCCGTAGATGCGCGGGCGCGGGGGCAGCGGAGTGTGCCACCGGCCGCCGGCGGCCCCGCCGTGCTGATGAAGATGTTGCCGGACCATCTCCGGGGCAGTCGGGCGGCACGGAACGCCGGCCCCGGGCACGACGCGCGCGCGGGCCAGCCATTAGCCTCGATTCCCGGTGCGGTAATCCAGTTGAGGTCGGGCCTTGGCAGACGGGGCTGGCCAACGTGACCTGGGCAAACGTCAGCAGATCCTCGTCAGTGCCACAAATTGACCGTAGCGGATCAGCGTGCTGAACCGCAGAAGCACCGCGAGGAATCCCCAGGTGACGACCGCCGCATCACCAGCGCTGCCCGGATCCGCTTCAAGATCTTCGCCGGATGTCTATTCAGACAGACTCGGTGAGGTCAGGGCATCTGTCCTGGTCAGCGATGCCGAAGGCGTGATGATCACCCTGCCGCAAGGCGACCTGCCCGAAGATTCAGGAATCCCGCGGACGGCCGCCCAGCACAATGCGGTAAACGTTGGCGTCTACGCCTCAGTGGTCAGCGGCGGGACCATTCACCGCGGCGACCCAGTCACCCTCACCTGAGTCCGCCAGGCTGCCTGGCCGCAGCTCGCGCCGGCGAGCAAGCCACCCGGGCCATCCGCGCCGAGACCGGCCCGCGGCTCACCAGGCGACACGACGAAGTCCAGGCCAGTGGCCCCGGGCACGCGTGTCCACCCGCCAGGGCGCGACAGAATAACTGCTCGGTGGGGCACTGGCGGCAATGCCAGCGGCCCGGGCTTGGCGCCAGATCGGCTCGGCGAGCGTTCGTCCTGACGTCCCCCGCCACTCAGCGTGATGCTGTCGATCGACGTGGCCCGATGCTCGCCGCCGACTCGGCCGATGCTCGCCGCCGACTCGGCGCGGCGTGCCTGACTCGGAGGTCACCGCGGGCCCAGGTGGCCGCCGACGATGCGAGCGAACGTCCCGGCCGCCGGTGGTCAGATCCTGAATGAACTGACGCGCGCCGTATGCGGCATAGACCGCGCGTTCGCCAGACCCGCCACAGCGCATATTTATGCGGGCTCGCCGGGTCAAGCGCATGCCGAAACCTGGGTGGGCGGATGCGCACACCGACCCGCCTCGTTCGGGGTGGGTGCCCACAGGCCGTGTTCGCGGCGAAGAAGGCTCCAGATGAGGAGCTTCTGGGTGATCGTGTCCTCGCGGCTCGTCCCCGAGTGCGAGCCGGGTGAGGCATGCCTGCGTCCACCTGCCAAAGGCCTGGACCGTCGGGCGCTGGGTCCAACGGCCCGTGTTGTTGCGGCGTCTGTACTTGCAGGCGGGGGGCGCTGGCGTGATAATGATCAACCGCGTCGCCTGGCGGCAAGGAGCGGTCAGGTTCATGCCGTTGGGCATCCAGTCGCACCTGACGTATTTCCTGCTAGCCCATGTCGGCGGCCAGCGGCCGATCCCCGCCGGAGCATGGCAGGCGCCGCGGGCCGTCCGTCCCCGGAGCCCGGTCCTCACCCCCCAGGACCGGCCTCCGCCCCCCTTGGAGACGGACGGCCCGCGCTGTCAGGTGGTCAGCCCGAGGTGCTTCTCATACGCTGCAAGGCCCGGCCCTCATCGTGTAAGGCCCGCGGATCCGCTGAAGCCGGGGCGAGATCTCGGAGTAATCCAGGTAAGGGTGATCGCCGCACTCGCAGCAGATGAGCTCAAACGCGTCGGTATAGCCGCCTTCCACCCGGCCCTGCACGATGCGGGCCGGCTGGCGCCGCAGGCTCGCCGTGCGGCCGTGGCCGGGCTGACCAGCAAGAGGGGTGAGACCCTGGTCGTGCGGTCCGCGTGATACGGGAATGGCGCTCGGACGATCAGGCGACCGAATGCTGGTGACGATGTCTGTGTCTCCAGGGCTCACTGGAGCCCACCTCCCGGCCGGTAGTTTCGTCCTCTGCCGGGGTCTGGAGCAGCACGACAAGCCCAGTTTCGCAGCATGATCGCGTTCAAGCAACCCATGCGGTGCGGGCAGCAGGCGTCGGCTGGCCGCTCCAAGTGCCGGGCGCGCGACGTCCAGGCCGGGGACTGGTCACCCCAGGGTCAGGAACGTGAGCTTTGCCCGGGTCCAGGGAAGCGCTCACAGCTTGCTGGGCATCCCCGGGGGACTGCCGGGCGGGCAGATCGGCCGAGTCCAGGTAGGTTTGCCGGGCCAGCGACTGCCCTACGATGGCCAGCGCCGCGAGCCCGATGAGAACACTGAGCGCCCACAGCGCCTGGGACTCCAGCCGGATCGATCGCTGGATCCCGGCGGTCTGGGCCTGCCGCACTTCGGGGATGTCCACGCCGCCCAGGCCCGCGGCCCGCAGCTGGCGCAAGAACGCGCCGCGGCCAGCGGCGCCGCGGCGGAGCCTGATCAGCAGCGACGCATCACCCGGCGATGGCCTGATGCCGTTGCCCCGGACGAAGGCGGGCATCACGTAGACGCTGCCATAGGCCGCTGAGGCGCCGACGGCCGGGAACTGCCCGGGCGAGGCCACGATGCCCACGATGTGAACGGCGGCGAGCCTGACGGGCCTGGCGTCCGGGCCGCCGATGACGAACTTGATGACGCTGCCCGCCCGCAGGTCCTCACGGTCGGCGGCGGGGAAGTCGATCACCGCCTCGCCGGGTGCGCGCGGATCCGCCATCCGGCCGGAGATGACCTTGAACCGGTTCAGCCGGAAGCCCGCCCGTCCCCTCACATCGGTGACGGCCATGAGCTCCGGTGCCGGCGCCACCCGGCCGGACGGCAAAATGGCCGACGATGCCGCCACGTCCACCCGGGCCCACTGCGCGACCGCGGGCAGCGCCTCCATCCGCGCCAGCGCCCGCCCCGGATCGATGTTCCCGGCGAACCCGCCGGTGACCAGGTCATAGCCGTTCTGCGCCTGGACGAACCGGGGATAAGCCGTCTCGGTGCGCCGTGCGCCTGCCGCGGCGGCCACCGCGGCCCCGCCGGTCAGGCCGATCAGGAGCGCCAGGCCCAGCCACGACCGCCACCGGGCCCTGACCTCCGAGCGGAGCCGCATCCAGACCGCGCTCACACCGTCCCGCCTCCGATCGGCATATCACAGCCCATTGTCTCCGCACCGCGCCGCGACCGGGAAGCAAGTCAGCACCGCCATATCCGGTGGTGCTCACACCACCCAAGCGCCCTGCCCCCACGCGGCCGCTGCGAAGGGCCCGGCAACTCGCGGGCA
>WNFZ01004425.1_pt1 | contig 16575 bp, 17 predicted proteins | sample 5400081 | NCBI WGS metagenome assembly WNFZ01 (sample SAMN13153365, study PRJNA577476) | soil metagenome | isolation source: 80 cm soil or saprolite under grassland replicate 1 | place: USA:California | collected 2016-06-15 | reverse complement strand
CAGATGGCCCGCCACCGAGTGCAGCGGCGTGCCGATCTCGTGCGCCACCTGGGCCATGATCCGTCCCGACACCGACAGCCGTTCGGCGTGGCTCAAGCGCCGCTGCATCTCGAAGAGCTGCTCGTTCAGGCGCTGCACTTCCTGGTAGCGCTGGTCCAGCTCGGCGACGGCCTCCTTGACGCGAAGCTGCAGCTCGTCGCTGAACTGGTTGACCCGCACCATCATCTCGTTGAAGTGCTGCGCCATCACGCCGAACTCATCGGCGCTCTCGATCCGGACGGTCGCCGCGGTGTCGCCCGCGCGGATGCGGGCGATGGCCTCCACGAACCGCCGGATCGGGCGATCCACCACCTGCCGGATCGCGAGACTCATCAGGAAGCCCATCACGACCACCGAGGCGGCGGTGAGCGTCAGCGCCCACGCCCGTGTCCGGAAGGCCAGCCGATCCGAGCGCTCGAGGGAGAAGCGGCACGCGACGGCGCCCGCCACCGTCCCCGCCAGCGTGATCGGCGCCATCACCTCCCAGTGGCGCTCGCGCTGGATGAGCCGGGAGACGACCTCGCCTTTCCGGGCCCGCACGAGGTCGCTCCGCGAGAACGGCAGCCGCCGCTCGGGATGGCTCGTGGCGACCACCCTGGCGCCCTCGCCCTCGAAGGCGAGGATGTCGAGCTGGCTGACGTTCTGCCGGATGCCCAGGATCTGCCGGACCTGGTCCTGGAGGAGGGTCCCCGACTCGAACTCGTGCTGATCGCCGATCGTGGCGGCGATCTCCCTGGCGAAGGCGATGGCGCGGTCCTTGAGGTCTTCCTCGACCCATCCCCGACTGAGGCTCAGGCTCACGGCGGCGAAGCCGAAGGAGATGACGATCAGGACGGCGACGCTGAGGAGGACGAGCTTCCGGCGAACGCTGAGACGCATGGCAGTCCACCTATACCAGAGCGCGGGGCGGCCGCGCACGGCCCGGGCGCCGAGTCGGGCTCCGGCCCGCGCCCGGCTCAGCCACCGCTCACATCATCGACGGCGTCTCGCAGAACCCGCCACGCAGGTCATCCTCGTGCCACCGGTCGCCGTGCCGCTCACATTCCTGCTCGAGCTCCCGCTCGGTGTACGGCGGCGGAATCCGCGCGCTGCCGCATCAGAGGAGGAACACGACCAGCGCCCCGAAGCCGAGCCGGGCCATTCAGTCGAGGAGGCCGATCTCGCGGTAGCGAGGCTCCACCCGGGAGGACATGAGCCCCAGGCGCTGGAGCCGCGGGATCAGCACCTCGGTGAAGAGGAACCGGTTGAAGACCTTGACCGTCGGCGAGTTGGCGATCGCGTCGCGCACGGTCGCCTCGCCGTCCAGCCCCATCTCCTCCCACACCGTCTTGACGGACCGGAAGCCCGTCCGCTCGTCGCGCGTGTACATCGCGTCACACGCCTTGAGGGCGAAGTCTTCGAGCAGCGCCCGCTTGTCCGGGTCCATCTCGGGGAGGGCGCGCTTGAGGGCGAAGTAGCCGAAGTTCACGTGGCGCCCCTCGTCCTGGAGCACGTAGTCGAGCACGTCCCGCAGGGTCGGGTCGCCGGTCTGCTTGTGCATGACGTTGAAGGCGGCGATGGCCAGCCCCTCGATGAGCATCTGCATGCCGAGGAGCTTGAGCTCCCACGCCTCGGACGCCAGGATCTCGTCGATGAGCCCCTTCAGGAGCGGGTCGACCGGGTAGACCTTGTGGAGCTTCTTGACGTAACGCTCGAAGACCTCGACGTGGCGGCCTTCGTCCACGACCTGGGTCGACGCGTACTTCTTGCAGTCCAGCTCCGGCATCGGGTTGACGAGCTGGCTCGCCACGAGGAGGGCGCCTTGCTCGCCGTGCAGGAACTGGGAAAGCCGCCACGACGACACCCGGATCTCCGCCTCCTTCTTCTCCTCGTCGGTGAAGCGCTCGAAGAAGCGGGTGCCGCCGAAGGCCATGGCGATGTTGAGCACGGGCCCTTCCTTGCCGATGGGCCGGCCCCAGTCGATGGCGGTCGAGCCGTTCCACTGGTTCTTCTTGGCGGTCTCGTAGAGCGACTCGAGCTCGTGGTGGGTGGGCTCGTAGTCGAAGTCCCAGAGCGTGTCGAGCCGGTACGACACCCGCCGGGCCGCGGCTGACTGCGCTGTGGTCATGGCCTCTCCCTCGATCCTCCTGATGTGATGTGTGGCCACAGCGCGTCGGCGCCGCGGCGGGCGATGTCGCGCCCGATCTCGGCGGCCCAGTGGCTCTCGGCGCCGAACTCGGCACGCCAGGACCAGAGCCGCCGCGTGGCGAAGTGGAGCGAGTGCTCGTAGGTGAAGCCGATGGCGCCGTGACACTGATGCGCGATGCCGGCGCCGAGGCCGGCGGCTTCGCCGGTCCGTACCTTGGCGACGGCGATCTCGAAGGCGGCGTCGCCGCGGTCGGCCGCGCGGAAGGCGTTGGCCGCCGCGATGCCCGCCGCCGCCGTGTGCCCCGCCAGGAGCGCGAGCTGGTGCTGGATCGCCTGGAAGCTCCCGATGGGCCGGCCGAACTGCTTGCGCTCGCTCACGTACTTGACCGTCTGGACCAGCAAGGACTCGAGGCCACCCGCCATCTGGGCCGAGCGGACGAGCGCCCCGTAGAGCCGGAGACCGTCGGCGTCCAGTCGACCCGCCGGCGCCGCAGCCGTCACCGCCGCTCCCTCCCACCGGAGGGTGTCGCGAGGCTCGAGAGCGAGGTTGACGTCGGCCTCGATCGTGGCGTGGCCGGCCGGGACGAGCGCGACCTGGCCGCCGGCCGTCACCACGACGTGCTCCGCGGCGCGCCCCCAGGGGACCCGTGTCGCGGCGCCGCTGAGACGCCACCCGGATCCCTGGCGGGTGAGCGCGAGGCGGTCGGCGGGATGCACGGGGGCCACGCTCAGCGGACCGGTCGGCACGTCGAGGCCGGACTCGGTGAGGAGCCAGGCGCCCACCATGGTCTCGGCCAGCGGCAGCGGGACGGCGAAGCGGCCGGCGGCGCTGACGACGATGTGGGCGTCCTGCCAGGTGCCGCCTCCGCCCCCGCGCGCCTCCGGGATCTGCGGAAGCGTGAGCCCGTTCTCCTCCACCTGCTGCCACAGGCCGGATCGGTAATCGCACCGCACTGCGTTGAGTGTTCCGGTTCGAGCGCGGGCTTCGCCCGCGCAACCGATTCCTGGGGGAGGCTTCGGAGGGGGCCGCCGAGGCCCCCTCCGATGGAACGAAGCAGATGGGCCCTTATCATCGCTCTAGCGGAGTCCGAGGCCGCGGGCGATGATGCCGCGAAGCACCTCGCGCGTGCCGCCCCGGAGGGAGAACGACGGCGCGTGCTCCGTCAGAAAGCCGAGGGTCCGCTCGAACGGGCTGCCGGAGCTGAGCCGCGGCTCCATGCCGAGGAGCGCGTGGATCGTCTCCGGGATCTCCTGCTCGAAGCTCGTGCCCACGTCCTTGACCACCGCGGCCTCGAGGTTGGGGTTCTGCCCGGCCTGCAGCATCCGCGCGACCGAGAGCGACATCTGGCGGAGCGTGGCGAGATGGGCGACGAGCCGGCCGATGGTGACGGCGGCGCGCTCGCCCGGCTCCTTGCCGACCTCGCGGATGGTCTCGATCAGGAGCTGGATCGAGGAGAGATACCGCTCGGGGCCGCTCCGCTCGAAGGCCAGCTCGGTCGTGACCTGCTTCCAGCCCGCGCCTTCCTCGCCCACCCGCAGGTCCTCGGGCACGAACGCGTCCTGGAAGACCACCTCGTTGAAGTGGTGCGCTCCCGAGAGGTCGATGATGGGCCGGATGCTGATCCCGGGCGACCGCGCGTCGACCAGGAACTGCGAGAGCCCCTCGTGCTTCTTGTCGGGCACCACCCGGGTCCGGAACAGCGCGATCATGTAGTCGGAGAGATGCGCATTGCTGGTCCAGACCTTGGTGCCGTTGACCCGGTAACCCCCGCTGACCTTCTCCGCCCGCGTGCGGATGGAAGCGAGGTCGGAGCCCGAGTCCGGCTCGCTCATGCCGATGGCGAAGGCCAGCTCGCCGCGCGCGATCCCCGGCAGGAAGCGCTCGCGCTGCTCCTCGGTGCCGAAGCGCAGCAGGAGCGGACCGCTCTGCCGGTCGGCGACCCAGTGCGCGGAGACGGGAGCCCCGGCCGCCAGCATCTCCTCGAGCACCACGTACCGCTCCAGGGCCGAGCGCTCGTGACCCCCGTACTTCTTGGGCCACGTCAGGCCGATCCAGCCGCGGGCGGCGACCTTCTTGCTGAATTCACGGTCGAACCCGCCCCACGACCGCGCGCGTGTGTGGGGCGCCCGATCGCGCAGGGTCTCACGCAGGAACGCGCGCACCTCCGACCGGAGCGCCTCGGCCTCGGGTGGCAGATCCAGAAGCTCGAACTGAAAGGTTGCGATGACGAGCTCCTATTCGTACGACTCGCGCCGGCGCAGCTCCACGAAGACGCCGTGGGCGTCCTGGGGATGGACCCAGGCGACATCATGGCGACGGTGGTCGACGCGCGCGCCCTCCTTCTTCAGATGCGCCACGCTGCCGGCAATGTCCTTGCACTCGAAGCCCACCAGGTACACGCCCTCGCCGCGCCTCGCGAGGAAGCGACCCACCGCCTTGTTCGGGTCAGTCGGCTGCAGCAGCTCGATGTGCCCGATGCCGGTGGGCAGGATCGCGTTCTTGAAGCCGAACTCCTTCGACTCGGCGCGGCGGTGCACTTGCAGGCCGAAGAGGCGCGAGTACCGCTCCACCGCCGCATCGAGATCCCGCACGGCCACCGAAAGCTCCACGATATCGCCCAGCATGGCGCCCCTCCTCGGTCCCGGTGCCCAGCGGGGCAGGCGGGACTCAGGCGGAGCATATCACGGAGGGAGCCCCCGAGGGTCCGGACGCTGCGACAGGATCACGTCCAGAGATGCGCCGCGCAAAGCTGGCGCCCCCGTGCCTCGTCTGGCTCGCACCTCGCCCCGGTGCCGAGCCCCAAAGTGACCCACTACCCAGGACGAGGCGCCGGGCCGGCTCGGCCCCGGATTGACGGCGCGGCGACTCCGCGGCAGACTCACGCGCATGGCTGCCAAGCGATGGTCCCTGTCGGTGCCGATGGATGGGTTCACGCTGGCCGAGCATGCGGAGATCGCCCGCGACGCGGAGCGCTGGGGCTACACCGATGCCTGGTCCTTCGAGGTGGACGGCGTCGACTGCTTCTCCCCGCTGGCGGTGGTCGCCATGGCGACGGGGATGCGCGTGGGCACCGCGATCGCCAATGTCTACACGCGGGGCCCCGCCACGCTCGCCGTGTCCGCCGCCGGGCTCGCCGAGATCGCGCCGGGACGCTTCTGCCTGGGCATCGGCGCCGGCTCCCAGCCCATCGTCGAGACGTGGAACGGCGGGAAGTTCGACCGGCCGGCGACTCGCGTCAGGGAGATGGTCCAGTTCCTGAGGCCGGCGCTGGCCGGCGAGCGCGTCGTGTTCCGGGGGGAGACGTTCTCCGTCGACGGGTTCCGGCTGACCCGGCCGCCCACCCATCCCATCCCGATCCACGTGGCCGCGCTCCGGCCCGGCATGCTGCGGGTGGCGGGCGAGGCGGCCGACGGCGCCGTCTTGAACTGGCTCTCGCCCGATGACGTGCCGAAGTCGGTGGGCGTGGTGCGCGAGGCGGCGCGGAAAGCCGGGCGCGACCCGGACGGCATCGAGATCACGGCGCGCCTCATGATCCATGTCGACCCGCCGACGCCCGAATCGGACCTCGTCGTGCGGCGCCACATCACCGGATATCTCAATGTGCCCGTGTACCGCGCCTTCCACGAGTGGCTCGGCCGGACCGAGGCGCTGCTGCCCATGTGGGAGGCCTGGAGCCGCGGCGACCGCAAGGGCGCGTTGGCGGCCATCCCGGAGCGGGTGGTCCAGGACCTGATCATCCGCGGCTCGATGGCCGACATCCGCGCCGGCATCCGGCGCTATCTCGAGGCCGGGATCGACACCGCCTTCCTCTCCCTCTCCACCCTCGAGCCCGACCCTGCCCGCAAGCGGCAGGCGCTCCTGGACGCCGTCCGCGCGCTGGCGCCGGCGGCTCCCGAAGGGCCGTGAGAGCTGAAGGCAGTGTGGCGTCGGCACTGGGTCACCACGACCAGAAAAGGGGTTGCCCTGCAAATGGCGCCGGGGGTAGCGTAGTACCCGACATCCTCCGGAGGCACCAGCTATGATCCAGGAGAGCGCGCGGCATGGCCACCAAACGGATTCTGGCCGTCGAAAACAACGACCTCGTCCTGAGTTTCCTCGAAGCCGGGCTCACCAGCGCGGGCTATGACGTCGACACCGCCCACAACGGCCGGGAGGCTCTGGAGAAGCTCGACCACGTCGCGTACGACCTCATCATCACCGACGTGCGCATGCCCGAACTGGATGGCCCTGGGCTCTGCCGGGCGCTGATCGCCCGCCGCTCCGATCTGCTCGCACGGATCATCTTCATCGCCACTCCCGACTCCATGGAGGATCACCGGGAGTTCCTCGCGAACAGCGGGATGCCGGCGCTGACCAAGCCGGTAGCCCTCGAGGAGCTGCGCGCCGCGGTCGAGCGCATGATCGGACGCAACGCCCGATCGGCCGGAAACGCGTTCGACTGACCGCCGTTCGAGCCTGCGTGACAGGGCCCCGATGCCCTGCCCCTCCGCCCGTCACTCGCCGAGCGTCGCGTGACACTCGCGACAGATCGGCTGGACCCGCGACCGCGCGATGAACTGAAGGGGAGGCTCACTGTCCGTGGTGTGCGCGGTGTGACAGCGGAGGCAGGTGATCCGCACCGTGCCGTGGGCCTGGATGGCGTGGTAGGTATTGCCCGCCCGCCCCTCGGCACTCTCCTCCTGCTCGGCGCTGAGGGCGGGCGCGCCCTTCAGGATCGGGGTGTGGCAGCGGCTGCACTCCTTCGACCGGAGCGGCAGGCGCATGTGATCGGGCTCGCGGTAGCGCCCGACCAGGTAGCGGAACGCGTCGATCCCCGACACCGTCCAGACACGGAGTCGCATGGACAGATCGGCGCCGCCGTGGCAATCGATGCAGCGCACGTCCTTGGCGTGGTGCGGACCGGTCAGATCGGTGAAGGGGACGGACGTGAAGCGCTGGAACTTCTCGTCGTGCAGGTGGCACGAGACGCAGAAGTTGTTGTCGCGCTCCTTGGCGGCCAGCCCGACGAGGAACAGCGACACGAGGGCGGCGAGCCCGGCCAGCGCGGCCACGCCCCAGGCGAGCGTGCGCCGTACCGTCGCGGCCGTGCCTCGCCCGTCAGCCGGTCGGAGATTCCCGAGCCTGTCCTGCGCGCTCACCGAAGTCTCGCCGCTTCGAGCGCCGGCTTTGCCGGCGCAACTCCGCATGGGAGGGGGCGGTCGAGGCCCTCTCCCAGGCTTCAGCGGACCGTGACGGTCGCGACCTTCGAGAACATGATGTGGCCCGATGGGCCGGCGGGCCCGCCCCTGGGCACGATGACACCCGCCGGGGTCGTCACGCGGCCGACCGATGACGCCTTCTCGGTGCCGTACTGGAACGCCGCCGCCACCGTGTAGGTGCCCGGCGTGTGAGGAGCCTGCACGGTCCAGGTGACCTTGCCCTCGGGGAACTTCTTGGCCGCCAGGTCCGCTTGCTGGTCGAAGATGAGCACGGCGTTGAGGTTCTTCTTGAGACCCGGCCCGCGGCTATCGATCCACTTGGTCTGCTCCTTGCCGTCGCCTCCCCATACCTTGGGCGCCCCGACGACGAGCCAGCCGTCGCTCTGGATCGGCCGGCCCTGGAAACGCAGGTCGCTCTCCATGAGCCAGACGCCGACGACGCCGTGGCCGCCTCGGAGATTGGCCGTGATCTGGATCTCCTGGCCGGGCTTGGCCGTGGAGGGAACCGTCAGCGTGACCGACGTGTTCTGGTCGATCAGCTTGACATCGGCCAGGAGCTTCTGGCGATCCGCCGGGCTCATGTCCTTGTACCCGCCGGCACCCTCCTCGATGGCCTTGTAGTGCTTGCTCTCCACGAGCTGGCTCGCGGCGAAGGCCTCCGGCTCCACGCGCACATCCTCCTTGCTCATCGAGGAGTGACACGAGGCGCAGTGCGGGGTGAGATCCGTGACATTCCTCAACGGCCCGCCGTTGTACCCCTGCCCGCTTCCGGTGAACACGAAGATCCCGACCGACAGAGCTCCGGTGACGTACGGCCAACGCGACATACGCGCCTCCTCGGAAGAGATGGTTGACCAGCCGCGACATCCGCTGATCCTACACCTGCGGGCAAGATACCGCATCCCCACGGCCGGCCACAACGCCACAACGCGGCGCTCATTTCCCGCCAAGGGATGGAGCGGTATACTGGGCGCCTCAGCGTCGCGAATCCAGGAGGCCGTCATGGAACCGGTGAAGGACTCGAGCCACCTCTACGAGGTCGAGCGGCGTGCCCGTCACGCCGAGCGCCCGGGTTTTCGAATCTCCGAGCTTCAGATCGCCCCGAGCCAGCGGGTGCCCTGGCACTACCACAGCCATACCCAGGACACGTTCTATGTCCTCCAGGGTCAGATCCGGCTCTTCCTGCGCGATCCCAAGGAGGAGGTGAAGCTCGGCCCCGGCGAGACGTACTCGGTCTCGCCACGACGGCCACACCTCGTCACCAACGGCGGCGACACCTCGGCGACGTTCCTGGTCCTGCAGGGCATCGGCGAGTATGACTACGTGCCCCTGACGTGACGGCCTGAGCCGCCTCCGCAGACCTCGCACGTCGGAGGAGGCATTCATGACAGCGCCGCGCGCTTTCCGCGAGGCAGCCCGATCATCGGGAGCAGCGGGACGGCGCCGCCGCATCATCGTCCTCGTCATCATCGCGGCGGTCGGCTGGCCCGGTGCCAGTCCGGCGGTCTGCACACCGTCTCCGCTGCCACCCGATACGCCCCTGGCCCTGGTCCTGTCGGGCGGTGGCTCGAAGGGCGCCTACGAGGCCGGGGTGGCCGCGGCCTTCCTGCGACGCGGCCTCCCGATCCGCCTGGCGGCCGGCTCCTCGGCCGGCGCGCTCAACGCCGCCATGCTCGCCGACGGCCGCGCCGACCGGCTGCGAGCGCAGTGGCGCGGCCTGACCCGTGAGCAGGTCTACACGCTACGGGCGTCGGTCTTCTTCGCGGGCCTCCTCCCTGGATGGCTCACCCTGTGGACGCTGGACTCCGCCGGCTCGCTCTTCGATCCGCAGCCGCTTCGGCAGCTGATCTCGTCCTCGCTCGACCTCGATCGCATCCGGGCCTCGCCGGTCCGTCTGCTCGTCGTGACCACCGATCTGGCGCGCCGCGAACGCCGGGTGTTCGACAACCAGACAGTGACGGTGGACGCGCTCATGGCGGCGGCCGCGGTCCCCGGCGCCTTCCCACCCGTCGAGGTGGACGGCGCCCTCCTGGTGGACGGCGGGCTCCTCGGCCGCGCGCCGGTGCTGGAGGCCCTCGCGTCGGGTGCCCCGGTGGGGCGCGTCGTGGTCGTGATGAGCTATGCGCCGGACGAGCGGGGCCACCGGCCCACGACCATGCGGCGGACCGTCGAAGAGGCCTTCGAGATGAGCATGATCCACCAGATCGGGCGTGACACGGAGCTGGCTCGGCTCAAGTACCCGGGCGTGGAGGTGCAGCTCCTCACCCCCTCGACGCCGCTCCTGGTGCGCCCGCTGGACTTCGACGCCGAGGCGATGTCCCGGATGCTGGACCGCGGGGAGGCCGATGCGCTTGCTTGCCTGCGGGCGTGGGAGGGAAAGTGAGACGCGCCGAGGGCGGACGGCTTCCGGGCGCCGATGCTCATTTCTGACTGGCCCGTGACGCTCCGCGGAACCGCCTCCGCGCCGGGCCGTCGCGCAACGCGTTGATTCTGCTGGATCGAGGCCGGTGGCTCGCCTCTTGCTCTGTACCCAATGACCAGGAGGAGCTGCGACCTTGATGATGAACAGCACGGCACACCCGATCCGGATCCTGATGGTTGACGATGAGCCCCTCATCGCCGAGCTGGTGGTCGATGTGCTGACCGCGGAAGGCTACGAGGTCGACACGGCGGCCAGCGGGCTCCTCGCCCTCGACCGGATCGAGGCGGGATCCTACGATCTGATCCTGAGCGACCTGCGCATGCCCGACCTGGATGGGTTCGCGTTCTACCACGAGCTGGAGCGGCGGCGGCCGGAGCTCGTGCGGCGGATGATCTTCATCTCAGGAACCACCGAGCATCCCGAGTACCAGAAATTTCTCGACGAGGCCGGGGTGCCGATGCTGTCGAAGCCGTTCCACGTGGAGGATCTGTGCCGGCTCGCCGAGCAATCCTTGTCGGGCGCTCAGACCTAGACTACCGGCCACCGGGCTCCTCGACGAACAGGACGAGGTCCAACTCCTTGTCCTTCGCGCGCAGCCGGCTGACGAGGAACCGCAGCAAGTTGGCATAGATGATCTTCCCGATCCGGTCGTTCTGGTCCACGATGCGACGCAAATCGCTCGTGGGGAGAACGCACAGCCGCGCCGCCGTCAGGGCCTGGGCGGACGCCGAGCTGGGCTGGTCGTCGATCACTCCGTACTCTCCGAAGCAGCGACCGGCCCCGAGGACGTTGAGCCGGACGCGGCTGGGGCGCCGTACGCCCGCGACCGAACGATCGGGCAGGAAGAACTCGATGTCCCCTTCGAGGATGACGTAGAGCCCGGTACCCCTGGATCCCTCCGACAGCAGCGCCTGCCCCGCTGCCACATCGACCAGCCGGGAGGACGCCATGATCAAGGCTAGCTCGGCGGGCGAGAGCTGCGCGAACACTACGGACTCCGCCAGGGTCTTCCGGTATCGCTCGAGCGCATTGTCGTTCATTCGGCTCTCCCCCTCCGCATGATGGCGGCCCCCCAGGAAGGCACCGCCGGACGACGGCAGCATAGACGAAGAGCGAGCGAGCGGCAACCGGCCCTCACGCCGCATGAGCGAGCAGCGGGCGCGAGGGCTGACGTCAACGCCAGGCCTCTCCGCTCGCTCCTGTCCCGGCCTCGCGCGGAGCCTGTCGGAGAGAGAGCTGTGAACGCGGTCCGGGCGACGGCCTTACCGGTGCAATCGAGTCCATGAGGGGACGGGCCAGGAAGGGCCTTCCCACTCTCGAGCGCCGGCTTTGCCGGGGCAATCGAGGTCCGGGGGGAGCGCCGGCGAGGGGGGCCGTGGAGGCCCCTCTCCCACTCTCGGGCGCCGGCTTTCCCGGCTCAACCCTGTCCCATGGAAAATGTCTCGGAGGGGGCCGTCGAGGCCCCTTCCGATTGCGCTCGTCCAAAGGAGCCCGTCACGGGGTACACTGTCAAGGGTGCGGCGTCCCCGCCCGGAGTGCCGGCACGCTCCGGGTCAAGTCGAGGCGGCGGCACCTGGCGACACCGGCGTCCGAGGCTTCTGGTTCGGCGCATTCGTTGCGCGATCACCGGCGCTCCGCCGCACATGCGCCGAGACGGGGCTACCGTGATGGGGCGCTTCACGCTCGCTAGCCTGCGCTACAGCCTGCTCCTCATGGTCTTGCTGGCCATGCTGCCGGCGCTCGCGCTCATCCTGTGGACGGCCTGGGAACAGCGGCGACAGGCCGCCGTGGGCGCGGAGGAGGACGCACTCCGCCTCGCCCGGCTCGCCTCGGCCGATCATGAGCGGCTGCTCGAAGGCGCGCGATCACTGCTCATCGGCCTCGCGCAGCTGTCGGACGTGCAGATGCACAACGCCAAGGCGTGCAGCGCCCTGTTCGCGGAGGTCCAGCGGCGGTTCCCGCTCTACACGGACATAGGGGCGATCCGCCCGGATGGGCATGTCTTCTGCGCGGCCAGGGCTGGCCACCGCGCCGTGAACGTGGCCGATCAGCTCTTCTTCCAGCGCGCGTTGGCCACCCGGGAGTCCACCGCGAGCGGGTACCATCCCGATCCCGCCACCGGCAAGCCGGTGCTGACACTCTCGTACCCCGCCATCGACCGCGGCGGCGCAACGTGGGCGGTGGTGTTCGCCGAGCTGGATCTCGGTTGGATGGCCCAGCTCACCAACAAGGCCCGGCTCCCGGCGGGCACGGTGATCACCGTCACCGACGCCGCGGGGCTGGTGCTCGCCCGCTATCCGGATCCCGGCGACTGGACCGGAAAGTCCGCGCCGGATTGGCCGGTCGTCCAGGCGATCAAGCGCTCGGGGGAAGGGACGCTGGAGGGGCCTGGGCTGGAAGGCCAGTCCCGGATCTTCGGGTTCACGCCGTTGCTCGCTCTCAGGCGCGACAAGCCCGTCTACGTCAGCGTGGGCATCCCCCGAGACGCCGCGCTGGCCGAAGCCGACCGGCTTCTGACGCGCAACCTGCTGTGGGCGGGGTTGGTCGTGTTCCTGATGCTCGGGGCGGCAGCCATCGTGAGCGATCTGCTCATCCTCCGCCGGGTCCATGCCGTGGTCAGAGCGGCAAGGCGACTGACGGCGGGGGACCTGGCGGCGCGAGCCACCGTGCGGGGCCCCGACGAGATCGGAGTCATGGCGCGGACGTTCAATCTCATGGCCGAGCGCCTGCAGGCCCGTGTGAGAGACGAGGAGTCGATCAAGGAGGGGCTGGCGGAGCGCGTGAAGGAACTGGACTTGCTCAATCGCATGGGCGAGCTGTTCCAGGCCTGTCTCAGCCTCGAAGAGGCCTACGGCGTGATCGGCCGCCTGGCTCCGCGGCTCTTTCCCGCCGAGGCGGGGGCCGTTTTCGCCCTGAGCCCGGCGCGGAATCTGATCGAGGTCGTGGCCAAGTGGGGAACGCGCTCGGTCGACGGCGCCGTGTTCTCCCCCGAGGCGTGCTGGGCGTTACGCAACGGCCGGCAGCATATCGTCGAGGAGACGGGCGCGGGCGTGCTGTGCGAGCACCTCACCAGCCCTCCCCCCACGGCGTACGTGTGCACGCCGCTCGTCGCCCAGGGCAACTCCTTCGGGGTGCTCCACGTGGCGAGCGAGCTGCGCAACGGCGACGCCGGCTTGAATCAGGCCAAGCAGCGTCTCGCGGATGCGGTGGCGGCCCAGCTTGGTCTCGGCCTCTCCAACGTGCAGCTCCGCGAGATCCTGCGCAGCCAGTCCATCCACGATCCCCTCACCGGGCTGTTCAACCGGAGGTACATGGCGGAGACGCTCGACCGGGAGGTACACCGGGCTCGCCGAGCGGGGAACTCGCTCGGGGTGCTCATGGTGGACGTGGATGGCTTCAAGCAGCAGAATGACGCCTTCGGCCACGATGCCGGCGACGCGATCCTGGTCGAGCTTGGGGCTCTGCTTCAGGGGAGCCTGAGAAAGGAGGACATCGCCTGCCGCTACGGCGGCGAGGAGTTCGTCCTGGTGCTGCCCGATGCCACCATGGAAAACGCCGCGCGGCGGGCCGAGCAACTCAGAGACGCGGTCAGGCGTATGCGCGTGCCCCACAAGGACGTCCTCCTCGGGCCCGTCACGGTCTCCATCGGGGTGGCTGCCTTCCCCGATCACGGCTCGGATGGCGCCGGCCTGCTCAAGTCCGCGGACATGGCGCTGTACGAGTCCAAGAGAACGGGGCGGGATCGCGTGACGGTGGCGAGACCCCCCGAGCCCTGGCCCGTCTCACCGTGAAGCGCCTCCGCATGGCGCCGCCGTCCCAAAACTTACACGCTGCGTGTAAACCTTACACGGCCGAGCGGAGAGGAATGCCCTCCGACCGGACAGCCGTCGTCGTGATCCGTCGAGCCCGCACGTCGTCACATCGCCGACTTGCGCTCACCCGCATCGCCTGACCGAGCGCCATCGAGCGCCTCGCGCTCAGGCATGGTTCTTGCGGTCACGAGCGGCGGCTTGGCGGGTCAGAGACCCGACCTCGGAGATGGCGTTCGCAACCTGCTCGCCTCGGGCTGAGCGAAAAGGAGACCGCCCATGAAACCCCTCTTCCGAATTACCGTCCTGCTCCCAGCCGTGCTCATTCTGGCCTCGGGCTGCGCCACCAAGGGTTGGGTCCGGGAGACCCTCGACAAGAAGGAGGCTGAGATCGACCAGCGGGTCGCCGTGGTAGGTCAACGGGTCGATACGGTCGACGGACGGGTGACCCAGGAATCGGAGCGGATTCAGGGTGTGGGCTCGCGCGTCACCACGCTGGAGACCTCCGTGACCGAGGTGAGCGAGGCCGCCCGAGGAGCCAAGGAAGCCAGCAATGCGGCGGTCGCCAAGTCCGAAGACGTGGACCGCCGGGTCAGCCGCCTGTGGACGAGCCGGCACAGCCCGAGACTGGTGGATACCGTCGAGCTCTTCTTCGGCTTCGACAAGGCCGACCTCGACGACAAGGCTCAAACGGCGCTCGGGAACCTCGCCAAGGACCTCCAGACCAACCCGAACCTCATCGTGGAGCTGACCGGCTTCACGGACACCCGCGGGCCGCGCGAGTACAACTACCAGCTGAGCCAGCGCCGGGTCGAGTCGGTGCGGCGCTTCCTCGTCGAGCGCGGCGTGCAGCTCTCACGCATCCTGTCGGTGGGCCTTGGCCCCATCACCGGCTCCGGCGCGCCCGAGCCGCAGAAGCGCCGGGTGACCGCCAAGCTCATGCTCGAGCAGGACTAGGAAGCTCGGCGGGGGGCTTCGCCCCCCTTCCGTGCCCGGGAATCGATTGCGCCGGCAAAGCCGGCGCCCCAACACGTCGACTCCCCGCCGGACCCCCTATCAGCCGTGCCACCCTCTCCCCCGCCGAGGGGGAGAGGGTGGGGTGAGGGACGCCCGCGGGCCTCGTGCCTGGCGTGTCACGGCGCGCGCGCCGTGACACTCGTCCCCCGGGCGTGAACGCGCTGTCGAGAACACCAGGTCGTCATTCGAGTCCGAGCGAACCCCAGAACACGGGTTCCGGCATGAGCCGCACGCCGAACCGCTCCTCGACGCCCGCGCGCACCCTTCGCGCAAACGCGACGACATCGCTCGCGCGCGCCCCATCGTGGCAGACGATGGCCAGGGTGTGCCGGCTGGAGAGACCCACGGGCCCGTCGGTCTGGCCGCGCTCGAAACCCGCGCGCTCGATCAGCCAGGCCGCGGAGAGCTTGACGCGGCCGTCGGGCTCGGGCCAGCGCGGCAACGATGAATCGCTCCCCGCCCGCTCCTCGATTCGCGCGAGCTCAGCCGCGGTGACGATGGGATTGAGGAAGAACGACCCGCAGCTCCGGCGGTTGGGATCATCGGGTTCCAGCACCATGGACTTGGACCGCCTGATGTCGAGGACGCTGCGGCGGACGTCGGCGAGCGATGGGGACCGGATCCCTCTGCGGTCCAGGTCCTTCACGAGGTCCGCGTAGCGAACGGCCGGCGCGCCGCCGCGGTGGAGGCGATACCCGACGGCGAGCACGATGTGCCGTCCGGGCGTCCCGCTCTTGAACGCGCTGTCGCGATAGGCGAACCCGCACTCGGCCGGGGAGAGCGTCACGACCTGTCCGGTGCGGCGGTCGAGGGCGCGCACGCCGACGACGGTCTCGCTCACCTCCTGGCCGTAGGCGCCGACGTTCTGGATCGGCGTCGCCCCGACCAGCCCCGGGATCCCGCTCAGGCATTCGAGCCCCGCCCAGCCCCGCTCCACCGCGAAGCGGACGAGATCGTCCCACGGCTCCCCCGCGGCGGCCGTGAGCTCCACCACGGGGCCGGCGGGGCGCGCGGTCACTCCCCGCACGCCGATCTTGACGACGAGCCCGTCCACGCCCTCGTCGGCGACGACCAGGTTGGAGCCGCCGCCGAGCACGCAGAGCCGCAGGCCTCGCCTCTCCGTCCATTCCAGCGCCTCGTGAACGGCCCGCTCGTCCCGGGCCTCGAGGAAGTAGCGCGCGGGGCCGCCGACGCCGATCGTGCAGTACGGAGCGAGCGAGATGTTCTCGAGCGGCTTCACGAGCACCCGACCCGTTCAACCGGCATCGCCGTCAGGTCCTGGGCCAGCTTGCTTCGCCATGTCTTTCGAGCCATTTCACCGCTCGCCTTTGACCCGCCAGCGCCATGACCGCCGTGACGACGAGAAACACCACCAGCCCCACCCGGCATCCCGGATCCTGCCAGGTCTTGCTCATCAGCCACCCCAGCACGAAGCCGGCGGTCGCGATCCAGATATCCTTCATCTTGACACCGGCCTCTATGATGGCACGCTGGGTCGGGAAGCGCATCGCATCGTCGCCCACGGAGGCCGGGGCGAGAGGGGGCTGCCGCGCCTGGCATGACGAAGCCGTCCTGGGATCCGCCCGATCTTCTCGAGCCGCACCAGGCGAAACGCCCTGTCTGGGTGAGAACCTTGTGCTTCGTCGGGGCGGCGCTCTTCTTCCTGCTGGGCGTGCTGGGGTGGCTCATCCCCCTCGTGTCGGGTATCCCGTTCTACATCCTCGGGCTCATGCTCCTGGGTATGGCGAGCGATCGAGTCCTCGAGTGGATCAACCGTCTCGAGCGAAGGCTGCCGGTCGGATGGCGCCGGGCGCTGCGGCGGGGCCTCCGCAAGATTCCGAGCGAGCGCATCCGCCGGCGCTTCCGCCTTCCGGACGAGGACGACGCGTGAGCGGTCGGAAGCCGCGATAGTGTCTCGGTTTGCGGGTCCGGCTCGCGCATGAGGCGGCCGGGCCTGTCGGC